>Ga0209671_1005041_pt1 | contig 13257 bp, 5 predicted proteins | sample WorMetHERISLAND2_2_FD_187401 | JGI IMG/M metagenome (GOLD analysis project Ga0209671, IMG submission 187401) | Marine gutless worms symbiont microbial communities from Max Planck institute for Marine Microbiology, Germany - Olavius geniculatus... | ecosystem: Host-associated > Annelida >... | reverse complement strand
ACTCTGTACGCATTACTAATTCCTTCATCACTGAGTCTAGCAATGTCCCTTCGCTTCCTGAATTGTGCTTTGTGCTTCTTCTTCAGCTTGATTTTGATATTTGCCATAACCAGGCTGTGTAGTTCTCCCTAAATTTGTGGCTGTCGAATAATTCTCTTCTTGTCGGAAAAGTTTTGTCTAAAATGCAAAACTTGGGACTAAAACATTCTTTTTTGGCACGTTATTTAGGAACAAAGTTAAAATTTTCAGCACTCATATTTTTGTTTGTGTGCTATTCCATGAAAAACGCATGATAGCTCTCTAGATGTTCTGTAGTAAATGCAGTAAAGGTTTCATGAAAAGTTTCATGGATTTTTATAGAACATTATGTGGGGCCTTTCGTGGGTTTCAAGTGCCTTTCCATAAAATAGCTGAATGCTCTAATATTATTAGTTTTGTTCTCTAATTTTATGGAAAATTCACTGTCAAAGTTCGTAAGTTTTCCATGAGTTTTTGCCCATATGAACTTTCCATGGTGATTTCATGGAATGATAATTCCACGAGTTTTCCATGGAGATTAGAGAACCCATGGAACATTTCATAAGTTTTCCATGAGTTTTTGCCCATATGAATTCCCCATGTTAATTTCATGGAATGATGATTCCACGAGTTTCCCATGGAAAACCCATGGAAAATTTATATGGGCAAAAACTCATGGAAAACTCAGATTTTAAATGGGATTTTCATGGGATTTTTCTATGAGGGTACATATAGTTAATAATTTTAAACCGCGATCGGCCGCGAGTTCTCGTATAGTGCAGACGCTTCCAGTGTCTGGATGCGGCTGTGGGTCGTTAGTGAACACTCACAGTATAGGCCTATGTCATGTCATGCACCTGACGAGCGAGCCCGATCTCTCTGATCCCACCACTAAATATATCGACTGGCCCTTGTCTGTCCTAAATCAAATGTCAACGCCATACTCGGCGGTGGGCTTAGGTCGATCGGCCAACGAGGAAAAAAAGAACGACATCAGATTGCATTTAGATTTAGACTGGCTGGACGATGCCGACGACCCTGTGCGGTATCTAGGGCCTATTGTCTTCGTCTTCTCCGCTGTGTGTCTCTGAGCACTGAGCAGGACGTGACTGAATGTCTCTGCCTGAGTACCGGCTTCTCCCGGGTGGCTTACACAACGACTTGACTATAGAGCTCCGTGTTTCTACTTCGTCCGTGCTACACACGCTGCCGCTGACCAAACGCCACTCTCTTGTATAACTAGCTAGTCGTACAAAATGCTGTACAACTAGTTGCACAATAAATCCACAACAAGTTAAAATTACAACAAGCCCCCGCAAAATTCGAGAAAAGTTCTTAAAAACCTACAACATCTTGACTTGCTGCTCTTGGGTAGACCAAGGCATCAAAGGTGTTGGTATTTTTTCACTTCGTCGCAGAATTTACATTTCCTTTTTTTCGAAAATTTATTTGTTTTTTCGCGTTGTAAGTCTGGCACTGGCACGCAAAGTAAGTACAGTTCACGTCTGTGTTTGCTCGATTTACGACACTTTCCCGCAGGCTTCCGTTTTTCTTGCGTCGCAGCCATGCACATGATTGACGAGCAATATGAGACGCGAATCGTCCGATCGCGTGCGTCGACGAACCTTCAGATTGCGCGGGTTTCCTGTTTCTCCAGAACGATGCTCTGAAGCTCGAAATCCACTTACTTCGACTGAGCTGCGCGACAAATCTACGAAACGTTGCACAACAGATAATGAATCGTACAGCAAGTTGCATGACTGGTCCTACAACAAACTGGCGACAAATCGGAGTGAGTGGAGTGTGCACTTTGGGCACTGCTCGTGTCCGGAGCGTTACGATGGCGAGTAGACGAGCTGCAAGTAAGTTGCAGTCGGATGAGCGAACTGGCTGGCAGGTGTTGACGAACAAGTCGACCGAACTCTGCGATAAATCGGTTTAATTAGCTGCACGCCAAGTAAACGTTAGAGACGACTGTACGTGAGCCATTTCATCGACGTGCGCCGTAAACCCGCAGTCCGTCTTTCGCTAACATCAAAGCCGTCGTAATCCTGGAGAGGCGTTAGACCCCTCATTTGTCACTGCCGATGACGTCGTTTCTCGTAAGAAATAATATACTAATCCCGACTACATTCCAGTATGCTATTCGAGGTAAGTTGCTGCTATATGGCTATAGCGTTTTTTCTTTCGAGTAGAACTCAGGGCTTACTGTGCAGATATGCAGGCGTTAGAGCTCTCATTTGTCATATAATCTGCACCGCGGAGCGAAGCGTGACTCTACGCCGAGAACTCTCCTCTCTGGCAGCAAGCAAAAGTATCGCGAACAGAATGTATAGGAGGAAAGTCAGTCAGCCATCCAGCCAACTCCACTGCTGCTGCTGCTGCTGATGTTGCTTGGCTTGGTGACTGCGATGAGTCCCTAGTGTCTGCAGATAGCGCGCCGCCGCGCCGATTGCGTCGTTCCGCGCAATAAACAGACTTGTGCACGACTCTCGGTCAGCGTCACCTCATGCTAAGTCGACCGCCAACCAGCCGCGCGTCTTTCCTGCAATACAGTCTTACTCTGTCTCTCGCCCGCCCACGCTCTGCGTGTGACACGGTCGATATCGACTGATCGTCGAGGTCGTCATAGGCGCTGTTTCTATACAGTGTATAAACCACTATATATCCGCGGTCCTGTGGGTCGCATTACTTGTCTCGTCTGTCTGTCAGTCCGTCCGTCTGACTGTGTTATAGGGTGGCTAAATCAAAAAAAGGTGTGAAACCGAAATTGTTCTGAACATTACCCGTGGCAAGAGTGTGTTTATTTTCACTTCAAAGGGTCACTCGAAGTCAACAACTTTACTTAAAATAAACATCACGCATGTGTATCGTATTCCCATATTGACTAGTCTTGTATGCTGCATCTACAAAAAAAACTTTTTTTTAATTTTAAACATTTTGAGAAAATTTTGACAGCTGGAAGCAGCAACAACTGTGTCAGTCTTGTGCTTAATGATGTATCGATGTAACGGTTTTCTTTTAATCTTTACAGTATTTTTCATTCGTACATATCCCCAAACGATTCTGGATACTGTACAAGTTTACTGTTTGATATATTTAAATTTCAAAGTTGGCATTCGAGTATTTAAACACTGAAATAGGCTATTTAAATAATCCTACTACTTTTAAAGTCGTAAATAGTAATCTTTAATTCACCGATATCGGTAGACAAATAGCAAATACACAGCGTGCACGGCCTATATGCTGTCCTTATGTTTGCCTAGCTTACGTGTAACATCAATCATTAAACTGCTATCATCGGCCTTGTTTAATTATAGCATCGTTAAACACAAAGCGCCATTATCCGAAAAATAATCGCGGATAATATTCGTTAATAATTAACCGGAGACGCGTGACGTTGTGCATACATGATGCAAGCTTCAAGAAGACAAGAACACGGCAATCACTTGACTTCATGGCACCACACCGCAGCTTTTACACACTTCTTTAGATTAATACACCTGATCTTTGCTCTGATATTGGACCAAATGCCGTTTGTCGTAAAAGTCATTTGGTTTGGTATTAAAAACATTCTATTAACCAGCGTGTGTAGTCTACGTCAGGTGTCATACAATTTTACTACAATGTGCGGAAAGTTTGTTTGTTTGTTCATCATGTCTGTCATACCCCTCTGGCACATTCTGTGTTGCACGGTCGTCGGTCGCAGACCCCGACCGCGGCGTTTGAGTTCTTAGCCTACGTGTGTTCCTACTTTGCCCCTTATCTTCCCCCAAGGGCAACCTGAGGGGAAAAGTTGAGTTGTCGGGTAACGGAGTACACCCGCCCATAGGGCGGGAACTTTTTTAGTCAGTTTAATAGCGAGATAGGGGGTTTAAACCCAATTGAAAATATGACGGTAATAATAGCTTTTAATCGCTACAACGTGCAAAGAATAAAAAAATTAGTCGGTATTTTTAAACTACTTTTATTAGTGTCACTGTGTCAGCTGAAATGTCAAAAAGTTTTCTGCGACTGCGCGGAACAAGATCAAATCCGAAAGTAAACGCGTTTCGACTGTGAACACTCACGATCAATCAATTAGCCAGTAATTGCTGTCGCAGACCGATCAGGACGTCTGCGGAAGTGTTTTCGAAACCTAGTTAGGGAGCGCACGCCTCGGCGCATACGGGTCACAAGCAAGCTAGGTGTAGTCCTGAAAAAGCAGAGACGACTTTTGTTGGGAACTTAGTGGTGTAAGTCAGCGACTTGTTTAAACTTTTCCATGTTTTTTGTTTTTGTGCTCTGTTATAGAACTGTAATATGTACAAAAATACCATAAATTATTGCGAATAAACTTAAGTTTATGTACTTTTTTCTGCAGAATGCAGAAACAGTAAACAAATTACAAGCACTTAGCCTATCGACAAAGCGCCTGTGATTTGATGACGACATCATGGCGCTATATCAAATCGTTTTTGATTAATTGATTGATTGAAAAGATATGAAACAAGTTTTGCTAACTTAAGTAATTAAGCAAATGAGGCTGTGAGCCTTATTTTCCCCAGGAATTTTGGTAAAAAGTGAGGACGCGTTCTTTTCCGGAAAAAAATAGCCCCCCTAAGTCCCGGCCCCACCACACTTCCGTGTCACGTACCTCTGGATAGGAGACGCGTCGTTAAAATCGTCCGTGTCAAGATAAAATCCCGGAGTTACAGAGACGGTTGGTGGTCGCAGAAATCGATCAGTGGATCGGCTGCACGTGTTCGACTTGCACGGCCACAGTGCCGTACTTGGCATCAAGTCGACGTCGCATTTCGTTCACGATAAGATCGTTGTTACGTTAAGGCCGCTCGCACATCTGCGACGAAATAACTGCAAAACAACTTGTGCAGTTGTACACGCGAATCCCTAGCTGCAACAAACTACACAAAACTTGTGTCGCAGTTGTATTGCACATGAGCAATAAAACTATAGTTTATCAAAATAAATTTCTTTATTAATTCATCACGTTGTACATGAATTTGTGCTGACTGTTGCAATACAAATATTGCGACGGCGACCGATTTAAACCACTATATATCCTAATCAAACGACAGCTTGTTTTATGTTACTTTGTATTATGCGAGGGCCGTGACGATTGGTCAGTAGTCACAGCTTTTCGCTGTGCACAATCCAGCCCACACAAAATTAAACTATAACATGACGCTACAATGCCCGAACATCGACGTGGATGCATCATCACAAAACTTTTCCGACAAGAAGAAAACTCACTCAAATGTTTGACTTTGATGTAACTTCGACTTTGATCAACATGTCAAATTACACTGTGTCAAAAAAGTGTAAGCCACTGAGCTTTGAAAGGTTAATCGATTTTCGAAATTCTTTCACTGGCAACTGCAACGTAAAGTGATTCCTACTATACGATCCAACCACGCTTCAAATAAAACTGCATTTTGTTACGAAACATTATCTCCTAAAATGAACTCAAATGTAAAATGCATCATGCACTAAACGTATATTTCATGCAGCCACAAGGTAGTCCTCAACTGGTTTATGTTTCAAATTTGCATCTAAAAGATTAACCGCGCCCGCGCGCTTTATTACTACCACGTGATGAGTATGACGTGACGTTATGAACACGTGGCTCGTGTACGGGGATTAACTTTACGACTGACAACTCGTGAATGATTTAAACTTGTACTCAGTGTGGTCTTCATCATCATTATTATCATCATCATCAGTCATCATGGAAACGTTTCTAAGCAACACCAACTCTTCTCTCCGCATGAAGTTTTCCTATAGAACACAGGTTCATTACAAATTGTCATACGCGCTACGCATGCAGTACAATTTTTGGCGGAAGGGGTACCTGCCAATTTTTTTAACAGAATAAACTTTAAAAGGGTCCAAATGATATTAAAATTATCATTGTCACCGTAAACTGTTTGCGTCGAAATTGCACGCTAATGTGAATTGTGAAACCGGCAAACTCACAAAATCAAATCATCGCGATGTTTTTTTTCTTCAGAATATCCGGACGGATTGTTATTGGACGATACTTAGGAACAAGGCACAATATAGACAATGTTAGAATGTTGTAACTACAGCCTAATGTTTTGTAATGTCGTTTGAGAACGCATGTGAATCGGACAATCTCAGGACGTGTGAGAGCTTCTTGGCTGTTCACTTTTATGACACATTGGCACACGTTAAGACATAATTCCAAATTTAGGCTTAGCCGTTACAATCGTTATTCTAGGCCTACTTATACGCCCTTTAATCATATTCATTGCCACTGCGCGACGTTGGAAGACGGTGGCATTCTGCAGTACCAAAGGAGTAATTTTCACCTCCGGCAGAACAGCGCAATGGGGAAACAATACATCAGTAACGGCTTCATCTGCATGCGGCCAATGCAGCTTTCCTGTCTATTATCTGTCTCGCAAGAACAGTCTTACGTCCGGTCCGGTCCCATCACAGGCTGAACGGTAGTTCAAGCCCTGTGTTAACGGCGACTTCTCTTTCCTATGGGGAAGCCAAAAATTCGACCCCCCAACAGAATCAAAACCCCTGAACCAATTGAGATAAAATTTGGCACGGTTGATTAAGTCGGCCAGATGACCCGTGATGCAAAATTTTATGCAAATCCCTCCAAGGGGGGCTTCTCGGCAAATGGGTGAAAGATACGCAGAAATTGTTATTTATATATGCCTTTTTTTCTTCAACGCACCTACAGGTCAGACCTCTTAAGGGATTTTTACATTTAATACGTCAAACGACGCGGTTCTGCACAAGGAAGTGCTTTTTGAGGATTAAAAAAAATTTAATATTTAACGTATTTATTTGCAAAAATCAAAAAAACTACAGTGGCGCTTATGGGGAAAATTAAACAATTCTTTAAACGGTCATAACTTTGGCTGTGCATAAGATAGAGTCGTAATTTTTGGTTCTAGAATATGATTTTTGTGGATGACCAATCTAATGGTGTCATTCAGTTTTACCCCTGATCCTCCCTGGTTGCCATGGCAACGAAAGTTGGGACAAAATGGGCTATAACTTGGCTTGTGTAAGAGATATCTGCGAGATTTTTGGCATCTGTAGGAGGTTTTTCGGGGATGGGCCATTGAATGCTGCCAATCGCATTTACCCACGACCGACCCCCGTTGCCATGGCAATCGGATTTGGGACAAAATGGGCTATAACTCGGTCTGTGTAAGAGATATCTGCGAGATTCTTGCGTCCATAAGGGGGTTTTCGGAGGTAACCATTGAATGCTGTCAATCAAATTTTACCCCGAATGACTCGTTGCAATGAGAATTTTACGCAACGGTCCAATAACTGCAATAATGCGATTAGTTAAATTAGCATTATTGAAGTGTTTTCCCGGCATATATTAAGCTGGTGATGCGTGCAATATTAGTTCGTTTATATGTATCGCCATTTTGTGGATATAAAAGGAATTTTGTTCAATATTGTCATCAATGCAGGCCAGCGGTGACGTCATGCCTGACGCGTGTCGTCTGCTTTGTTCAGTCACGCCATCAGGTAGTAGGTAACAGTTATAAGCGGCTTGGCTACTCTAAAAATATCTTAGGTGCAACATCTTTCTAACTGATCACCAGCAGAAAAACAGTATTTTAGTAATAAAACCGCAAATATAAATGTACAAAACATCAGTTTATACACTTGTTAACGGCAACATTAAAGAACTCGCACATCGAAAACAGCAAAAATCACAAAAGGTGATATTATTCAGCAGCACATTGACACACAGTCAGTGTGATGCGGGCAATACCACCTTTTGTGATTTTTGCTGTTTTGTACATTTGTCTTATACAAGCATGCGTCTCAGAGAATCCGCCGCTGCAGCTGAAAGCAATATTCAGCTGCTGTAGCCTTAGTGCGACCAACACTCGACGATGAACCCAATCCACGGTCGTCGATCCTCGTCACAATAATAGACCACGCTCTGCCGCGCGCGTGCTCGACACATTGTATGCAAACACGTGATGCTATGCGATATGCACAGCGATTCGGCAAGTTCTATGGCACAATACTCCAGCACCGCCCAGTAGCAATATGCCATCGCAAATACGCAACAAGAGCGCGCATAATTGGTTAATTAGTCGATCGACAAAAACATTTCATTTTGTAGCGTCGTGTGTCACAAACAAATCAGAGGCCTGGACACTTAACGTCCACACTCTCAGCGGCTGTCTTCCGGTCCCGTCTGAAAACTCATATGTTTTTCCATGTCCTGTGCAACGCCTTAGTTTGTACAGTGTCTGCACCCTGGCGCTCATTGCTTCAGAACACTCTAATCGCTTATGTTACTTACTTACTTATTTACTCACTTATACTGTGTAAAGCGCACACGGCACACCTGCGCCGAAGTTGTCAATTTGTCACGTATTTATATTACACTTTATGTGATTAGTCATGTTGGCCGTGTAAATCATCTCGACTGTTGTACACCGTCGCTTCTCATACCTCATTATCATAATTATCTGATCAACATACGACATCCAAGGACTACCGTCTTTTTTTGCGGATCTTTTTTTTGTTTTTATGCTCATTTTTACGCGCGGAAGCAGCTACTGCTTTCAGCGCGTCTTAGCCATCGTAATTCTGTCTGTCTGTCTGTCCGTCTGTCCGTCTGTCAAACTGGTGGATGAATCAAAAGCGGTGCAAGCTAGAATCACCAAATTTTCACCTTCAGCTGCCTGGAAGACTCTAGTTTCAGGAGCCGTACAGCTCTTTCATAAATTCGAAGGGGGTCACCCCGAACAAGGGCACTAAATGAGAGGGGGTGGGCAAAATTTGCGATTTATGGCCAATAAGTCGCTGTATCTCAGTAACGGTGCGAGATAGGGCCTAGGTTACTATCAATCACTAATATGAAGTCGTACACTGGCTCTCGATTGGCGCCAAATTCAATGACCTTGAATGACCTTGAATGCCAAATTAGGGGGTTTATGGATTTTTTTGGCGATTTCGGGCTGCGACACAAGTCTATATCATTCACAAGATGGCGCCACGGAACTATCGTTATGCGATCCAGATAGACAATTTGGTATTTGTATATTAACTTAGCGTGAACACCCCAATTTCAACTAAACCACTGAACCGGAACAGCTATAGGCTTTCCAGCGTCTCGTGAGCATTAGCTCAAATTTCTTGTTTTTGTTGCTTTTGGTTAAGCGTTTTTTTTGTTTTCGTGCAGTATACAAAGTGTGAGCCGCTAATGAGCTTTGAGCGCGCGTTGAAATTTAATGATTATAAAACATAGCGAATAGCGATGCTACTGCTGCTGCTTTGGCGGATACAGGTGATACGGAAACTGAGGACGATGATACATTAACAGCTGGCGGATGACGTTGTAACTGACAAGTCATTACGAGCGTCAATAATTGATCAGTTCAGCTCCTCCAACTAACCAACCAAAGTGTGAAGGTAAACAGCATTTAATGGTCAATGTCAGTTTTATTGCCGTCTTGAGCAGGACAGAATGACTATGAGTTCCACGAAACACGCGAAGGAAGGTGCGAGAAACGTTGGCTTACTTGACGATGCTGCGAAACAGCCAATATATGGAGCGTTTTCGCTACAAACACGACATAATGTTAGTTAACATGACATAGATATTTTAGGTAAACATCGTCACTCCTATAACTGACGGTGTGCAAGCAACTTCAGCATCTCTGGCGCACCAAACAGTTATCGTGCTGCTAAACAATAATTAAGGCGCGCCGATGCACTGTGGCTTGAAATGCAACGACATCAATGCACTCAGTCGATATTGACATGATCTTCTACAGACTCGAGCCTTTTGGAGTAAAAATGAGAAATACTTTTGAGGACTTTGTACCGTGATATGTGAATAAGATTATAGCGTTCTGACTGAAAGCACGCTGTATGTGACATATTGATTATTGGTTTCTCATCGATCAGTGTTTCATGCAGTCAACACCTCGATGGTCAGTCTGTCTGTCGACAGCAGGCTGAGCGGCGAGGGACTCTGCTAGTGCTACTCCCCTATCTGCATGGACGGATGGACGAGTATCCAATCATACTGTCCGAATCCGTCCGGATTTCTCCTACCCGGCATACCTTATTCGTCTGCCGTCTACGGTCGAATAGCAGATTTCATGTCTCGTGGGATAAACTCCGGCGTCCTTCATCTAGTGAACGGCTTTAGCCCTGCGTGATTGCCATAGACGTAAAATATGTTGAGACTAAAGTAAGATAGCCTGCAAGGCGCTAAAATATGCACTTGAATACGTAAACAAACTGAAATGCATTAAAACAGGCCTGCTTTGAATTAAATACGTTGAAATTTAGGCCATAGTATATGGTCCCATCCGCGACTTATGTTATCAACGTTTCGGAGTTCGCCACCTCAACTGAAAGCAAGAAAGTTTAACAAAACATCGTAAAAAACAAACGTTGGAAAGTGTTTCCTGTATATACTAAACTAAAAATTTCTAGTTTTATCTATCTTTTTCTACTACCCACCAAACATTTTTTCGTAGCAAAAAATCACTAAAAACCCCTATTTTGAGGGTTCAAGGTCATTCAAGGTCATCGACGTTAACACTAATAAAAAGCTTGTCACTATTGCTTGTTATGATAAGCAGCATGTCTGTACCTATCTGCAACCTTTTTCACAATATACGAGCCAATAACGGCAAAATAACGTCTTTTAGGGGGAGTACCTCTCTTTGACGCAATCATTCGAGGAAAACCCTTTCACCCAGGGGCACGGAATTTCGTCACGATAAACTAGGGTATTTGGGACAACGCACGGTAAAGATTTCATGATCCTAGCTAGCACCGTTTTGATACAATACAGCAGTGTAGCGGACGGACAGACAGACAGACGCCCAGCCCATGGCTAAGACGCGCGAAGCATTCTGCTGTCGCGCGTAAAAATTAAAGTGCGGAGTGTTAGCAAAGTTCTAATCCAAAAAATGGAACTTGGAAGAAGCAGTCACCATCATACGTAGGCTACAACTGTCGTCTGTCATTGTTGTAATGGTTTTCCACTTTTAGCAGTTTCCCGCTTTCGCAGTAAATCCACACAAGATAAAGCCTTCCGTTGGGCGTTATAGCATTTTCTATGTTCCTGTTATGTACGCCGTTCTTATTACTGTCCGTTAAAGTCTTCTTAGGCGTCTGTACTTATTGCACCGATTAGTCTATAGTCGGTTGTCTGTCAAAAATAATCCTCGACCAATCTCTGTCCTTCTACTTTAGGATGTTTTGCTGTGATTTATTTCTACTGCCTTTCAGTCTCAATCCGTCTTTTTTCTAGTTCAGTTCTTTACGAGCCCGTTACTTTATCTTAAGCTAGACCTACTCCGGTTACTCGTGACATCAATCGCTTTTCCAGTAGTTTTTATTTTAAGTTCAATAATTCCAAGCATGTTTTTTCTTCAGATTTTTGCCACGCAACTTCTGGTACTGTCTGAACTATGTTCACGATGTAGCGATATTGATAGAGTGCTCGTCGGATTTTCGCACTCATCTTTAAGTTATTTTTTGTCAATTTTTGGTTAGTTGTTATAACTCAGTGGAAAAACTGTTTCATGGTTTACTAATGAGTCTTGGGACACTGTTGACGGATTTGTAATTTTATGGAACAGATTCTTACAAAGCGTAGCACGCAAACTTTTATCACCAGGAATTACTGTGGCCAAGCCGCGGCGATAAGAAAGCACTAATTCTACCTGTAAGTTCTTTGGGCACGGATAGGTTTTGAGCAGGGAAGGTATAAAGCATGTACGACACGTTTAAAGACAACGGGATGATGCTAGCGCCATTACAACGGTACGTGACCAAAGTTCGTAGCTCAAAATTCAGCCGCGTTTAAGCTGTATGGCTAACTGTGCGGCGACGAATTATTGTTTCCGGCGAATCATAAAAGCGATAGATAACGCCGTGAGGTGGCGTGGCGTTGGCGTCCGAGTTAATCCCGGTATAGAGACAGTCGATCAGCGACACAGGTGACGCGCACATAAACCCGACACTATAAAAGCTTAGCTGCTGCTATATACTTTCCACAACTCCGGCAAAGCATCACCGCACCCTTTTGGTCAGTGCGGAATTTATACTGCTCTGTGACAGACACATGTGTGTAGGCTGCTGTCTGTATAAACAAACTATGCAGATTGTGACAGGACAGTCAAATGGCCGGGAGTAGATCCCTCGACTTTCCGATCAGTGGCGTATATCCACACGTAGTATCTCGTCGAGGGAAAATTTCTCTCTCCTCATCCATTCTTTTTTCTTTTATTTTCTTCATTTCTCTTTCCTTTTACTTTTCTTTCTCTTACTCTGGATCTGGGTCACAGCTCCCGGAGGACAGGAGTTTGGGTGTTACTTCCGGCAATTTTTGAAATCTGAAATGCCATGCATACGTTGTACAGCATTTTCTCGACTGTCCATTTCTTGCGATAAAATTTGTCGGCGCCAAGAGGCATGACAGGCTAAATGCGTCGCTTTAGTCGCGAGTAGGACGTCCCCAGTCCCCGCTGTGGAGACTGTAGGTCTATACACCACGCCGCGGAGCGCCGCGAATGATATTCAGCTGTAAATGCGGTTCATTTTGGCGGCGAGCGGTCAGTCATAAACATTTATTGGGGCAGTTGCATCGCACCGCTCACGTTCACATACTAGCAAAGCTTTGTGTTTTTATAGCAACTGCCGTCACTGACTGCGACCCGCGTGTCGCTCTGGCCGTTCGTCATTCCCGCCATTATCTCAAAACTACGCCGTTTCGTGTCGCCCGCTGGGGCGATACACTATAGTGCTGAATACAGATAGAAAATCACAAAGCAGTCGTTTACCAGCTGCTGTTCGACTTCGGCCTGAAATGGTGAGTGGGTGGCGCCTGATTTTTTTCGTCAGTCGGGAGACTCCGCGAGGATCCATAAATTTCTGGTAGAGGCCGGGGAAAGACCAAGTCGCCCAAACTAGAAATTTCTGCCTAATCTTAATTGTTGTTAAACGTTGCCACGCGATATACTGTTTTAGGAGGCCCGTATGAAATTTTGCTCTGATTGTGATTGGCTGACTTACTGACTAATTGATTAGCGTTGATCGTGTATCGTGTTCGTCTCGATCATTACGATTCTGATGCGGTTTCGGTTAGCAGCCAGACCAGTTCTGTGGCTTCTATCCCAATACCTGGCGGGCGCAGTTTGCGCCCAGTGAAAAATAGGAGGGGGAAGTTTTGATAAAGTTGTAGATCAGAAT
>Ga0209671_1005040_pt1 | contig 13258 bp, 10 predicted proteins | sample WorMetHERISLAND2_2_FD_187401 | JGI IMG/M metagenome (GOLD analysis project Ga0209671, IMG submission 187401) | Marine gutless worms symbiont microbial communities from Max Planck institute for Marine Microbiology, Germany - Olavius geniculatus... | ecosystem: Host-associated > Annelida >... | reverse complement strand
ACGCTAGATTGTGTTATACCCACACAGTCTAGTGTCACACCATTCACTGCAATGTTGGTCTGAAGTGCTTTTTTTCAATTTTACCAAAATGTTTGTTTGTTATTATATATTATTGGTCATCATTTGAGTAAATTATGAAAGAAAAAGAGACCCATTTTTTATGAAACACCGTGTATATGCATGACTAGCCATTAAGGCAGCTGCTGTGATTTGTAATGGTAATGGACACATGGCCTAATACTGTAACATCATTCCTATAATCTTATTTGACTGCACAGACCAAAATTTCATGGCCTGGTCCGGCCCAAAGTCCTTTTGGCCCGACTTGACCCAACCAGTTAACTACTTGTAATATTTTGGCGGCCTGGCCCGTAACAGGTCGGTGCAACTGAAGCCCAACCTGGCCCGGCCCATAGACAAAAATAAAAGGACAAAGTTTTGCTCAAATTCCATCAATCGATCATTAAATGACAACAGTCCAAAACTGCAAATAGTCAGCATCTTTAATGTCCTATAGGCCTATTTCAATAAAGCTTTAGGCCTGCTAATTAAAATCCGTAAGATTAGAATGCAAGAACAGAATGTTGTCTACAATGTCTGGTGTGAAGTTTGTTGCATCCAGCAGCAAAGAACGATTGCTCACTTGCAGCACTAGAGACAGAACTGCAAACACCTGACAAGAAAGTGGACCCGGGAGCCTCCCCTGTCGACCTTATGGACCCAGAGTCCATTTGTATCCATTATGCAAATCTGACAAAACTGTAACTTTTACGAACCTGGGTAAACAAACCTACTCGGTCCGACCTAGTCCGATTTTTATAAGAAATTTTAAAGCCGAGCTACACCCGTGCAGTGCTTTAATCTCATTATTACTATTATTATTACCTGCCAGGTGAGAAGTTGAACATTTTGACCGACCACTGGTAGATGTTATCATCAACTGGATCAGCAGTGAAACCGACCACCTGCAGCAAACAAACGAAGACCATGACATTTAATAGCAACATAAAACCAGCAGAACACCACTATGCATGCACTGGATGAGATGCGATCCACAATTAAGATACAGGTACAGCTTATGTGACAGAAATAGAACCAGGGTAATAACTAGAAGGCATATCTCTGCCAAGTGAAGTGATGTAAACACAAGGAAAGGGAAGGCAGAAGGAAGAGCCGCTTTGCTGCAGGGGAGGTAGGTTGATGTAACAGCCAGCCTTGCTGCTTGCGCTGTTGGTGCAATGACGTCATTGCTATTATTAGTCATGTACACACACACACGGAATGACGGACAAAACGACCAATCTCTTAATCTCCTCCAATGTTCACTACATTCACACTTGGCAGAGATAATAACACCATAACAACAACAACAACAACAACAACGTACTTCACTACAAATGTAAATAGAATGCTACAAAGTCATGGACAATGTAACACAATTAAAACCTTAAGCATGCAAAACCATAACACACATAAGTTAGCATGGGTGTCAGCTATTGCATCTGGTTGCTATTAACATAAGCGACTGGTTAATCAACTGCTATAACTTTAATTAATATAAACCAAAACAACCCCAATTAACATGTGAAGTCCTAAATGACAAACAAAATAAAAATATTGTAACATTCATCACTACCCGATATTAACCCCACTGGGAACCGAACCTAGGATTTCTCAAGTTTATGTCGGACATTCTAACACTAGATGAGTACTAAATAAACCCACTACTTTCTATTGCAGGAAGCAATGTTTAAGCAGCAATGTTCATTGCTCACTCACTTTCTCATCTTGTAAAATCTTGACAAGATCGTTTGTAAGAATGCCTGATGCAGCTGAACTGGTAAAGATCTGCTTAGCCTGATCTTTCTCCTGACCTGACACTTCAATATCAACAAAACAAACCAAAAACTACAACAATTTGTATGGTTTATGTGACAGTATCACAGACGTTACCTATAACACAAATGAGTTAAGGCACCAGAAAGCATTCTAACTAAACTGTAGCCCAACAAAATCCAGATCCACCGTACATCGATAAGTCAGAGTACAAAACAGAAATTGAACCAAAGCTCGACTGATATAATCATTTCGGCTTAATGCACAAGTGCCAGCGAGCCATGGTGACTACAGCATGTGTCATCAAAGTAGTAAATTGGCTAAGCTTCTTGATGCCAAGTCATGGAAATTAAAAATCGTACTATTCTCGATAGTATAGACTACAGTACTACAAGATCAGTGCTTTATTCCATTTAAAACACTTCTGTGGGAGCCAAAATCTAGTATATAGGCCTGTTAGCAAACTATCTCTCTCTAGTCGGGTGGTTGTGGATCGAAGCACGCAACCACAATTCACGCCAGGCTTCACAATTTGTGACACCTCCAAAAAGTCGTCAACCTTAATTCCAAGTAAGTGAGTAGGATTTAACATCTTGCCCGACACAGTATAGGTCATTCTGGGGACAGCCTTTTCAGGCAAAATTGCACATACACATAATAACAGAACAAAAGTTTAACCTTTAGCGAAAGTTTAACCTTTAAGTTTAACCTTTATAAAACACAAAACAACGTGAACCCAAAATTGTAAGAACTGCGTATTATGATCGTGCACATGTATTGGTAATGGCTGTTCGCATAATCTTCCATGTTATCCTCCAGACAGTCATCAATCTCACAATGCTGTCTATTGGAGGACAGGAAGGTTTAATTCCGGTCAACCTCTCAACACAGTCCACATAGTTTAGTTGAGGGCGGCCACGTCTTGTTGTGCCACGAGTTGGCTGGCATAACCCAAAAGTACTGGCATATGGAGACCGTGTGTTTCGTACCGTGCATTTTCTTGAAGAAAAATTCAGTGTTTAACTGTTTATTTGTAAACAAACACCAAAATTAATTGCTCAAACAGGTGAAAAGGTTTGACAGTATCCTCTACAATTGCAAACTGTTAACGCCTCCAAAGCTACGGCAGAATGGTGCTTCACAAACGTGGACATTACTATATTTATTTACTTATATTTACCATGAAAAGAACTATATTCCGAAGATGTTGATGGCCCACTCTTGAGTTTCTTCATCTGTTCTCTCATTTCGTTCTCCTTCTGAGCCCAGCGTTTCTAGACACAGCGGGTCAGTAAGTGAGCTGTTAACGGCACATCAGCACTCAGCAACACAAAAGAGGCTATAAAGTACCATAAAAATGAGATCATAAAGAAAAATGTAAGTAAATTATATTATTACAAACTGCACTAATAAGCTATAATATAAAAATATAGAGCAGGTTACAGACACAGATTCACAATACACTTGCTACATGGACCACATAACATCCTGTGCACCGCCACTTTCTGTCTACAGACAAAATGTTTCTTTTCACTGATCACATCCGGCGGAATCCACTCACGCAACAATTACTGAAAATATCTCAGAAACATGTAGAATGTCTCTGCGGGGATGATAATGATAAAACCATCATCAAAACAAAATACAATAAAACACATCCAACTTCAGCCCTCAATTCGTGAGAAAAGATCAGATACAGCTATTCTCTGACTCATATCGACAAATATCCACTGTTACCGGCTACAGCAGCTCTACCTTACCTTACCTTACCTTCGGGGCAAGTTTCACTCAGCGCTGAGGAGACCATAATGGGCCCAATGTGCATCCCCGATGTGCCCAGTGGCTAAAACAATCTCTTGCAAGCCTTAGTAAACTTCAAGAGAGAAGACCAGTGTAGTTTGCTTAGGTCACTATAATCCATTAGGCCTACATGAGAACCTAGAATGTGATGTCAACAGATCATGGATGCAGTGCATCTACCAGGAAAATGCCGAGAAGTTTGCTCCTACTCTTACAGCAGCAGTCAACGTAAATACACGGCACATTTACATTATTTCACACACACTGCACTGCAATTTGTCAATGCTATAGAACAAAATAGGCAAAATCAGCCATCAACCAACCTTTTGCCGTGCCACATTCAAATCCCACTCAGTCGTAAAAAATTCATCTTCAGACAAAGCAGGAATCTGCAGTAAAAACATCAAAATAATTGGTTAATTACACACCTACCAACACAAACAAGATGACAAATAGAATCAGTTATAGTATAAAACAAATACCAACCGGACCGAAATTTCCTGGTCGACAAAACATCTGATCTGGCTATATATTTCAGATTTCAGCTTGAAGCAAAGTGCTGTTGAAAACTACCATCCCACATAAAAGCAAAACCTACAAACAGTATCCTTTGCAAACAACTGATTAGTTCGATGCCACAGCACTTTTTTAATACTATTTTACGAACCATTATAAGCACTGGTCAAATTAGCAATGAATCAAATCGGGTCATTTACAACACAAAACAGATCAATTGTACTGAAACCTGTTTCTGTTCACGTTAAATGTAAACGAAACAACAAACCTCTTCAATTTCGTCTTCATCCTCTTCCATGTTTTCATCCTAAAGCCATTCAGTATTTGCACTCGATACAATCGCAGAACAAATTATCGTAAAAGTTAAAACATAACCAATATGCAAAAAAGTAAACAATGACAAAACACAAAGCAAATGGTGTTAAATAAGACGAAGAACTTCCACAAGCCAAAACAACAGCAGATGAGAAGTAACTCCAGCAAGCAAAAGCCTTTACCATTACTGGACTTAATTTCCATCACAGTAATAGTAGTAAGGTAAACTGCCATACCCCTACTGGGATGTAAGTGGGGTGCTCATCTCCCTTTCTATGGCCGTTGAGCCTGTGGTTGGATAGACCACTGAGTCTGTGATGCATGGCCAGTGCGACGCCAGACCTACAGTTACCTTCCCAGCCACACAGTGTTGCCACCCTTTGACCGGTACCAAATTATATTGCTTGATAAACAAAGGCACATGTGTGTGAACAACTTGCCCAAGGTTGTTACCCGGAAGTGCACCAGGCGGGAGTCGAACGGCAACCTCAGGGTTAATAATAGTAGTGGTAGCAGCCAAATATCCAAATATTTCTAAGGCATATGAAAATGAGCATCACCAGGCACCAGAGTTACTCCTGAATGAGCAAGAATGCCATGGCAGAATCTTTGGGGACCAGTGCAAGTGTTTTCCACAGGCAAATGCCTTTTTTGTCACACAACTAATAGCGACAAAACACTGGAGATTAAATAGAAAAGCAACAACTCCCTGCAATTCACTATGCCATATGCACTGCAGCTTGGTAACACTTATCTACTACCATCTAGGTGCTTCACAAAGCCAATGCACAGACAAATGCTACAGAACAGAGCAGCAACTGCAAAGCAGTGATATAATATGCACAGACCTCAGAGTTTGCTGGGCTTTCCTTCTGATCATTCCAGTGTAATGATGTCGCCCTATACAACAACGTACAACAAACTGCATGAATCGACTGGCGGATAATATTTATTATTCATCGTTAACTTACTAACAAATGGTAACAAGTTTCAAAAAACTACTCAGTACTGACAACATTTCTGTTTACCAGGTTTACCTATTTACCATCCGCATTTTTATTTACAAAAAATACCAAGTTTTACTTATAACTAGAGCTGTCAAGGCGTTAATTTTTTTAACGCCTTAGCGCAGTGCGTTAATTTTTTTAATGCATTAATTAACTCGTAAATTAACGCACCCAATCCCGTCGAGATGGAGAACAGGAGGTAAATTACCCCGGGCCCAAGACGTTTATGGGACCCGCCTGTAGAATATAGAAAGTAAGAAAAATGAAAAAAGAGTTTTAAAAACACATATAATTTTTATTTTTTAAACATATTTAGACTATTTACTATTTAACTATTACAGTATTTTTATTTTGTATATCATCTATTGTCCATCATAGAGTCCATCATTTTGTCTGTCTTTTGTCAGTTTCGTGCGTATGTTTGGAAACTCAAATCTTATGAATTTTCAGCCCAGCTGTGAATTGTCCACGATGGTGGAAGAGCGCACGTCTTCAGGAAGACTGTTCCAGATTAGATTCGCCGCAGCTCGAAAACTCAAAAAAGTATAATCGGGCTACAAGTGTTGCTGCTCTGTTACACCAACTCCATCTCGAATCCCTCGCAGAACACAGGCGGATTAGCCGACTGCTGTACAAAATTCTGAACGAACATGTGGCGGTGCCGTTGACAAATGATCTAGATTTGGTTCTGTTCTGTGTTCCATTATATCCCGTCAGATGACCTACTCCCAAACAGAGACTCAAGATACCTCGCTGTGCCTCAACTCAGTCTTTTGCTGCAAGTCTTTTAATGCATGAAATAAATTTACGCATGTGCGTTAATTTTTTTAACGCGCGTTAATTTATTAATGCATTAACGCGTTAATTAACGCATCAACTGTGACAGCTCTACTTATAACTGTATCGCATCAATAAACTGTATGTTCTCTGTTCAAAAGTATAAGGGGTCAACAACAATGACGATGAAACGAGACCTTAATTTAATGAAAACAATTAATTTTCCATAATGAAGACTGAACTACTAGCAGAAAAATCATAGAAAACTCACTTGTTTAATATCTGGGAAAGAGATAATCTGTTTGGTGAGTCCAAAAGGTACTGCAAACAAAAACAAACAGTCAGCAGAGTAGTCACGCGAAAATCTATCGCAACAAAGTATTAAAAAATCACAATATTGTGACAGTATATACAGTACTAAAAGCAAGGTAAAAGTTAGCCCATAGTCAGCGCTGTTCCCATAGCTCTGAGTCAATGCTCATAGCCATTTACGGATGGCCCTGAGATGGCAGCACGTGCAAACACAGCTCAGATATACAGCCAGTAGGCCACAGCTGCCACACCTCTCCCAGGCTGTTACCCTCCCAGCGATTTAGGCCTGGTACCAAAATATACTGCTTGGTGACAAGTCTGCCTACAACAGCCCGTGAGATTCCATCAGAAGTCTGACACATTAACTATAACACAGCCACTGAGTAGTGAGTATACAGCACTTCAGCCAAACAGAACATTTAACTGTTTGTCTGTGGATAGATTGTACACAGACTATACACAGACTGTACAGACAGCCAGGGGACCTATGCCTGGCAGTATGCTAGGTAACCACAATATACATCCCTCAGACCCACACATACTCTTAGCACAATCACACCTGCTGCAGTGCTGATGACCACAATAAGCACACTTTCAGACAGAGCAATAATAAATTGCGGCCTTTGGTCTCCACCAACTGATGCAAGCACAACAATAGCAGTGTAAGGCTGCGTTCACATAAACACGAGTACGTCGCACTGTACGGGTACCCCATATACGAGTTCAAACACGAGATTGCGTGTATTTCAATGGCGGCCATTCACATATATACGAGTATGGATTACCTGTAAATTTCACTCGTACGAGTAGTTTCTGTGCAGGTCATCCAACCCATGCGAAGTAAACTACCCGTAAATAACAATATAATGTACAAAAGCTATGGCACATATTTGACGTCAGAACTGACGTCATTGTAAAATTCTTCATCATTAGAGATGTGCATTTGGTAAAATTATTAGCGATGTGATGAAATATTGTTGTTTATTCGCAAAGCATTTCCTCGATTCGCTTTAATTCAATATGGCCAACATGCATTTAGTTAGGCCTATGTGCTTGTACAAGTGACAGTGAACGCTCCACTCGTACAAGTGAAGCTTCTACGAGCTGTAAACGGAAACCTGGACTCGTACTCGTACTCGCGTCTATGCGAACGCAGCTTAACACTGGTGACATAACTCGGCAATAAAAGTAGTGGGTCAAGCGGTTGCAGAAGTCAACTAATGTTCGCCTAGTAACCCTGACAAAAACAGCAGCATTGCCGGGTGGTTGGGCATGCGATAAATAAAACTGGAAGAAAATATGACAACAATTGACTATTAACAAATTTCAGTAATATTACCTCGTTGAGTGCATTTGCCCAGAGCTTAACTGATGAATCTGCATCTGGGATGTAAAAGTGTTCAGAGTGCTCTGGATAACCTGTATATGTAGAATTATAACATCAGACTAAGTATATCAAAAGCATCAGCTTGTTATTATGCAATATACTGACATTTGCAAATATGCAACTTAAAGCCAATCCAAAATAAAATTAGTAAAAATAGAATAAATCAAAAAATTTTTATCAATTAATCTCCAAAAACTAATCAAAATTAATAGTGCGGCGAATAAGTTACAGTTTGCTCGTACATAATACAAAACTGCAGAAAATTACAATTAATTAACTGATCATTAAAAATTGTTCAATTAATTTTTTCTAATTGATTTAAACTTCTTAACATCGTTAACATCACTAATCTGCAGCGATAATACTGCACATATTAGATCACTATCTATTTTCCAAGTCTGTTCAAGTTTATGAAAGATAATGAATCGAACTGAATTAGATCAGATCGGTGCTTATACAACAATGCCCATGACATCTGGATGTGCAATTGTGCATGTGCACTGAAATGACTGAATTCTGCAGTTATTGCAGCAATGGTGTAAATGTAACCAACATTAATGAACAATTAGGTACTAAAATCCTCAGTCATGTTGTTGTTGTAATAGCCCACCAGCTCCTCTTTTCTCATTAGAGATGATACGAGAAGAATGAGGGAAGGGATACGAAGTGGTTTGCAGCCGTTGTGCCATCGTCGGGTACAGACGTCAACATGCCATATCAAGGCTTCTTGTCAACATTCTTTCGATGACAGCCGAACTGGCCGGCTGTTAGTTCCACCACAAAAAGGCGACTCCACCAGAACCAACTCAGTCATCTCACAGCAATCTAACAGCAGTCCTATATGGTTCTTTGTCCATGAACATCGACAAACTCCAGCGTGTCCAAAATACACTAGCCAGGGTGGTCTCAAAAACGCATCGGCGTGATCATATCACTCCGGTACTCGCCGACCTACACTGGCTTCCTGTCCATTACCGGACTGAATACAAAATCGCATTGCTCACTTACAAAGCCCTGACATTTCAGCAACCGCAATATTTGTCAGAACTCATTCGTCTCTACAAGACTCCAAGACAGCTACAACCTCGTGGTGCCAACATCCTGCAGTACAGTCCAGCAGTTCTCAACTTTTCTAGGAGTGCTTTCTGCCATGCTTCACCCACAATCTGGAATAATCTGCCCGAAACTGTTATTTCTGACATAACTGCATCTACTGATACCTTGAAATCTAGGCTTAAAACTGCTCTATACAGTTCTGCATTTCTCCACTGACATGTGACCTTAGCTGCACTTGAGACTCTTCATGCTGTGAAAGACCTAATGTGCATTATAAACCGAGTATAATAATAATAATAATAATAATCTGGTGGCAGTTTGCTGGTACATTATATTATTGACCCTTCCATGAGTAATTAACTACAAATCTCTGCTACGTTAAGCCATAATAATAGCACAGTCTGAACTGAGTGCTTATGAAGTTTATCAATCAATATAAGCACTGACACTGGTGTCACAAAACACCAACTGCAATGTGGGACCAAATATGATCAGATCGGATGACTAACCCGAATCCTAATCCATATTAATCCTCCATATTTAATCGATGCGGTTGGTTTGCCAGCGGAGTATTAAACAGTGACAATGCTGAAACACTACATACCTGCTGGACACTGCAGCTTGAACTGATATTCACCAGCTAAAAGCATGTTAAGACTAAACCCACCATTTTCTTCACTGCTCGACTGTAAAACAAAAATAATGTTCATAAATTTTACACAAACAACAGCTGATATCTGTTACCGCTGACCCTGTAAACAACACTACCTACATTCCTAAATGTGTGTTACATTGAATGTACTACATTTATGACATGAAGATTTACGAATGCAAAAGCTCACAGGTAGACAGCTCAGTCTCAACCGAGTGCAGGACATTTCCCCCCTGGACATGTTCCCCCCTGGTTGGTGGCACCCCAAATGTTTCCTCCTCCTGGTTTTTGCGATATCCAGACGTTTCCCCTCTATACTGCTACATGAGAATTGATCGAGCGCTAGATAGTGGCACAATTTTAGTGTCGGCATGGTGAAAGAATGCAGCAAACATCAAATACTCTTGTGTTATCATTAGTAGGCTTAAATAATACATCAAACAAAGGGCAAGTCTCCAGAATTCTCACTTCTCAACTTCTCAAAAAAACAGCGGCGGACTGCGCGCCAAAATGCCACTCAAACTGCAGTGTTTGCCACAGCAAGGAGAGTGTCTGCAATCTATCAAATTTTGCTTTCTTTATGTAGCCATATGTGAAAAATGTGTGCTTTAACTACTTCTACTCTCCTGGTTTAGTCTGTATCGAGTAAAGTTTAATCGTTTCATGGGCGCGTAGGCCTACATCCCTAATTGCTGTTAACTGTTGCACACTTGCGCCTACTAAGACTCATTATGTTTAAAAAATACTCAATGGCGACGAGACTTCAAAGGTGGAGTTGCTTTTGATGTTGCAAGAAATTTCTACTCAGTCTTGGCACTGACTCTAATAATATGTTGCTAATGGCCTAGGAGGGGAAACGTCCTAGGCACTCGAAAAGCAGGGGGAAACGTCCAGGCAGAGGAAATGTCAGAGGGAGAAACGTCCATGGTTGACAGGCCCATGGGGGAAATGTCCGGCTCCCGTCTCAACCAGACAAGGTCCCAAATAGAAGCCAAGGTCAAAAGTAGACCTAACTTGTTCTAATAAAAGCCAGCAACTTCTATCAAAAAGTTTTACAGTAATACTAAAAAGCTTGATCACGCCGGGGTCATTTCAAGAAAGGTAAGTAAGTAAGTAAGTAAATGATTTGTAAAGCGCCAAAGTCTCAGAAAGAATCACGGCCAATTTTTCCTAACAAGATTTTTCTGCTTTTTTCTGACCCTGACATTTCCATAACTTTTACTTAACACTTCTCTGACATCTGTAAAAGTCCCCGACATTTCCAGGTTCTTCAGACAAGTGGTCTCCAACACACGAAAATCTACACCAAAGCAGAACAACAGAAACAAAGTATCAAAAATGTACATGTTCTTAGATTCCCCAGCTGTATCTAGCGGAAACTTTATAATACCTGTAGTAAAAATATCTGAGCATCTGGCGTTGTTTCTAACCAGTGTTCAAAATCCTTCAATATTAATGCTAAACTAGCATCACCACCACCAGTAGCCATCTTGAATTAGTAAATAGTAAATAGAGCAGTGTCCATTTCCGGTCTGCGACATTATTACGTAACATAAAAATTCAGTATGTAAAAATTTGAGTAACTGTACTTTATGGACAATTCATATTGATTTTGATCGACATTTCGCGCCTTATGATGAGATTGGTGACCATTCGCTGCTATCCTGGACGCTTTGGAACCGAGACGTATAGTCCTGCACGCTTTGCTTTTTGTCTGGACATTTTGTCTCAAAAACTGTGGACGATAAGCCTATGCAGCGAAGACGCGGAAAATCGAAGACGAATTCACATCGAAGAATGACGGCGAAGACGGACGGACTGTAACGATCTACGGTAACGGACAGACAGTGAAAATGACGAGAAGATGACAGAGGCAGCGACGTCGTGGCGTAGGTTAGCAAATCTCAGTTTTCCAACAGACGCTGCAAATTTTGGACAGAGGAAATATGGGTGCTGAAATTACAATTTTAAAGGTCTGGCGCACTGCCCTTTGGCACGAGTTGTCGGTTTGTCTGTAACGGATCTATTGTGGCTAACCGATAGGTCTATGTTAAAACTTTTTACACGAATCATATTCTTGCTTCAGAGACATTGCTCTCAGAAAAGCTCCTTATTCTATGAAACATTTAGATTTATTTTCTGCACTGAAGTCTCCAATACCGCCACCGTGGTCAGCCACCTTGTCGTGATGGTGGGGTTTCGTGCACCGATGACCCAAGATTCCTAAAATCTGGAGGGTAGGAGCCAACTAAGAGCTGACCAAACCTGTGAGAGCAGATTTGCTACACGTTACCAGTGCTTTTGTGCTGGTTTCGGCTTCACAGCCGACTACGGCTTCACAGCCGTCCATGGCTTTATAGTCGTTACCTGTAACCATGTACATTCGAACAGGCGCATTGGGCCAAACTGATATGGCCTCAGCGCTGGGCAGGTGTAACAGTCTGCCCACCTCAGAGGTAAGGTAAGGTCTCCAGACATTATAATACAGGGTGAACCAAAAAAACTAGGCTATTGTACTTCGTGCATTTTTCACCAGTAGAGATAGTTTCTTAACAGCACATCAGCACAAAATAGGCCATCCAGTGCCATAAATACTTAAAAGCAGTTAGAAATAACAAATCACACCTATTATGTTGCTACACTACCTTGTACAACAAATATGTGAAAACCAACTATATAAACAGATGGGCAAAAGATCTAATGGTAAACTTTTAAAGTATTTAACTAAAATGTTAAATATGAGTTAAAACTTAAAAGTAAAAACTTACTTTTTTGGCCCACCCTGTACAATTAAACCAACATCTTCAGCAAATAAGCAATAAGACAGTAACAGTTTATTTTATTTTAGTTTTTTACAGTAACAGTATATTTTACTTTTGTTCACAACTCTGCCAACCAACAAATTTACATGTAGGCCTAGTTATGTAATAAACACAAAAATCCTGTCAGAGAAGCGAGCAAAATAAAAGTACAGCATTGGCCAAAAATTAAAATTTAACTCCAAAAATCCACATGTTCACATCAAATGGGCCAATTAGATTTTAAAATTCACTGTTACACTGACAAGGAAATTTTTTTGCAATAAAGTGAACATTACACACTTACACAACACCTAAAAAGTGACGCTACTACAGCTGCACTACCTTGCAAAACAGTAAATTTCTGTAGTGGCAACGAATTCTCAGATGAAAACAGTCTAGAGAAGTAGATTCCACTAATAATGAATAAGACCAGATGTGCGTATACTGAATGGAATTCAAGTTCTAATGTACAATAACTAACTAGGGTATAAAGTACAAATACAGGGTGCGACAGAAAAAAGTAGCCCCCTAAAGTTTTTTGCTGTTTTCTCAGCAACCGTTTAGCATTTTAATTTGAAAATTTACAGATTTATTTAATAAATTGTCAGTCAGTTTCCTGCATGCGCTGCGCGCTGTGTGCTGGTGCACTGTCCTGCTGGAAGATGAATCCGGTAGGCAGCCGGCGATTGCTTGAAAAGAACGACAATTTAGTGATAATTTATAAACAAAATAAATTACTGTTTGTCAAAGCGTCACTGTGACGTCATCGGCAGTAACGTGGTAACCGGTTTTTGAAAAT
>Ga0209671_1005039_pt1 | contig 13258 bp, 4 predicted proteins | sample WorMetHERISLAND2_2_FD_187401 | JGI IMG/M metagenome (GOLD analysis project Ga0209671, IMG submission 187401) | Marine gutless worms symbiont microbial communities from Max Planck institute for Marine Microbiology, Germany - Olavius geniculatus... | ecosystem: Host-associated > Annelida >... | reverse complement strand
CGTTATATGATGTACTACTGGTAGTTTGATAACAGTTTATTGAGATGCTGAGGGCTGTAAATCGGCTCTTACATTAAACTCAAAAAAAACGAAAACAAAAAAGAAAGAAAGAGGCAGAGAAGCGGACAGAAACTTGACTAAGATTACAGTAAAATGCAAGAAATTACAGAGTCAAAAAATAGACAACATTGTTATTAACCGCAGTGTCTTATCATCTGCTTTCCGTGAGTGTGACAGGTAGGGTTTTGGCGTGCCAGAGTTTACTGTGCTTAATTATTTTATGTACCAAAATATGCATTGGTTTAAGACCGTTTTTCCGTCTATGTACGTTAAACAAATTATAGAACTGATTAATTTTGTTTAGCCTGTACGCCGAAACAGTATCGTTGCGACAACGGCCAGTGCATTCCGTCACCCAAGCACTGTGACGCAACAGTCGACTGTCTTGATGCATCCGATGAACGTGGATGTCGTAAGTAAACTGGGATTACCTCTATTCTACACTGTGTCTTAAAGAAATGTGAAAGTTTTATAGTCTCAATTTTTAACAGAAACATACCGCAAGACATTACACACAGCCCACTGCACCTCGTTACTCTGTTTGTACTGTACCTGGAAAAAAAATGACACGATTTGTACTTCTGACAACCTGTTACTTTTTGCTTAATCGCACTTTACTATCCCAATTTGTGACTATCAAATAGTGTTGGTTTGAATTATGTGGACTATAATGTCTAGTGCATTATGCAAGAACACGTTTATTTTTAATTAAACATGATAGAGCAGTAATTACTATAGACTGCTTTTATAAAGTAATACAAGGAGTATAGATTGCTCTCAAAATGCATAAATAAAATTGCTTTGTAAAAAATTTTTTAATAATATTGCTTTGCATTTAATTTAAACTGGCTTAATTCTGGAAATGTTTGTATGCAAAATGATTGCAGTCATAGTTATAGTCCATAAAATAATAACAGACTAAGACAATTCAGGTTGGTGATTTTAAATGCGTGCTTTTTCCCAACTTTATACTCAGGCTTGTAACACAAAGCATGGCTAGATTTAAACTTGGCTAAACAATATTTGTGGCAATTCCCCGAATACTTAGGCGCCTTATCGCTTTAATTCTGAAATGCTTATTATTGTATAATGAAACCAGAGCTAATATAAACTTGAAAATAAAACTGCCGTCGTTTGTTTAGTTTATAACTATAGAAACCTCATCAAGTGGCTTTAATTAATGTTTGCATTTTCTGGTTTTTGTTGAATCAAAAACGCAGTAACTGCTAAACATATTAGTATGACGAGTTAATGCAAGTGTGACATTCGCTTTTATACTACTGGGCGGCATGGTTAACAGCAAATGTTGTACAAAACATAAACTAGTATAATCGTCGTGCAGTTTGGTATGATATAGCACCCGCGTTGGTAATTTTAGCTTGTCGAAATAACCAGTTTGAATGCACGGACGGATCGTGTCTACGTTCGGATCAGAGGTGTGACGGTGTACGTCATTGTCCCGGTGGCGAAGATGAAGTAAACTGCACCAGAACAGGTGAGAAATACTAAGCGCAGTTATTGATAATTAAACGAAATTACGTACAATGTATCTTTGTGTTACTGACGACCGTTCGTCGTTATCAAAACTGTGTGTGATATTTCTTGTAGTTTTCTGCAGTTCTGGTTTTTAATTTCGTAAAATTATTGCAAAATAATCACATTGATTTTGTTTAGTACGTGCATGGACGATTGTCTTTAGACAGGTAAACAATTTTGGCATACTACAAACTATTCAGGTCAACTCAGCCTTTATCCCTTTGAGGCAAGTATTTCGAGTACCGAATTGTTTGATTGTGTTAAAGCGGGGCGCGTTTATCCGTGTTTGGTCATGCTGGCGACAGGTAGGTCATATAACAGGTGACGTTCCGTAGCTTTGAGATGCGCCTTCTGACTTTGTTAGTTTGTTTTGTTTGTACACATGAACACTATGTTCTGCTACAGTAAGGCTGGCTGGCAGTTCGTTGTCATACGAGGGGCGTCTAGAAGTCCTACATAACGATGTCTGGGGAACTGTTTGTGACGACAGCTTTACCGACGTCGACGCTAGAGTCGCTTGCAACAGTCTTGGTTTCGGGTCTGTAAGATTTTTTCTTCGTGTTTACTTTGAGTTCACAATAGTTCGTTTGCATGAGGTGCGTAGGCAGAGAGGTTTGATAAATTCAATCAAACGCCCGGGAGAATGTTTTTTAAACGAGGCAAAAAAGTTACTATTTTTGTCAGAATATCGTCAGTAGACTTATTTGAAATGCAGAAAATGGTTACATATAAGACTTTTTGTAAACCAGGCTGTCTCAGTTTACTGCGACGTATTAAGTCGTTCAGTGTATTGCTGACTTGCGTGTAACGTTTGTTTGCTGCACAAATTGTCTTTTGCAGATTTGTTGGACGGACCCTGGGTAACAGATACGGTCCAGGAACAGGGCCGATATGGCTTGATGATCTAGCTTGTACTGGGACGGAAACTCATCTCTTCAATTGTCGTAATCGGGGCTGGGGACAGCACAACTGTGGACATTACGAGGACGTCTCTATCAATTGCTACAGCACTAATGGTATATTGTCGTTACATTGCAATCAGAAACATTGTGATATTTTTGTTTATGCGCTATCGAGAATGCTGTTTTCAGCACTGTATTTATCATCGAATGATGCAGACGGGTTTAAACGAAAAGTGGATTAAGTCCAATTTGAAGGGTACAACGGAAAAGTGGACTAACTCAAAAATAGACTTAATTTATCAATCGTTATTCACCGATCGAAACACGGCAGAAACCACAGACAGAATGACAGATATATACAACAGAAAGAAAAAAATGAAAAATATATAATAATCTTTAATCGCAATGAGATGCAGCATACAATAAAAAAGTGCAATACAATGCAGAAGCTAATTACTAAGAAACTTAAGTTAAAAGACAATATTAAAAAGAAAACGGAGAAGACCACGCGTATGTTACAGCATACTTGTGAACAAACTTGTGAAGCTTACGAGCAATGCATAAATCAACACTCGGCAGATCAATAACTGTTCTGATAAACCGAGTGTCCTCTGCACTAAAACAGCCAAAAATTCTATATACAGCTCCATACCAGTATATCAGGTAAATATACCAGTAAATACCAGTGAATATACCAGTATGAAGTTTGTTTACTTTTTCGTTGAACATATCGTATGCCAAACTGTAAACTGGGTTGCTGCTGTGATTTTCCTTTATGAGAAAAAGTGAGCTGACTTTGCTTTCACTATTTTCGCAATTACAATTGTATGTGTTTCATTATGTAAATGGCTATTGTCTAAACATGTAGTGAAGCTACAAATGCTGTACTGTTGTCAGTGAGGCTGGTGGGCGGGGCACAGTCTTACGAAGGACGTCTAGAAGTCTTACATAACAACACCTGGGGAACAGTTTGCGATGACAGCTTTAGTGACGTCGACGCTAGAGTCGCTTGCTACAGCCTCGGATACGGGTAGAAATGATTCTTAATGCGTGAATGAGGCTTACGAATATGTTTTCGAACAGCTAAAAGCAAATAATACTGTTACTTACTGTACCTAGAATGACTGTAGCGTTGTTTCTGTCAGTCTTGAACTCGACGTCTTTGTAGTTTCATTGAAGTTCTCAACACTTCTAAGCGTGGTTTAAAATAGCATTGCCTTTTTGTTTAGCATTGTTTATTACTGCAGACGTAGACGCTGGCAGTCTCTGCCAAAGTTATATATATCTGCATTTTGGCAAATAAATAAATAAATGATGATGATGATGACGATGATGATGATGATGATGATAAACGTGTTTCATTGATTAACTGAAGTATGCCAAAAGTTGCACTCCACGTGGCACCTTTCTTAATTTCGAAGTCTGCAATTTTACCTTTTGGACTTCACATTTTGGTCAAACACCATGCATAAATGATTGTGGCCTGCCATGGCCAAGGGCCGCCATAGCCACAACGTCATAGCCATAGCCAGGGGCCAACATAGCCCTAGTAGCCTATAGGAAAGTGTGGCGGAGCTAGCCATTCGTACCATCGGCGACCCCCTACGGCCACCCCTTTCCTCAAGCGGGGATTCTATGGAAAGCCTATAGGAATGTGGGGTCCTAACCCTAACCGTAACTCTAACTATGGCGGCCCCTAGCTATGGCGGACCGTCACCGCATAAATTGCGCTGTGGTAACGCGTTTACATACGTACAATACAAAGCGTAACGTGCAACATATTCATAGAAAGTAATGCTTTTTGTGCGTTGGAGTGGGAATGTTGATGGCAGGTAATTTTAGCGTTTGTCATTTTGCAGGTAGATTTACACTTCCGTTAGTTTACTGCTAATTGTGGTCGACGATTTTGACAAGGACAGTTTGTATTTTGTTTTTTCAGGTACATTGGACGACCCCTGGGTTACAGATTTGCTGAAGGAACAGGGCCGATATGGCTTGATGAGCTGGCGTGTGCCGGGACAGAGACGCACCTGTTTAACTGTCTTCACAACGGCTGGGGAGTACACAACTGCGATCATAGTGAAGATGTTGGACTCAGTTGCAGCAGCAATGCCAGCGGTATATTTCCGTCAACATTAAACTCTCAGTTATCACTAAATATTTTTATTCAAGTTTCACAAATTTGCACGCGACTGTACGATACTATTTTTGTGCGATTTGTCGTCACTGATACAAAAAGACAGTTAAGCCTACTATGAAAACGAATTTTGGCATAAAGTGGCATCTCAGCGTTGTTCACTGTCAAGCATTTTAAAGTCAGTTAAAAGCCAATAAGGCATTTTATGGCGCTGCATAGGCTTTAGCTGTAAAAGATCGTAAGATATTGTAATTAAAATTACCTAAAAAAATCGCTGGTTCTAACCAATCCAATGCCGTTTAACAGATACACACACATGCGGACGTCTTTGACGTAACTAAAACAAAAAAAAACATTTGCGCAGCAACTAGGTCTATTAGCAAGCTATGTTGACGCCTTGTTAAAACGACACTTCTTCATACTTCGTTTTTAAAGCTATATTTTGGGCATGTTTTTCAAATTAAGTAAAACGTGAACACTAATTTGCACTAACGATAGTTTTAGTTTAACGCAGTTATCGATGAGATGGTGTTCTTGGGTGGGGGCACTTTTCATTGGGCACAGTGTATCGAAGCTGCAAATGCTGTAATGTTAGTGAGGTTGGTTGGCGGTCCATCGCCAGAAGAAGGACGTCTAGAAGTCTTACATAACAACACCTGGGGAACTGTTTGTGACGACAGCTTCGGCGATTTTGATGTTATAGTCGCTTGCAACAGTCTCGGATACGGGTAAAACTCTTCCAGTGCAAATGGGACTTTTACAGTATTTTCGAATAAAATGCATTAATATTTTTAAACAGAAGCAACACGCAGATGTCAGTCTTTAGAAACGCCTTGTTTACGGCAAAATGCTAACTACACTCACAAACTACTTTGCAAGGCAGGCATTATAAAAGCAAAACTTACATGTTACTTAAACTGTTGTTTGTAATAGGTCTACTGTCAAGTAGGCTTATGCCATAAGCCTGACTCTATTTTTTGCCATTAGTTTTCTGCGTTTTTACGCGCAACAGCAGCTACTGTTGTAGCGGGTCTTAACCATCGCAATTCTGTCTGTCTGTCTGTCTCTCTGTCCGTCCGTTCGTCCGTCACACGGGTGGATCAGTCTAAAACGGTGCAAGGTAGGATTACCAAATCTTTACCGTCGGCTGCCCGGAAGACTCTTGAAGCTTTTCCATAAATTCGACGGGTGTCACCCCAAACGAGGGCGCAAAATGAGAGCGGGGAAGGAAAAGTTTGCGACTTTTAGCCGACACAGCGTTGGCAAAGCGAGATAGTGGCGTCATCTGGTGAGTACAAGCAAAACATTATAAATAATTTAGCCGCCGGTCTTTTGGCGCCCTCTGGCTATTGATTTTGTTTTACTGGGCTTTCTGTGAAACTGCAGCCAAAAGCCGTACGGATGAGATCTACGGATGAAGTTTACGGATCACTAGCGTACGACGGTGCACCGCTGTTGCGCGTTTCTGTTTGCGTTAGCAGAGCTTCACTTGTTTTTATTTGGACTCCACATTGTAGCTAAATTAAAAGTGACGCTTAACCTATACTGTGTTGCTGTGTGTACAATCTCGATTTTTGGTGATTTAAATACGTAGTACTTGGCATGATGAATTTTTTCTTGATAACGTGTTAGACAATTAGTGGCAAGTATAACTGAACTATCATCGGTTTCTTTATTACTCTAAACAGAGCTCGGATGTTAGTACTGTTCTGGTCGGTGACTGATAGGGTGTTTACACTATCCAGCAAACGTCCAGCAAACTTAGCACGTGTATTTTGAATACATTTGCTGGAAGTTTGCTGGACGTTTGCTGGATCGCGTAAACACCCCATTATATAACCAGTTAGCACAGGGTCTGTTTCTTCTGTCAGGTACGTCGGACGGGTCTTGGGTAACAGATACGGTGCAGGTTCAGGGCCGATATGGCTTGATGAGCTGGCATGTACCGGGACAGAGACTCATCTGTTCAACTGTCGACACAACGGCTGGGGTGTACACAACTGTGATCATTATGAGGACGTATCCATTGCTTGCAGCGGCGGTGCACGTGGTATAATTTTTTTACGTTGCGCTCACCATAGTAGGTTTCTGTTTGTTATGTTGTTCCACTGATTTGCATGCGTTATTGTGATAGGCCTGCTGTTGTTTTGTGGCGTTTCGTCAATACAGATGCATGTACTGTCCTTTTGTGATTCGTAATTTTTTTTACAGTGCAATTATTTTACTGGACATTTTAGACGTTTAAAGTATTTTTGTTTTATGCGTAAACATGTCGATTTTGTTACGCTCCTGTGTCACTTTATGTTTTTCCTATGAAAATAGTAACTGATATTGATAACGATGATTATCGGTGGGGTTATTGCTAAAAATTAGGTACATTTCTTTAGTTTGCAATTTGCATGTGCCCAGAATTGTAGCGTACGTGTTAATTGCGTGTAAATCGATGTCGTTCGAGTCAAGTTATAGTGTCTACAAATGTTGTAGTGTTCTGCTGCAGTGAGGCTGGCGGGCAGTTCATTAGCACACGAAGGACGTCTTGAAGTGTCACGTGAAGGCGTCTGGGGCACTGTGTGTGATGACTTCTTTGGTGAAATCGATGCCAGGGTCGCTTGCTTCAGTCTTGGATATGGGTGAGAAAAACATTTTAGTGCGAGTGAGGTTTCTGAGTAATGCCCCGTTTACACGAAAAAACTGGTTGTTAGAGCTGGCTCTGAAAGCTCTCCTAAAGCCAGCTGTTAGAACCAGCAATGTTCTAAGAGCTAGCTTGCTCGTATAGACGGGGTATAATTAAAGCCGTGTTGGCGAGCGATAGCTCCGCCGACACGGCCGTCTATGATCTACGTGTTATGCATCTTTTCTTCTGGCATTTGGCAGCGTGATATTTCCGACCTTTGTCGTTCAGCCGTTGTGAACGGTGGAATTTTGATCAAAAACGTGTGCAGTTTAGACAACGTACGTTCGGACATTTGAAGGGTCTCTGAAAAAATATAAGAAACAATTGCTATTGTTAATTTTTGCACGAAATATCCGAGCTTTCTTGGCCGATCGAGTAACGCCATGCCAAATGATTGGAAGTAGGTGTAGCATGATAATCTAGGTCCAAATATTTGGGGTCTCCGAAAAAAATTGGGACAAGCAAAATAGCGCATAGGAATCTGTGCGATTTTGGACACTTTTGGAACGCAATATTATGAGTACCTCTGGGACGAATCGAAATGAGCCTATCAAAAATCTGGAAAAAAACAAAAGCTACAACACTTCCCACGTTCCATGAAAAAAATGGTGAAGGTTGTTTTCAATTATAGAAAAAAGTTTGGGAAGTACATTTTGTTTTATTTTAAATTTTTTTTTGAAAAATTGTATTTCTGTTCCTACTGATGCTGCGATATCTATGACTAAGCCTTGCTAACCGAAAATGGGGTTTCGCAACAATATTTTACAATAAAAAAATCAAATAACTGTTACAAAATTTAGCGTATTAAAAACACTAACTTTGGGATAGTTGAAATAACCTCACCAAACATGTTCACGCAATCTGCTGCGAAGCAGAAATGAAAATCTGGGTACAACTTTTGAGAGTCCGTACCTTTAAAATTTTGCTGTCGCACAACTCTACGCGATCTCGGACAGCTTTAGGCTGATCGCAAATTGCACCTATTAGCAATCACGCGGCATCTATGAGCCAAAGCACCACAGACTCTGAGATTAAATATCGAAAATAATAAGCATTAGCGAATGCGTTATATTTAATAAGACGTTCGTAACAGATGTCACCAGTGTGTCTAACTAAGATGTTTAAACTGGAGAAATGGCTAGTATGCTAAAAGTTTGATTATCTGTTTTTTAAAGACGTAATGGTTAAATACGATGTTTAAATTATGCTGTGCTCGATACCATGTCAGTCGTATATACATGTAGTATGTTGGAGTTATAGGGTGTTTACACGACCGAGCAAACATCGAGCAAACGTCGAGCTGGTCAAGCAGGCCTATTAGAACCCCGCCCCTGGCTCCAATGTAGGCCTAGGTTTAGGCTCAGCCCACAGCTGATCACGTGATATATAGGTTTTCCAATTACAACCAGCCCGCTTTTCTAATTAGCATGCTAATTATCATAGAACGTCGAGCTAGCTGCTCGATGTTTGCTCGATCGTGTAAACACCCTATTAGTGACAAGTATGAATTTATCACATGTATTGTTGGTTTACTTGTTATTCGGTTTTTACTCGCAACAGCAGCTAGTGCTGTAGCGCGTCTTAGCCATCGCAATTCTGTCTGTCCGTCTGTCACACGGGTGGATCAGTCAAAAACGGTGCAAGCTACGATCACTAAAATTTCACCATCGGCTGCCCGGAAGACTCTAGTTTCAGGAACCGTGAAGCTTTTCCATAAATTCGAAAAGAGTCATCCCGAATGGGAGCGCTAAATGAAAGGAGGGTGAGAAAAAATTGTGATTCTCAGCCGATACGGCGTTGGAGGGCGAGATAGGTGGCGCCGTCTAATGAGTAAAAATATAACACTATACATATTTAGCCGCTGGTCGTCTGGTGCCCTCTGGCGATTGATTTTGTTTTACTGGGCTTTCCTTGAAACTGTAGCCAAAAGCCGTACGGATGAGATCTACAAATGAAGACTACGGATCGCTAGCGTACGACAATGCATCTCTGTTGCGCGTTCCACTTTGCGTTAGCAGAGCTCTTCTTGTACTAAACATAGCTCAAATGTTAATTCTGCACGATTGATGGCTGGCATAACCATTAGCATGTGTATGGATTGGCTGGCGGCCTAGCGAGAGGCGTGGCCGCCAGCCACACTCAGTGGCTGCTGCATGCGCGTCGTGAGAATCGGACGCCGACAGCCGGACGGACCAGACAGTTTTGGTTTTGGTGTGCTTAGTTAAAGTTTAATAAAATATTTATTAAATTATACTAATCATTGTTCATTTATAATTAGCATTTTAACTTGATTAATATACCTTACAGGAAACATTATACGTGCTTGTTACTTTCAGGTATGTTGGACGGGTCATAGGTCGCCGATACGGCCCAGGAACAGATTCGATATGGCTTGACAATCTAGCGTGCAACGGGACGGAGACTCATCTGTTTGACTGTCATCACAACGGCTGGGGACAGCACAACTGTGGACATGACGAGGACGTTTCTATCAGTTGCCCCAGCATGAGTAAATACTACTCGCTAATTTTTAATTACATGCCATTGGTTTGCTTTCTTTTTGATATTAGGCACTACATTAAGTAGGCAGATTTAGGCAGGTTTAGTATATGTTTGGATGAACATGGGCATCTGGAAAAAAGAGGCCCTGACAGGCTAGAGAACGTCGGACAGCAACGCAATATTTTTGGTCTGTACCTTGTGAGTATTCTTGGCGTGTTGCGACATTTCGAAGTTTACTTTGTGCATCACGACATTCTGTAATTCATATAAAAATTCCGAATTAAATTTTTGTTCTTGTTTTAAATCGGATATCAGCAGCAAAACTGTATACAGCTGTAACGCCAAATTCATGGTAAGTTGCGTACATTAATGTCAAAAATTATGTTATATGGGGCCTTGCAGTTAAATCCGGCTGCGCTACACTGTACGTAAAATGCGGTAACGTGTGTTTTGTGGCGTTTCGTCGTCACCGATACACTTTACCCTGATTGTTGTTCATAAGCGTTTTTTGCAGATTTTGTTTTCGTTTTTATTGTGATTGTATCATCAGTATTGTAGCGTTAAGACAAAAAAAGCAAAACTACGTTGAATTTTACGTAGGTCTATGAGTTGCCATACTAAAAGCCTATCACAAACTACAGAATAAACTTTATTTTGGCGTTTGGTTTTGCCTCTTCCGCAGATTATTACTAAATAAAGCAAAAAGAAATATTAAAATCAGATCATATTTGCTAAAGTTATCATAAAAATTGAAGTGGCATACTTTTTTGTGCGACATGCTGTAAACCTATGTGACGGGTATGCTTACGGGAAGTACTTTCCAACGCAGCATTGTGCATTGTTTTGGTCTCAAATTCGTGCCTTATCAGTCGGTGTTATAATTTAATTTTTAAATTTAGATTTATGTGTTAAAGCTACAAATGTTGTAATGTTGTTAGTGAGACTAGTGGGCGGTGCAACGTCGTACGAAGGTCGTCTAGAAGTCTTACATAACAACACCTGGGGAACTGTTTGCGATGACAACTTTGACGAACTGGATGCCAGAGTCGCATGCAACAGTCTCGGATACGGGTAAGATCAGTTCAGTGTCATTGAGACTCAAACTCAAATGCCAACTTGTTTTGGTAACCCTGACACGATTGACAACTGTTTGTTTAGATATTGAAGGCTGCAAACCAGCACTCACACGAATCTTTGAAATAAGACGAAAAATTTAGACAGACAGACATACAGACAGAACCTTGACTCCTTGTAACACGGTTCATAATATATAACCACAAAACAACTTATAGCAAAACAACTTGGCTAACCCACAAGCACTTAAATCACAACTAACTAACAACAAAACAAATCACATTTTTCTTGAAGCCAGCAACTGAGCAAGCATTGATTTGCATATAGTTTGTTTGTTCTGTCAGGTACGTCGGGAGGGCCGTGATGAACATGTACGGCGGAGGTTCGGGGCCGATATGGCTTGATGAGCTATTGTGTACTGGTAGCGAGGCTCACCTGTTCAACTGTTCTCACCTTGGCTGGGGTTCAAACAACTGTGAACATTCCGAGGACGTTTCTGTCAGCTGCTACAACAACAGTGGCACGGGTACCTTGTTATCACATCACTTTCGTAAGTAATGTTACATTTTTGTTCGCTACCGAGTTGTTTGCTTCATACGGAACGATAGTGTTGATTTCCGTTGCCGATACGCGTAAGTTCGTTTGCAAACTATTTTGTTGTCATTTTATCGGCGGGAGCATGCATTTATAAGACAAAAGTTCGAAATCAAAAAACAGCGAATGTGTTGAACTATGACTACTATTAACGTGCGTGGAAAAGGGACCAGTGCGTGAGGCTTAATGGTGGCTGCTCAACTGCGCACTGACCGTTCTGCGTTGCTGGCAGCTTAGCTACATCGAATTCGGCTGCGGCTGGATGCACCGATTTCGTTGTTCGAGGTGTTGTCCGAGCTTTTCGAACAAAGAAATCGGACACAACGTCCGACGCGTCCGATTTCCTCGTTCGAAAAGCTCAGACAACACCTCGGATGACGAAATCAGTGCGTATAGCCGCGGCATTAGACGCCGACACTCGACCGCCTGCTTCTACTGCAACGGCGCTGAAGAACTGGCCAAACGCCTGGTCTTTCGGTGTCCAACACACGACCAGGCTCAGAGGGAGACATGGCTAGACCTCCAAGTTTTAACAGATCCACGACACCTGTGGAGTTTCCTGGAAAAGACCAAGGCGGTGACCCGCTCCCTTTTCGCGACCGGGAACGAGAGAGAGACAGACCGCCAGACAGAGATAGAGTAAAACAGAAAACGACTAAGTCGTGTTTCTAGTTTTGTACGCTAGCCGGCATTCATTCATCTTTATCTAAAGTTCGCCATACGTTGTTGAATCGAACGTAGACGACAGATTACGAAACATTTGATTCGTTTTTTGCTTTCATCTGTTATAGCTGTTTTACGCGCGATAGCAGAATGCTTCGCGCGTCTTAGCCATCGTCTGGGCGTCTGTCAGTCTGTCCGTCTATCTGTCCGTCACACTCGTGATCTGTATCAAAACGGTGCAAGCTAGGATCACGAAATCTTTACTGTTGGACCCCATGGACTCTAATTTATCGTGACAAAATTTCCTGCTCGTGGATGCGTGGGTTTCCCTCGAACGAGGGCGTCAAAGAGGGGTACCACCTAAAAATACGTTATTTTGCCGTTATTGGCTCGTAGGCCTATAGTGTAAAAATGGTTGCAAATAGGTACAGACATGCTGTTTATCATAACAAGCACCGGTGACAAGCTTTTTAGATCTATCAACATCGATGACCTTGAACGACCTTGAACCCCCAAAAAGGGGTTTTTAGTGAATTTTTGGCAATTGTGGGATGCAGCGCACATTTCAACACTGAATTGGAACAAAATGGCTGGAAATAGACCAAGACAACCTGCGTATGAAATTTTCAGCATTAAACGTATATTTTAGCTGTCCAAGTCTCGACCCCTTATGTTTAAGGAGGCCGGCTCAGGCGGGCGTCAAAGACAGCTACTTCCCTAAAAAGTGGTTATTTTGGCGCAATTATCTTGTGTAGCGTGAAAACGGTTGCAGATAGGCACAGATATGCTGGTTATCATAACAAGCAATAGTGACAAGATTTTTACTTGTGTCAACGTCGACGACCTTGAATGACCTTGAAGCTTCAAAATAGGGGTTTTAGTGAATTTTTTGGCGATTTCTAACTGCAACACACATTTTAAAAAATGAATTGCGCCGAAATGGCTGGAGATGGACCTGGACAACCTGCGTATGACATTTTTTAGCATAGAACGTACATTTTTAAGAATTTAAGTTTTGATCTCTTAAATTCAAAGGAGACTTCCGTGCAGAGGCCTCAAATTTAAGTACTCTTTCAAGATGCATTAATATCTCATTGCTGTAGGCCTACACTGATT
>Ga0209671_1005038_pt1 | contig 13258 bp, 6 predicted proteins | sample WorMetHERISLAND2_2_FD_187401 | JGI IMG/M metagenome (GOLD analysis project Ga0209671, IMG submission 187401) | Marine gutless worms symbiont microbial communities from Max Planck institute for Marine Microbiology, Germany - Olavius geniculatus... | ecosystem: Host-associated > Annelida >... | reverse complement strand
GTTCCAGTAGGCAAGAACAAAACTTGCCGATGGTACCCGTGACAGCCTACTTGCTAGACTTGATGAGCTTTGTTGGCCGACTGGCGTATCCGTGATGCTACGGCTGAGGTCGTCAGTCTTCGGCTGCCGCCGTCCCTGCGGCGCTTCGGCGATGCGACTGTAATTGGTACTTAAGCTAACCATAGGCCTATAATTATTTATTGTCAACCATTTGTGGAAATTTATACATCGCTAAGGGCTAATCGCCTAATTTATTTCTAGTGTTTGACATGTTGCTGTTGCATTCACGTATATTGTGTTGTTGTTTTGCTGACATCGTTCATTGGAATAGATGACGACGACGATCGTGATGATGGTAGCTTGGTAATGTAACGTTAGGGTGTCAAACTTAAGATCGCGAGGCCGTGGGTTCGACTCCCAGTCTGGTCGCTGTCAACTGGTTGCTACTTGGATGGGTGACTGACTATCTGCGGACAGGTAACCTATCTAGATATATAACCAAAATCAAGGTCAACTCAGCCTCCTTCCATCTTTCCGGAGTAAGTGAAGTGAGTACTGCGGCCTTCTTGGCTGGGGCTAAGGAGAGGCGCGTTCACCTGTGTCGGGTGGCAGGTAATAAAACTGTGTGATCCCATACGGCAGGTGACGCTCACTCACATTTAACCTTTTTTAACGTTTGATGATCAGGTCGGTGTGGACGGTGTGGTCGTGGGTGACCGAGCTGCTGGTGTTCGGTCTCGTACCGCTGGCGATGTTGGCTCTCAACGCTCTGGTCATCGCCGAGACTCGACGCATGGCGGTCATCGAGCACCAGCTCGTTCCGACGTCCAGTAACCGCAGCGACTCAGCCAACACCGGCGGCACCGGGGGTAGAGCGAAAAACCGCGCCTCCGGACCTTCGGCAACCACCGTCATGCTACTGGCTGTCTCGTTCTACCTAATCGCCATGACCCTGCCCGTTGCTGAGTAGTTGTTTTTCGCCTAATTCCAAACCATAAACGTAACCCTGACCCTAAGCCCTAACCCTTGACCATATCCTTAACCCTAACATCAACCGTAAGTGCCATCAGAAAGGGAAGACACCAACCGTTAGAGCTCTTCATAGGAGACCCATAATCTCTCATCGCCATGACGCTGCCCGTCACGGTGGTCTACGCCGTTTACTTTAGTTTCCCAGAAGGCGACGCGGCGGCCGACATCGGCACCGACTCGCTGTGGCAGAATCGTCTCGCTTACTGGACGATCCGTACGGTCGTGCAAGAGATCGGAATGTCACACTACGCAGGCAACATTTTCATTTACGTTGCCACGGGAAAGATCTTCCGCGCCGAGCTGTGGTGCCTGTTGGCCGGCGGCCAACCGGCGAAAACGGGAAGTCCCGTGTTCCGTCGTCACAGTCCCGCCCTACAGCCCACCCCAAACATACCAATCCGAGTCACGTCGAGAATATAGACTTTAACAACGGATCAGTTCACCCGGTCTTCTTCTGCAGGCTGGTCGGTAAAGATCGGTGCCATCGACTTTCGTAATTTGTCACTAACTGAGACAATTATTGTCACGGTGGTAAAAACGTCGTACGGTCGTTCCCGAAGCCTATCCGGACACGTACATCTCTTGGGCAAGTCGTTTCCGCGAAGAAAGAACGAAAGCATGATTTTTGAACGTTTTATGTCGGAATGAATGATTCATCATGCCAGACCAACAAGCGCGTATGTCACTGTTGCTCCTAGTCGTATGTCGGAAATGCAATATTTTCTGCTGCGCAATGCTCTTTGCTACCGACGAATTAAGGAAAGCAATGGTTCAGTAATAGGGTGTTTACACGATAAACAAACATTAGCAAATGTATTGAAAATACACGTGCACGACGTGCATGTGCTCTAAGTCTGCTTTATGTTTGCTTCATCGTGTAAACACCCCATAACTAATGAGTGCGCTGTTTTCCACGAAATCATTAATGGCTGTATTGACACAGCAGTCAACAACGGTATGCACTACTTGTAGCATAGTTACGGTATGGGTAATGACGGCGAAGTGTTTATCATGTCTGTCAGATTGTACTTAATGTACGTAGAAGCTGTTACCTGGATTCTCTCGTCTTCCCGCGTATCGTAATGGTGTTGGCATCATTCTGTGTTTGTTCGTAGCATATAGACCTAATTGTACGTACCGGCCCTAACTATAGGCCCCTAGTGACAGTGTTGTGCAGGATATAATGTGAACGGGTGAAGAAACTAATGCGTTTTTAGCCGACCGTACTTAAGTAACGGTCGAGTTTATGGTACGGTTGTCGTATGTCGTCTGTCTGTCCGTCTGTAACGGCTCTGGCTAACGGGTAGTAGCAAAATTTCAGCGATCAAGTGCAAGGGAAACATTTTCAAAATTGGGGAACTTGAATTGAGTGGGTAAGAAAAATGTGCGTTTTTCAACGGAAAACTGTCCATATTTCGGAAACGGTGAGAGATACGGCCCAGGTTACCATTAAGCACTAAGAGGAAGTGACATACGCCCTTTCAGATGAAATGAATATCATCGACATTGGATGACCTTGGAGGTCAGTACTGCAACAGGAACTGTATATGCTGTGCACGTCTTACCTAGCCAAGTTTTTATGTTTTATGCATTATTTTTGTAAAAAGAACTAATGTTCACAATTTTCACTTTGCGCCAAGGGGATACAAATGAGCTTACATTTTGGGAGATTGATGAAACGTAAAATCTACTTGGCTGGCGGCTTAAACGTTCGGTCTATCACTTGATCTGCTGTTTTCTTCGGTCAGACTAAGCAGACACTGATGATGAGCGTTAAGGATTAAAATTGGTATGACGCACCATCTGATTGGTCGCTTATTGGAATTCGCTCGTTCGGTCATTCTTCCTTCATTTCATTCGGTCATTTTGAGCTTTGTTAGAAACTACCGAGACTACCGTACAATAGGCCTAACTGGAGTGACTGGACCACGCGTTAAAAAGATCAAGAGTTTGGCATAAGTTTTCTTATAAGCCTACACATAGGCCTATGATTGTGTAATTATAATTTGCGTTAATATTTTGTACCGATGTCTTCACAAATTCACAGCAAACCAAAAACGCATAACCAAACGAGTTTAAATATGATGAAACATCAGCTTAGAAAAAAAGAACAGAGACGAGTTAGTCTTTCAAATGTATTTTGAGGCTTTGGTTAATCTGCAAAAGAGCAGCCGCAGCCACGGCTGATAAATATTTCACAGGAGCAGTGATATAATAGCGGATTTGTCCGCTGGCACAGTGACCGATTTGTAGAACTAAGCTGAACTAATGCAGAACGTCGAGCGAGTGCAGTAATCCGGGATGAACCGCATAAAGCTCCGTAATTTACTCTGCCAACGGCTCAACGTTGTTCATATATCGCGCTCAGTAGATCGGCAGGTGTCACCTCTATCAGTCCAGTCCATAATGACATCTAAGATTGACGGCGTGAAAATTTAACGCGTCTAACCAGAAGCCATCGTGCAACACACCTCGAGGCGACAGTATAGGCCTGCAGGCCCTGCACCTGCTCCTAAGGCCATCGGTACTGCATCGTTTAACATAAAACATTTTCGCGAATGTTTTGTTTGAAATGTTTTGCCTCTTATCAGAAAGCAATTCAACGAATTTCGTGTACGAGTCGACAGCCGTTTCGCGCGACGGCCATAAGGCTCCAATGGGTCACTTCACCGGTAGGCGTTATTAACAAAGTAGGCCTACTAAAACAGCTGGTTTTTATGCGAAACCTTAACTGCTTTTACTGAATTAAAATAGATCCAATTACATCATAATAGAGGCAGACTGGACATTTTTCTTTGAATGACGCTGTAAAGGTGAATTTTTACACGCAACAGCAGCTACTGCTGTAGCGCGTCTTATAGCCATCGCAATTCTGTCTGTCCGCCTGTATTGTACGTCACAAGGGTGGATCAGTCAAAAACGGTGCAAGCTAGGATCACCAAATCTTCACCGTCGGCTGCCTGGAAGACTCTAGTTTCAGGATCCGTAAAGCTTTTGCATAAATAAGTGGGCGTAAGGAAAATTTGCGATTTAAAGCCAATACGGCTAAGCGAGACCAGGCGTGCCGTCTGGTGCCCTGTGGCGAGTGTAAAAGAAACATCTTTGCTAGGATGTGTGGGGTGAGCTTAGATTTTGTTCGCACCAGGCTTTCAAACATGCACAGCTGTTGCGCGTTCCCCTTTACGTTAGCTGGGCTTTTCTTGTTCTAAACGGCAACTATATGGTGGACCAGTCTGCAGCGTTCACATAGGCCTCTAAAAGTGACATTAATCGAGTGCACTATGTCCCTATAAAAACAAAATCACACAAGTCACAAAGCTGTTAAAACACCATAATTATTCTCTCACACATCATAAAATATCACCATAAATAGAGAAAGGGATACGGTACAACGGAGAAGCATGGTTATTGTATACAACTTGCGACTGTTGGCCATGTAATATACCACAGTGTAACCAAATGCCACCTAATAACAGCGTCCAAAGAACGATATGACTTTAGCATAATAACCATTACCAACACAAACGCCAAACAATCATTTACTGCTTGCTACATGGGCACTGAGATTTCAAACACGATTAGCATTACACAAAATACACCACCGAGTTAACAACAGTTGAAAGCGTTATCATCTCCGCCAAGTGAACGATAGTGAACATTGGAGGAGATTATGAGAGTGGTCGTTCTGTCCGTCAGTGTATGTGACTGTGTACACGACGACTGGACAGGAACGGTGGCGCCCTCCTGTGAAAACTTCTAGGAGGCCGACATTGGCGGAGATATGCGCTCTCACGAGCGCCTTCTAGTTTGATAAATGAGTCGACTAAACTCTACAGTATTCCTGGTCTTAACAATACCGTCTCTAACGAGTTTATCACTTTATCAGTGTATTTTGTTAGCAGTGAATGTGCGTTTTTAAATAAAGCGTCATGTAAAGCTGTACTTTAACGCTGATGACAACAGTAATCGTATTTCCTTATAGGCCTACGTATAGCCTAGCCTAGCTATAACACAGCCTCTGACGAAATATAGGCCTATATAAATTGTCATGTAACAATGCAACGATTAAGCACAAAACATTCCACGTAGCTGCACAACCAAACCGCCTCAAAACATAAACGCACAACTTCCATCATATATTAACTCAATGAGGCATTCCTGTTTATAGCTATTATATCTTGAAACGCGTGCGTCATTCGATACAAAAATGCACAAAAACATAACAGCAGTGTCGAGGGTCAAAAAGTCGGCAACGCAGGAAGTTGCAATAATCCGACAGATGTTACAAACTTTCAATGGAATTCCAACATACAGCTGCAAATTTTCGACAGAGTAAATCACTAATGTTCAGAAATTCAATTCTGCCCCTATATTTTCCCAAAATGGAGGTTTTCAACCAAAATTTTTGCATTTTTGGACCATAACTTTCAGACAAAAATTGTCTGACAAGAAGACTCTCCGACGACAATTTTCCACCAGCCCAAAATTTAGCGCAGTGGAACTGCCCCCCCCGATTCCTCCTCCCCTTGGTAATGATGCTGAATATATGTGCTATATGCAGTGCATAACATAAAACACTCGCGTATACAATGTCTGCATACCTGTAGGCGTACAAGCCAACAATCCAGTAACCACCTTGAAACAGAAATGCACCACACAAACAGATAATGCAACAAATTATCCGGTTGTAACTTGCATATGTTGCAGAAATATGCAAATCTGAACATATCGATATATGCAACTTTGAATGTGCCATTATAATGCCGGAAAATATGCGATAAGCAGATTTTGCAAAAAAAGTGATATACGCCATAATCGCTGCAAACAGGCTTGTTGTTTAGTATACAACACTGTACTTCTTCTTAGAGTTTGACCCTTATACAGCCTTATAAAGCCCTTATTTATAAAGCGATTGGACTCCGTCCACACACGGTGTCAAAGACAAATCCTTCACAACAGATGGCATGACCACATCTCCAATGACGAAGTCCTGCGACATACTGGTCTTCTTGCGGCTTCACCTATCATCCGCAAATGAAAGCTTAAACAATTTGGTCACGTTGCCAGACTCGCTGATGATTTCCCGGCAAACCAGATCCTTCGAACCTACTGCGAATCTCAAGATGGTGTGCGGCCCTCTACCGACTGGAAACGTGCTCGAGGTCAAACTCCTACCACCTGGATTCATCCGATCTGCCAGGACACGGGAATTCTGGTGACTGACGCTCTAAAGATCGCAATGGCGTGACGGTTCGACTGAACGCTTCACGTCAAGATGATGATGGTGATGACAGTAACGTGACTGCAATAAGCCATTTTCTGTTTCACTCTGCTAATCCATAACGATAAAAAACGAAAGATATGCTACTTGCAAATAAATATCGCTCGAAAACTGTACACTGCACGCTGTACATTGGAACACGTAATTCTGTCACAGCTCTACAGCACTCACTACGAGCATGAAAGCAACTGTTCCGTTGCACTTTGACAGCCACCGGATATACAGCAACAGACAATGAGTGAGTGAGTGTGTAATAGTCCCCGGAACCGTTAAGCCAAGGTCTTAACGGCTAGTCTGAAGCCATAGCGGTTGGCTTAGCGGTTTAAACCGCTAAGCTGTTAAGTTAGCGGCGGTCTGGACCGCTAAGTCTTAGCGGCGGCTTAGCAGTCCGTCGAGAGAAAAGGAATAAGGAAGGGGGTAAGTTACCCCAGGCCCTGTGACGTTTGGAGACCCTGGCATCGCTCAGAAGTATAAAGTACACCAGAATGCGCCGTTTTAGAAAGCAAAATTCGAAATGTTTTTCTTCAGATTTGCCCCGAGAGAATGTTCTCCCCGGGCCGTTATACTTCCACACATGCGACTTGCCACGTGAGCAACAAATAAAGAATTTATGTCCTGCAGTTCATCAGGTGTTAAAGTAGGCTACGTCGTACGGTAACGAACGTATTTTCAACGTTCCGCGAAACCACTGTTATTTATAAAAATAATACAAAAGTATCGAAAGTTCACGTCAATCTAATGCTCATTAGTCATGCTCATTAATATTCATTCACTGATTGTCAGTCACCATTGGTAATTGGCACTGTGACTGTGACCATAGATGACGTCTGACGAGGATACGCGCACTCACGCTGGCGCTCTGCTTGCAGCAGTGTGAACAAAACAGATTCTTTGATTTAATTTTTTCTTAAACCGCTAGCTTATCGGCGGCGGCGGTGTGAAACCTTAGCGGTCCGCTACCGCTAACTTAACGGTTGGTTGCGGTCAGAGGCCTTAACGGCGGTAGCAAACGGCGGAGACTAGTGTGCAGGGTTTAATGTCGCACTCGACACAGTATATGTCATTTCAAGGACGGCCTTCCCAGGCAATGCACATATAGATAATAATGGAACAGAAAGTTGTTAACCTCTACAATAATGAAACAGAACTTAAGCCATTACAAAAACACAAAACACAAAAAAAAACAACCTAAACCAAAAATTGTAAGAACTCTCAATTATATGCATGCATATGTAATTAACAGTAATGGTAGTTCTAATAATCTTCCCTCTTATGCTTCAGTCATCAATCACAGAATGCTGTCTATTTGGAAAATGAGGGGGGAGGGCAAGAGACAGTGGTGGCGCCATAAATTCTAAAGTTTGTATGCTAAATCCCATCCCATACAGCTAGAGGGCTGGGGATTATTTCAGCTCCCCCAGTGGGTGCGGGTAAAACCCAGCTGCCAGCCGGTTTCTAGTTCACTTCATACTGAAAATATTGCATACGGTAAGCACGGCTGGGAAAACATATCGTACAGAAACAACTGCGGATGTTTGATCATATTGGGACCTCTGTCCCCAAATCCCCGACATAGGCTTGCGCTCCCACACTTGCCATAAAAGACAAACCAATGCAAACTTTGCTGCTATGGGCCTGCACTAGCACGAAAATGAAATGCATTTGCGGGAGTGGAATAGCAGTATGTTGTATAAAACATAAAAGTATTAACGTTCTACAAATGCAGTCACAGCCAAACTCATCACATTTGGTCACGCTCAGATTCTGATCTCCTTCCTATGGCCCGTGCACAACTGCTAAGAAATTTGCCTCCGACACAGACACATGTAGCTCGGCAAGCACAGTATGACAATGAACTGAAAACCAAAACTGCTAACGTACACATGAATATGCGACATTAGGGGAATGGCTTCTGAAAATGTACTGGGGAATGATGTCAGTAAGACAAAGGATTACAGTGATTAAAGCTTAGAAATGATTCTGTTGAGCATTATACAACAGGAAGCCGCAAAAACACTGCCAAAACATCCTCTTAGCAGACCCTGCAAGCTGTCACGGGTCGGACACAAATGTAAACACCAAATACAATGTTTTGCTATCAACATGATTCCAATGACCAGCAGGCAACAATCAGCAACAACTCCACACTCGTTATTTACACACATAAATCACAGTGACCGAGTTTAGCATGCCGAGCAGTTGTTAACTTGTTACATTTGCACACAGTGTGCGGCAATAAGGTATCCACCTTTCAGTTGTTGTTGCAAATGCAAAATCATCTCGCCAATAACCAGGCACAAACGTCTGAGCCCAATGTCACAAATCTTTCAATGTTTTATGCTAGAAACTGCTGTTTTACAAACTGCTTAAAAAATCCGCATCGCAGAAATCGCATGTTTGTTCATTCTGCCAAATAATTTTCACCAGTTCGTTCTGCTTGCAGCAATTTTTATTTCACCTAGATTTTATCTTTCTCGAACCCCAAAACTCCTGTTTGCATTCTTATAAAATAAAGGCAAAAAACTTTTTTGTTCTCGTTTCAGTTAGACACATCGGAGTAAAAGATGCACAAAACATTCAAAAGTACTTGGACAGTACAGAAAAACTTCACAGAAAGTGCCTTCAAATATAAACTGTCAAACAATGAACTCAAATACACCAAAGTCACACATTCCCATTATGTATGCTTGACAATAAAAACAAATGCAATATATTATAAACCTTACTCATCAACTCTGGACCGCATTTGTAGATTGATATAATACAAATAATCTCATGAAAACCAGACAAACAATGTGTCCATTAAAACACTGCAAAACATTTCATAAAAAATGAAAAGAAACTTTCAGGTAATGCTGCGAGGCTGCCTGCATACAAAATATAACTGATTCGTGTCAAGGGTCATAGCCTTAGTCACAAAAAAACTGGATTTGTGAGAAGTCATTGCTAATCCACTGGCAGCAGAGGTCAACTCAGGCTTCCATCCTCGATGGGACAAGCGCCAAGTAGCAGTTTAGCTGGTTTTGCATTTGCGGATCAAGCCCAAAGTGGCTGACTGTAAAGTTGTGGTATGACCGCTTGCTGCACAAGGGTCCAACACAGTGTGGCAATGCATAGCCATATAAAAACTACCTACCATACCACACCTGGCCGTACGTTATTACTGAAAGTCTGTGAAGACACTGTCACAACATTCTGACATAAATAGTGGCTGTGTACGCTGACGATTAGCATAAGACCAACAAAAAAGTTAACTGCAGAACGTCTACTGTTACATGGACGGCTGTGTTCAATAAAACAACTGGGTTTCAGTACGTACCAATTCTATTGGCATGCATTAATTCCTGGTGAAACAACAACTAATAACAAAGACACCACAACACGACATGGGAAACAACAGGCTATGTCCAAACGACACATCCACTCGCCCCAAAACTCAACATCAGCATGATATAGTGATATAAATCCTTGTTTACAATGAGCTATACAAACGGACAATATACACACTGTACACACGTGACTGAAGCACGGTAATTCGCAAAAACAGATTAAAAACCGGAGCATTACGACACAATAGTACACATTAATTACACTCATAAATACAACGATATAACAACAATACGCCCGCATATGTGATTACTTATCCAACAAACCGACACAACAAAGTCTGAAATCTTCAACGCTGAAATCATTCACGTGAATATTTTTGTCATAAATGCTGCAAAAGCGAACGGAACAAATCGCAGATAACCGCACAGCAGACGAGAATGGTTGAGTATGCAGTGCGACGCATGAACAATGGATTAGAAAAGATGGCAGTCGAACAGCTTGGGTCATTTCTATTGTTCCCTGGGGGCGGAAACTTTGGGTAATGTCAGTGTTTTTCGTCATCAAGATCGAGTTCGAGACATTTTTTATAGGGCGGAGTTTATCGCCGGACAGTGGGTAGAGAAGTATAGTAATGGCTGTGTGATCAGTAGTGTGGTTCTGTTTACAATGATTATCTTGTTATTATTTTTTTCCATTATTGTAAATATGTTTATGCCCATGTTCCGGCTGTTAATTAATTGTAATTACTTATGACCGGTTAATTCAAATTATAATAATTTTGACATTGCAAAAAAGAGTTTTGGCTATAGCAATTCGAACGCTGGTGTCTAAATTCTAAGTATTCTTGCCAGCTAATATTCAGTTTCAATTAATGTCTACCTTTATTAAGACACACCTGCCAAACAAGGAACCACCCAAGGTGTCCGTACATTGCGTGACGTAACACCACCCAAGGTGTTGTCATATGATCAAAACACAACCTTCGCCATCATCAGTGGAAGCTTTGTGAAACAGCGCAAGCGCTATTAGTCCAGCAGTACACTGTGTTTGGGAAAAAAACACCCACTCACGTTTTCTGTTATATCTCTGTGGAAAATGCTTAGATTTGCACAAAATTTTCAGGGAATGTTTATTAGGAAACAAGTATTCCAAAAATGGAAAAGTTAGATATTTTTGCCACCAACGACGTCATGCTGTTGTAAATTATGGGTTTTACCGCTGAAGACGAACACTTGATGAAATGTCAAAACACATTAACTGGTCATTGTGTTAACTGGCTGCAAAAATATGCTAATTCGTCACACAATTTTCTATTGTGACCTGTTTTCGTGGTTTATCTTCTTGGCTGAGTGCGAGATCCTCAACTTTGCTGATGTTGGCAGGTGTACGTGCACTGTGTCACTGCACGGATGACCACTTGTCTGATATTTGTCAAACAGCTTGATACTACCAGACATGTCAATTTTTTTATTTAAAAGTGTCATTCCATCAGTATTCAATTGTGTGTGTATAGTCCAGAAACATGTAGCACAAACTTGCAGCTCCATAACCCTTGCTGACTTGCAAACATTTTATCAAATGTCTGTCTTCAATGGTAAAACCCATGATCTACAAAAGCGGAAATATGACATCAGCATGGCGTCACCAGTAGCAAAGAATATTTAACTTTTCCACTGGTGGAATACTAATTTCCTCATAGACATTTGCTGAAAATTTCGTGGAAATCTGAACATTTTCCATGGAGATATAAAAGGAAACGTGAGTGGGTGTTTTTTCCGAACACAGTGTACTTAGACACCTGTCTTCAGCAAATAGCTTCATCAGATCAGACAAATGGTACGAGTTACTCAAAACAATGGCACAGCATCGGGAAACTCTCTCCGCCAACTCCCAGCACTCACAGACAATCAGTTAATCAACATTTGCATGCGGAAGGAAGGGCCACTACAAAACTCGTTTGTCGTCACTGACGCTCCACCCTTTTTGTCCGTCGCCTTCGGAAGAAACAGCATCTGGACAAACAACAGTCAGTATAACTGATAAAAGAAGTTGGATTACCATGCAGTTAATTCAATTTTTTAAAAGAGTTTTTGTTTTTATATCACGACACATCACGTAATGTTACTCAACAACTCACAAATAAATAGTACTTGTGTGACCTACCACAACTTTGCTCGAACCTACCATGGTCTCTTTCCGTCCTACATTACTCTGCTTACTTACTTCTGTGTCCACGGCACAGTTCCCACCTCCACCCATGGTGGGCCGAGGACCTATCGGGCGTCACATCTCGTTTCCACGGGTTAAGTGACTGGCTAGCAGAAGTCACTTGGTTACCCATGGTGGGAAGGGGATCTTGCCGGTAAGGTGTTCGGCAAGGATATTGTTCGATACCAAGGACTCCTTAATGTCCTGTTCAATTTAGGTGCTGTGCTGCAATTGTTCCATACGGGATCTCTCCTTGTAGTACTTTTTCACAGACAGCGGTCGGCCGGTATGTGGCAGTTAGTGTTTACGGATCTTGTCCGTCTATGCTCTTAGAAATATATATCTTGTTTTGTGTGAAAAGACAATTTGGTTGTTTTTAGTGTGGGTTCGTTTCAGTCACCTTATCACACGGTTTTTAAAGCTATATATCTTAAGCAACGGACAATCCCTGTCACTTTCTAGAGCCTATTTACGACAGACCTATCGACAGACCTTATGATAGACGACAGACCTATAAAGATCCCACCTAAATGCACTTTTTTGAGGGCTTTTTTGGGGCCAAACGACGCACGCAATCGATAACGACGGAAGGACGAAAACGACGACGACCTATTCGCAAATGAACGAACGATCTATGAAAAAGAAGGTTTTTAATATACGAGCGACAGGAATATACCGGTGGTTAGTCTCAAGCCATGTCCATTGTCATGACCGACCCCAGACGAAAGGTGAGAATGTCCAGTGCTTGCTCCTCGAGGGCCTTTCCGAAGGCGACCAGCAAAAAGAAGAAGCTATGCGACCGTTGATTTTCAGTCTTTAAGACTGAGACATGCCGGAAGATAGTTCTCCTCTACTGAACGTCTTGGTTTCGGCGTTCTCGGCTTTAGCAAGGACGTTGGATAACCCTCAAAGCCTCCTCTACTATCGTCCTGGTTTCGGCGTTCTCAGCTTTAGCAAGTTCACTAGGACTATCCTCAAAGCCTCTTCCGTCAAGTCGACTAAACGGACAACGACAGGAGTAGAACCGACCGTTGATACTAGCCTGTTCTTACCTCGTATATCTCGTTTGTGACCTTTCGCCAAACCCATATTTTCTTACTGGTTCTTATGTCCTTATGTTTTGCTCCCTGTCCCTAAAAACTCGTATACTACGAATTCGAACAGTTCGTGAATGTACACTGGACGACGAATGCAAGCAGGGTGCTGCAATATTCACCCTTTAAAAACCTGCACTCACAATCCAACGGACACTCGGCTACCTGACCCTATCCACCCCCGGCGAGCATAGCAAGTAAGACACGAAGATGACGAATGGCGGAGAAGCGTGCTGCAATAGCTTCTTCAATCCATACTTACTCCAATTTACGTGACCCACAAGCTATCCTAAACTATCCCTTCCCAAACAAA
>Ga0209671_1005037_pt1 | contig 13259 bp, 5 predicted proteins | sample WorMetHERISLAND2_2_FD_187401 | JGI IMG/M metagenome (GOLD analysis project Ga0209671, IMG submission 187401) | Marine gutless worms symbiont microbial communities from Max Planck institute for Marine Microbiology, Germany - Olavius geniculatus... | ecosystem: Host-associated > Annelida >... | reverse complement strand
GACATATAGTCTCATTAATAAGTGTGCCAAAAATTATTATAATCGGACATTCATTGTTCAAGTTATTGCAAAAAATGTAGTCACATGCTTTTTTGAGACACAGTGTACATGTAGCTGACCTATCCGCACAGCTGATCAGCTGTAGCCCATTGATGGTGTGTTTACACGATCCAGCAAACGTCCAGCAAACTTCCAGCAAATGTATTCAAAATACACGTGCTAATGCTGGAAGTTTGCTGGAGACGTTTGCTGGATCGTGTAAACGCCCTATTAGAATAGGCCTAAGTGAATTTACAAGCCCAAGCGCACAAAGTGGAAAGACTGTAAAATCCGAAAGACCGAGAGGGTCAAGAAGGAGGAAGTTCTTAATTACACGAGAGCTATAGCTTATTTTACTATAGCTTACTAGCTATAGAACCCACCACTACCGGAAACCTGGGATAGGCTACGCGAAAGCTCCAATATTATAAGGTCTGGGCATAGACCCAGTAGCGCAGACAGGGAGTGGGGTGGGTGCACCCCAAAGCGAGTCCTTGGTCCTTGGTCTTTGGTTCATCCCGCATCCAACTGGACACATTGGGCCACACTGCTATGCCATCCGTGTCTGTCAAGAGCTGCCACCTCTGCTTCTTTCCAGGTGAACCCCATCTTTTGTAAACATTTGTTAATTGTGCTCTTCCAGTTCGCTCTTGATCGACCTGGTCCTTTCTTATATCCCGATAACTGCCAGTACAGTGCTTGCTGTGGTATGAGCTGATGGTCCATACGCCGAACATGTCCAAGCCAGCGTAATCGTCTTTCTGTCCGTATGTTATCCATGGTTTCTGGCTCTGACCTCAATGTTTGTTATCATGCCTTTCCAGAGATGTCTAGTATGCTTTTCTGCCATCTGTGATGTGCCGAATCTAGTCTTTTTGTTAATGCGAGTAGCCATGGTTCATTTTAGCTGCGACAACTAAACGATACTTGCAGTCACTAAACACGTTTTTGGGCTTTTAGTGCGTCCGAAATGCATTTACGGTTGGTGCCTCGTCCGAACTCCGCTGAGAGATCTTACAGCGCTCCACACACCCACTAGCTGGTGAGAAGAGGCTAGCAGCCTCGTCTCCAAAAAAAGAATTGCTGGTCCCACAAGAATCTTTTCCCGATCTCGGCCTGCGGCTTGGAATTGGGGGCAGTCTGGGCCTCAGAAGCGAATGCACTTTGAGACAAATTCCTGACCACGCCGTTGCGGAAACCTGTCTGCTCAAAGGATTTCTCGCATTTCGCTGGTGCCAGATGGTCTCTTGCAGCCTTTGGCGCTCGCACATTTTTAACAATCCAAATCCAATCGCGCGTATGGAACGCCGTTTTACTATTTAATCTAGAATTCATGATATCATAATGGCAGGTTGTGTCAGGAATATTCGTACTAAAATTATCCAAATTTGATAACTGGTTGTAAAGTTACAGTCGAAAATGTCGGGGATGTTTTTTGAAACACAGTGTAATAACTGACAAACAGTGAACGTGATGAGGTCTTTGCAAACGTATTTGTTACTTTAATAATCAAGATTTAATGCTAAGCGCGCATCTCAAACGCTTTTCTACATAAATGTGCCTCGGTAAGTTATATACTGGCGGCTTTACAGAAGTTTACAATACAATGCAGTGACGTTTCCGAGCTTCGCTGCGACGTTTAATGAGCTGCGCTTTACTGCAATGCCGCCAATTGCGCTAGTCAAAGAATTTAAAAAATCGGTCAATATTTGATGAACTTATTCCTAGCCTACAGCGACTGCGCTCCATTCGCGATTCACCGATTGATTGACAGTTCCACACAATAAGCCGAACGCGCTTTCTATCTATATTCTGGCTCACGCTCGTATATGAGTAAATATCGTTAAATATCGTTATCGAGTAATTCGGGTCTTAGTGATTATGATTTCAATCAGTGCGAGAGATCGATCGGTCAGGTCGTTCTGTATGTGAGCACAATTATTCGCCTTGTGCAATTCGCCGCCCTCCATTCTGCACAGTGTCACATTCGTCACCGCTCAACACTCTGTCGACCGCGCGTGCTATTTCTGGGCCGGTCTCCGAAGAATATCATAAATATCGGAGTTTTCCGAGAGTGGAATACCCTAGACACAGTACTGGAGTCCACTTGTGCGTGTATAAGGAACCTAGTATACGGAAATGTAAATTGGAAGGAATGGGAATAGCTTTACGAGGATGATATTGGCGTATGAAAAAAGTTTAAAACTATGGGAATCGGAATGAAAAAAATAGGAAGTGGTTGCATGTTAACTAAGTAATCAACAGTGTAGTGGGTTAAAAAAAAGTAGCGAGATGGCAGCTATAAAGTTGCAATTTCCGGACACACAGCTGCAGATATCCGACAGAAGACACTACAGGTGCTCAAAATTTGGTTGTGCCCATAAATTCCTCTATAATGGGAAATACCTAACCTCAAATTTGGTACTTTTGAAGAACAATTTTTCAACAAAGAAAAAATTTTCCAACGACCAAAATGCCCTACTCTGTCACTACGCCAATGCAGTGGTGGGAATGTAAAAATTCAATTCAGTTCTATTTATCTCTGGCAACGTACGCACGTTATAAAGTGGCACTCGAGCTGTCAAAGCCGTATAACTGCCACTGGGGACCCGAAATGGCTTTTCCTGCCAGTTTACTCGACCATCTGCCGTCTGTGCTTTATAGATACTGAAGCAGGCACTCAGCTATATTACAGCAGTATACAGCAACGTGCCGTTAGCAAAATAAACCAAACCATCATAATATTATTATATACCTTTGTGTCTCTTGTCTGTATTTTTCCCAAATATAGAAAGGCCATTTTTTGTGTTTTTTTTTCAAGTAATAAAATTACAAAAATAGTCATCTTTTAAAAATCGCATGATACAGACACAACCCGGTACCGATAGGAGTCCGGGTGAAATAGAAACTTTTGGTTTTCACCATATGATAGCTTAGAGTCTCTAGTATTTTGTGACAAAATTTCATACCAATGGGTGAAAGGGGTCCCTACGAACGAGGGGGAGAAACAGAGGCGCCCCCTAAAAGGTGTTATTCCACCGTTATTGGCTCGTCTAACGTAAAAATGGTTGCAGATAGCCACAAACATGCTGCTTATTATAACAAGCACTGGCGATGAGCTTCTTAGAAATGTCAACATCGATGAGCTTGACTGACTTTGAACCCCCAAAATAGGAGCTTTTTCGTAAATTTTTCGCGATGTTGAGCTGCGACACGCATTTCCAGAGTGAATTGCGCCGAAATGGCTGCAAATAGACCAAGATAACCTGCATATGAAATTTTCAGCATTAAACGTAAATTTTAGCAGTCTAAGTCCGGACCCTTTAGGTTCAAGGAGGCCTGCACACGCGAGTGTCAAAGAGGGGTTCCCCTCTTAAAAGTGGTTATTTATCCGCTGCTGGCTTGTCTAACGTGAAAATGGCTGCAAAGAGGCACAGACATGCTGCTTAACATAACAAGCACTGGCGACGAGCTTCTTAGGATTGTCAACTTTGATGACCTTGATTGACCTTGAACCATAAAAAGGGGTTTTTAGTGATTTTTGACAATTTCTGGCTGCAAAAGAGTGAATTGCGACGAAATTGATGAAGATAGACCAAGATAGCTGCAAACAGGAACTGCTATATGCTCTCGCGCGTCTCACGAGCATTAGCTCAGATTTCTTGTTCATCCCACAACGTCGCTGCCTCGCAAATGGTTTTGTCGTTCCCGCAATGTGGAGTTTCACTGTTTTTCCCTTTCCCCTGCATTGTACGGTTTTGGCAGCCTTTTACAACGGCGTCACCGCTGTGCTTCGCTGCTGTTTTCGCCTATACCTGAAAACAATTTACTTTTTCCAGATTTTATTTCGTCCATCAGATTTGACGAAGTGCACTAGTCTGATAAACGAACAGGCAACTCATATTAGGGCCTACTCAATAGCCAGCGGAGCCTACGAACATGAAACAAACAAGCACAATCAGCAAAAAAATTCTGGAAACGCTCAAAGCCACTAAACAAAAGTAACGAATAATCGCACTTTCTATACAAAATCCGCAGTGACAAAAATCAACTTTCACCTCCTTAACAACCAGCTGGTAATATTTACAACCAACGGGTTTAAGTTTTTTGACAATATTTAGTAGGCCTAGTAACAATTAAGCAATATATACTGTGTTCGGAAAAAAGTAACCCTCTATACATCGTACAATAAAAAAGTCAAACGTAAACGAATTTAAATAAAATGTCGTACGGTTAATCCTCCATAAATTACTAAAGAAATGACCAAATTTCGTTTAAAAATATTATTTCTGAGCGGAGTTACGAATTGTTGAATATCGATAACAAAATATCACCGTTACCAATATGGCTTTTGCCTTCCAGGACAGTACAGCTCTTTTCTGTCTTGCGAGCTGTTTAAAATCGGCACATACTCTAAAAAGCTAGATTTTAAACGCAATTTCAGACATCGCCAGTTATCTTTCCACTAACACACCTTAGCGCGCGTTCGAGTTTTAAAGTGCGTTCTCACTGCGCGCGTCAACGCGCCGTACGCCGCCTAACGCGCGTCACGCGCCTTAACGCGCGCTAAGCGCGGGGACCATCTCAGTTGAATTGGTTATGTATCCGCTCTTCTAGGGTGAGGTAGAGCTTAACTGAACAGTCATTTGAGCTCGTCTCCGGTTTAGCGCGCGTTAAGATGCGTGACGCGCGTTACGCGGCGTACAGCGCGCTGACGCGCGCAGTGAGAACGCACCTTTACGGTTCACGCACTACAAAAAAATTACTTACCCTTACCGTAGTTTACTTACGTAGGGACGCATGCAGCAAAGCATTGCTACTACTAACGCAATTTGCATGCTTCGTCGACACTGAGGACGAATTCCTGGTTTAGACTTCTCTCATTCGCAGCTGCGTTCGCTGCATAATATAAGACCTTCTGCTAGCCATATGTACGTCTGGACACGACAGTCACGCAACCGATCGCGGACCGAAAAAAACTATTTCGTTAGGCCAGTTTATTACTTCTACGTGCATGCAACACAAAACATAAAAGATGAAAACAGTTTCAAATGAAATACAGTGAACACACGACCCCAGATCTCAAAGAGCACTCTCCAAACCATCCAACTGTGTACCTGCAAAAAACCCGTCAGATATATTTGTACAAGCATCGTGGGGCGGTGGGATAAAGGACTTTTTGTGCAATTTTAGCGCATAATTGGGCAATTCAGAAAAGTGTCCCTTGGGTCTAAAGCGATCAGAAATTTAAGCTTAGCCTACAGCAAATCCCTTGTATAGAATGAAAAGGCCAATTTTACTACTCACACATTTTACGTCACAGAATTACGTAACAAATAGCAAAGATTGGAGAAAATGTAAGAGAAAAGATGCAAACGGTAGAACGAGGTGAGACTAACACGGACAGCGAGAGAGTCAGTTGCGATGATAGAATGCAGGCGTATACGCAATAACGACGCATTATCAGACGTGTGCATTTACCAAACGACCGGATGTGAGCATACTGAGTGGACATAAATGATGCACAGGCAACAACAATGCTCCTGTTGCTGCTGCTGCTGTTGCGAATTCTTCTGATCATTATTGTCTGCGCTTGGTCGAGAAGCAGGCCCTAGAATCTTACGCTACATAGGCTAGTCGTGTAGGCCTACACTTGGCATATCATCGCCAGTTCTTCGTACGCAAGTCTATTGTGGGGTGTTTACACGATCCGGCAAACGTCCAGCAAACTTCCAGCAAATGTATTCAAAATACACGTGCTAATGCTGCAGGTTTGCTGGATCGTGTAAACACCCTATTGTGGTCAGTCACAAATCGAGTCACGTCAATAGTTTCGTTAAGGCCAGTGCAAAGCGACGTAACTGAACTGAACTGACACGGTCTACTTTTTGACGAACTGACCAATGGGCAAACAGGGCGAGCCCACCAATCATTGGTTGACGTGAGCATAGTCAAGTAGACCGTTGATGCCGTTAATCGGTGCCTACTGTAATCGATTACTGCTTGCTCATTGATCAGTTCGTCAAAAACTAAACCGTGTCAGTTCAGTTCAGTTCAGTTCAGTTTCAGATCACTCACGTCGCTCTGAACGCGTCTTTACGCTACACAGCCGTACATAGGGCCTACTTGGCGTCGTCGTACTCAGTATGTCATCGTCAATCACAGAACGACACACGTCAAGTGATTCGTTAGTTTTGCTCAGGGTCGAATCAAAGATTTGAATTTTGGCGCAAAGAATCGATGCTTATTTTTTTTTGCTGCAGCAACAGAGTAAACGCTTTTACTGCAGCTCAAAATAATATATAACTAACGCGCGTGATCTGTTGGTATTGCGTGCAAAAATACGTAGACCTAATTAGGCCTACGTTCCTGCAGAATGTCTTGCACACACGTTTCACAGAACAACTCATCTGATATCAACGGACTGCGGAATTAATTGCTGGCAGTTGTCGCGAGGCTTATAGCAATTAAAGATTAGAAATCTCCATCGTCTCGCGGGTCTACCTGATGATGGTCTTAGTTTCGAAGTATCTTGACGACATAAGATCTTGGGCTTTGGCCTTGAAACATTTTTTTACGTCACTGGTACTGAGGTTAGTGTAGGTCTATCGGCATGTTAAACGACGGTCTGTAGCAGCTGTTGATGGCCTTGCGTAAACCTCGCGGTAACGCGTTGTGACCGATCAACGAAGTTGCTCAACGCCGGACCGGGTTAGTACTTGGATGGGTGAGTGCCTGCGGGCAGATAAACCATCTCGGTAGGTAACTAGCTGCATAGGTCAACTCAGCCTTTCATCCCTCCGGGGTAGGTAAATCGAGTACCGGCTTATCTGGCTTATCGGGGCGCATTCGTCTGTGTCGGGTGGCAGGTGACACTGTGTGATCCTATGCGGCAGGTGACGCTCCGTAACTCTGAGATGGGTTTCTTATAAAGAGCTCTACACTACCTTTAACTTTTTTAGCCTTTTAAGCAAACCTGCACTTCCCAGAAAATGTTTTAACCGACACTTATTTAACGCTGGCCGATAGTCGGTCGTGCATGGAGCATACACTGTCGTTCGGTTGGTCACGCAAAACTGCACCGGTTGGCTATGTTAACGAAGACGTTATCCCACCATATAGACAGTACAGAATAGTACACGTAGACAGTACGAGTCAGTGCCAGCGTGGAATAAGTTTATCGCGGTCATCATTCACCAGGTGTCTCTCACGTCAGTGGGCGGTGGGCAGTGGGCGGTCATCGCTTGATGGCCAGAATTAAACTTTAACCGACTCAAGCCGTAAATAGAGACAGCTTCAGTTCAGTCGTCAGCGTGCAGGGATGTAGCGTTGATCCACGGCTGCCGTGCAACGACGCATTCCGTGAAAAACCATCAGGGAGATGTAAAATCCACATTCCTCGACATCCCATCACGAAAGTGTAGAACCCACATTACCTGACAACCTATCAAAAAGTGTGAAATCCACATCATGTGACAGCCCATCAGGGAAGCTGTGAAATTCACATGCCGTGTCTCTGCGTTGGTCCACGGCTGTCGTGCGACGTGGAGTCACGCAGTCATCAATCAGCTGCTTACTGACCGAGTAACCGTTGAGTGAAATCAACACATCGTGACTTCATTTCATGACCCACTTCGTACTCCCATCTCTCACCATAGTGTCACCACCGTAGCGCTGCGGAAATTAGCCCTAACGATTATTTAATCGATTCGATTGATCATTAGAACGTTGTTCGATTGAAATGTTTGATCAACTAAAATTCGAACGACATTTTGCCCTTCTAACATAAGTATAATTATATAAGTAACGTAGGCCTATGTCGCTAATCCGCGCATTTTGCACAGGACCTGTTGTCAAGATCTTACGTAGGCCTTGTTCAGTGTTAGTTTAGCAGTTTTTTTAGTGTATGACAGATAATAAGTCAATAACTGCTTGCAATATTTGAAATCTGTAGTTTTCGTTGTCTGTCAGATTTGATTGATTACAAAAATTGTTCAAAATAAATCAATTGTTCTAAGTTAGTTTTTAAAAATTAATCGACAAAATATCTTAATCTCCGGTGTTTTAACGTCGCATAATTTGACTTAGTCAAGCGTGACGGCTGAAAGCGTTGCGTCTGTTTAACGTAGCATACATCCAACGCAGGACACACCGTCGATCACAGTATGAAGTTAGTGCAGGTATGCGTGCCGTGCAATGACGCATTCCGTGAAAACCCATAAGGGATGTGTGAAATCCACATTCCGCGACAGCCCATCACGGAGGGGTAAAACCCACATTACCTGACAGGTTATCAAAAAGTGTGAAATCCACATCACGTGACAACCCATCAGACAAAAGTAAAACTCACATTATGTGACAGTCTACTAGGAGGTGTAAAACCTACATCACGTGACAGCCATCGTTAGACTCACTGCACATCAGATCATGATGAAACGTACATTAGCACTGACTATTATCACGGTGTTCTCCGCATTTCACACTGGCTCCGAAATCATCGACCATCAACGTAAATTAAAGCCTTACCAAGTCAACTCAGCCTGGCCATCCATCCCCGAGCCGGTGCAATGAGTATAGTGAAAACTGAGACGAAAACAAGCACACCACCACACGATGTACTAGCCCCGCATCCGTGATCTCGCAGTGTAAACAAGTGCCCGGAACAGAAATGGGGGAACGGAGACAACCACTAAAAGTCAATGAGGAAGGCTGAACTTTGACCGTCAGTCGACCATTATACCGATCCTCACCAAATTTGAATGGCCCGATTAGCCTACATCGCGAACATTTACCGACATCCGAAAAATCAGGCTCATGAAAAATTAATCTGCGGCAAAGCGGGCGGGCTGTTGAGCTTAGGCCTACTGCACTGCGTCTGAAAAAAGTTGATCATAAGCTAGACATTGTGCAATAGAAATGTTAAATCTAAATTGTTGAAGCGATCACCAAGTTTTGTTGATTACAGTATCGTAGCGCCATGACATTGGTGACGAACATATTTCGCAATCGATATTCAGCATTAATAACTTTGCTAGTGAATAACATTTTTTGAACAAAATTCGCTGATCGCTTCTGCAATTTATTAAAAATTAAATGTAAGAAATTTCACTCCGATTTGTTCAGATTTGACATTTCTGTTGTATAATGTCTAGGGCGTTACTTTTTTCCGGACACAGTGTATATTTATATTACCTGTGAGAGCGGGCTGCGGTATAGCAGAGACAGACGACTGTAGGACAGAGAGAACAAGCAAGCAGCAGCCGATGACAGTCGTCAACAGAGCGAGGCGATGGGAACGTAAACCGGCAGCAGCCATCATCGTAAGTAACCTGCACACAGATCGATTCATCAAATCAATGATATATCTCTTCAGTCACGATGCACTCTCACTCACATCATATACCGTACTAATTTGTGTTAATCAGCACGCTGCAAACAACACACGGCACCAAACATCTGCATCCAGATAGATAGACGGGAACGACAAAGGAAAGAATGTGGGAAAAGGTATAAAAATGCAAATTACAACCAAAAATTACGTATCGTGAATTTGTATACTAAATGAATACCGGCCGGGAAGAACGTCTCCATCGACCCCTTTCCCTATGGATCTCAAGTGGCACCAGGATCGCAGGGACGTCGAGAGCCACAGCGGGGCCCGGGAAAACATTTTTGCGGGGCCCGTTTGGGGAGAAAAATTTTTGTTTTGTTTTTTAAAATAGCGCATTCTAGTGTGCCTTTTTATTTCTGTACGACATCGGGGCGCTCAAACGTTGCGGGGCCCGGAGAAAATTCCCACTCTTCTCTCCTGGTGGTGAGTGACGGTTGTCATTACACTAACCTCGTACATGTAGTTGGTGTCGACTCGTAACTTTCAGGTTGCGGTTCGATTGTCACTGCCGCTCATTTGCAAGCAACGTTGAGCAAGTTGCTAACCTACTGTGTGCTCAAGCCAACTCAGCCTCCTACCCTCCGCAGGAAGGAAAATAAGTAGTAGCTTACGGGCTATCTGGTGAAAATCTCGCGTTGCTGATTGGAGCGGTGGTATGTCTGCTTGCTGCAAACCGCGGGTCCAACTGTTCGTTTACGCGAGCAATGGATGGCCGCATAGTGCACTGTGGTATCATTAGCTCATGCCAATTAGCTGCTACTTCCGAAGTTGTCAAAGCGCTTTTGGCCACGATTTTGTCTAATGTACAACTTTACCTTTACCTTTATGGGGTGTTCACACGATCCAGCAAACGTCCAGCGAACGTCCAACATTAGCACGTGTATTTTGTATATATGCTGGAAGTTTGCTGGACGTTTGCTAGATCGTGTAAACACCCCACTGCCCTTCTCGACGAGGTAGGCCTAAAGGAAACTTTTGTTTATTCGTAATGGACGTTCTTGGCCTATCGTTAGCTATGAACGTCTGCATCTATACAGCATTAATATTTTACACGTCGACTGTGGTTATGCGGTGTGTACGTCTACCGATGACCAGTAGTAATAATGATTGATCAGACTAGCTCGGTGTGCGAGGCTACGATCACGGATCACGGTAGTTTACTGCAGGCATCCTTGCTGCAACCTTCATTCGCATCGACGGCTTGAGAAAGACTTAGCTATAGGGCCTAATCCTCTTCAACTTGACTCGTAGGCCTATGTTCTATACGCCGTGAGTCGAGTCGTAAAACGAAACGTGCCGTTAAACTTTCGTCTAATTCTGCTAGATATTGACGTAATTTGCGAAAAACTTTAAAAAACAGGCAGAAGCAAATAGTAGGCTTAGGCTACGCACCGGCGGCACTTTTGACTCAAAGTTATAATATATTATAAGCTAACTGATATACGAGTTTCAAACTCAACTATACTTCGCTCGGCTGTGAATATGTGGTAGTTCTTCGGTTTCGTAAATATTGTGTCGTACAATTTGTTTCAAATTTGTTGTAGGCAATCGATTTGTTACAGCTCGATCGTTGCAGTAGCGTCGTGGCCCAATGGAGACAGGGGCAAATGCTCCCGTCCCTAACTTTTGGGCTGTCAGAAAATTGTCCCAAAATTTTTTCCTTCCGAACAATTATTGTTTAAAGTCCAAACAACAACTTTCGGAAAATTTAAAAGCAAAATTGAAATTATTGAGCACCCACAGTCTCTCTTGCCTGAAATTTGCAATGTCTGTCGGAAAACTATACTTACTGCCTGCGGGACAAGTTTGTTCGAATTTTAATCGATCAATCAATTAATCAAATATCGAACGATATTTTTCGACGATCAAGCGATTAACTGATTGCTAATTTCTGCAGCTGTATTGTTTATTACAGTGTTAGCCTATAGCGTTTCATGCATGGACGAGCCTACCTCGTGAAGACTGAATAGTAATCGCAGAGTAAGCAGCAGCAGCAGCAGCAGCAGCAGCTGCAGTACTTAACAATAGCCGAATGTCTGTGTAGCTAGCAGAGACGCAAGCTACCGCGGAGCTTTGGTGTCACCGGGCGCGGCATGACAAGCGACAGCATAACTAGGACTACAGGATCAATTGCTCACCGATAGTAGAGATGGGCGATTAACTTCTTTTCGATTTTATTACGCACGACGCACTGTGTGCTAAGCGCGTATTAACTATCGTAATTATGTCTGTCTGTCTGTTTGTCTTTGTGTCTATCACGTGCCGGTGCCGATTCAAGCCCAGGTAGGACAGAGACTCAGGATTTTCAACGTAAATTAGTCTAGTGTCTCTAGTTACTTGAGAGCAAATTTTGTGCCGCTGACTGAACGGATTTTCCTAGAAAATGGAAGCCCCCTAAAAGTCGTTGTTTACCGCCATTAACTCGTCTAGCGTGAGAACGGTTGTAGATAGGCACAGAATTATTGCTCGTCATCAGAACATGCACCTTTCACTGTACTGACCAAGTCTCGTAAACTTGAGTAGGCCCAATTGTTTGGAAAACGTTCTTAGCTATTTAGACTAAGATAACCTGCGTCGTGCGTCTCCTGAGCATTAACTCAAATTTCTTGTTTGCAAGGGCATACAATTCAAACAGGAATATTGCATGTAATAGACCTATTGCATTGAATTTTCAACAAGCGGGCCATCTCTGATAAAACCGACTGCCATAAAAAGATCGAAAAGAGATGATTACGCTGATAATTAACTTGCGCAACACGTTTAGTTCCAAGTCTAGCCAATCACTTACTTCCGTCCAATCTGCATATAAAGCGTCATGTATGAATGCTTATAGGAACGTCGATCAGTGTCTGCGACTGCGTTTGTCGGCAAACAACAAAAGATTCAGTCAGTTCATAAGCTCCATTGTGTTCTAACATGCACCACACATCAATAGCAGACAATAACCGCAACTATTTTCATTTTTTTTACCGCTGCAACTACTGTACTGTACGGCATGCGTGCAGCGAAGCGGATGCAAAGCTAACGTCGTCAGTCGCTGCAATCGCTTATGCACACGTCTGCACTCAACAGTACTGACGACATTGGCATCAACGCAACGCTCTTCCTTTTCCCTTTCCCTTACCCTTTCCTTTTTTCCCTTTTTTCCCTTTCCATTTCCCTTCCCTTTCCCTTCACCTTCCGTTCCTTTTCTCTTCCTTTTCCCCTTCCTTTTCTTTTTCCACTTTCCTTTCCCTTTTCCTTTCCCTTTTCCTTTCTCTTTCTCTTTCTCTTTCCGTTCTTCCGTTTTTCTTTCCGTGTCCACCTCCGTGCGTCCAACATTTGAGGCGCCATATCTCCGTAACTATGCCAGATAAACGCATAGTCACTATGGACCACCCATAGGAAGTCGACCCACGGGAGTCGAATGGTCACGTGACCGATGACGTCATGTGACCCCAAAAAGTCAAACTCGTGACCCCATTATTTTTGAGGCGCTATATCTCCATAAAGGTGCAAGATAGATGCATGGTGACGATAGACCTTTTATAGTAAAGCGCTGGTGACGAATCGAATGGTCTCGTAACTGACAATGTTTATTGTTTAATTAAAATAATACTGGAGGATGAAAGGATCATTGCTGCTGTACTACTTGAAATTAAACTGTTTGATTCGTTCTACCGGCCTAAAACAGCTCACTGATTATGTTTATACGGATACTGTAAACTGTCGAACATCATCATCGTCATCATCATCGACAACCGTGGGCTCAATGCCCGTTGGTGTCTGACGCCATTCTTACTATCGCTGCCCACCGCTGCCTATCTAGGGCAGCGTGGCTTAACTCCTG
>Ga0209671_1005033_pt1 | contig 13261 bp, 6 predicted proteins | sample WorMetHERISLAND2_2_FD_187401 | JGI IMG/M metagenome (GOLD analysis project Ga0209671, IMG submission 187401) | Marine gutless worms symbiont microbial communities from Max Planck institute for Marine Microbiology, Germany - Olavius geniculatus... | ecosystem: Host-associated > Annelida >... | reverse complement strand
GTCAGCCAAGACTGCATTTTAAACGAAAATTTTCAACAAGAAGAAAATTACCCACGAAGAGGCAAATGCCCCTGCGACGTACGGCACTGATTGTTTAACACTAGCGTAAAATGTGTTGACTGTCGACTGTGTCGAGTGTCGAAAACTGCCGATGGTTAAAGCTTAAAGATGGTTATGGCAAATTTCTGCCCTGCTTGGCGCTAAACGTTTGCACGCATAAACCCAGTAGCGAGAAAGCGGTAGCAACCGTTTGTGGTTAGAAACAATGTTGTTGTCGAGGTATTTTTGTTCGTTTTCGGAAGCGTTTCTGGTCGCTGATCGAGTGACTGCAGTTAATTCGCGTCCATTGTGCTGCCAATTTCGCCGAGGATACCATGGCCACCACCACCGCAACAATCGCAACAACCGTCGGCCGTCATCTTCCCGGTTCAAGTGGCCTCACGAGGGTTTCATGCCGTCGCGAACTCCTTACCAAATGTTCCCCGCTATTTCGACGGCGGAGGAGGCAAAGGGTCTGGTGAGCTATCTGACAAAGAACGAGCGACAGCTGCTGCTCTGCGAATTGCAGCAGTTTAGAGATGAAGACGATTTTGTCGGTTAGTGTCACTGACGATAGATTGATCAGAATGTGTCACAGTGTTTGTGCAGATTTGCAAGGGGTCACTAATGCTAGGCATAGATACGTAATGAAGTAGGATTAATTAATATTATTTTATTAGAGTAGGGCTATGGTGAGTGTTATAGGGTTTGTGGTTAAGGTTGGGCTTAGGTTTAGGGTTATGGTTAGTATATTTAATAGAGTTACGTTATGATAGATGGACATCCATATTAAGGGTGTAACATTATCGTAGTTATGTATTAAAGTTAACTGGTCCAAGTCTGTACGTAACCTGTGATATGCTGTAGGGATTGAGGTCATCAGTGAGCTAGCTGCCATGACGGCATGTGTCTGCGGTGGTACAAGCACCGATAGGCGCTCGTACCGCCGCAGACACATGCCGTCATGGAAACACGCCTTGGAGTGTTCAGATTGCTGATCTGAAGGTATCATTTTTTGTCCAAGATTCTCAGATCGGCGATCTGAATGTATCACCATGCTTATTGGAATGGTCAGTGCTAGGGGTAGATCGGCGATCTCGCACTAGTGAGCAGAAAATTACTAGTGGTAGATCACCACTTTATCTAATTTAATTTGTCACATTATTAATGTAAAGATGCAGCCATATTTTTTCACTGCATTACCAGGACTGTGCTTGGGACTAAAATATCAGTCACTTTGTTATCAATTACCAAATTTATTCAAAAACAATATATTTTTAAGTCTGTGTTACAAAGAAACAGATATGGCTTGAGATGGACTCTGATATAATACTGAATAAGCCTGATTCAAATACGTGACAGTGTCGTGGCATGGTCCTATGACTACCAGGAACATAAGTTTTAACATGTACCTAATAATGTGCCTACCCGATGTACCTCTAGCAATTTTCCAGTGCTAACAGCAAGATTGCTGATCTACCGCTAGAATTATTGTATTGGAATCAGCAGAGCCGTTGGAAAATGCAGACCTGCGAAAATGCCGCAGTGGCATACGGGTAATTTGCGGATTGTAGGTTTTGAGCAATTTGGACCCAAAATGGTGTTGGTATTTTCATACTGAGTGTCAGAATACCAAATGTCAGAATAGCAAAGTCTGCTCTTTGGTTGCCATTACTAATATGCTACATGATGCTAATTGCAGCATATGTAGGATGGAAAAGGTGGACTACCAGTATAATTTGCTTGATTCATATACCTGAGTAGTTTTGTTTTGAGCTGCATCTGCTTTTGTGGAGCACATTGATCTCGATCTGCCCGTCCTAGTTTGTGTTTCACGGGAGACCATTGGCAGGGTAAACCATCTCAGCCTGTAACCAGCCACTCAGGTGAACACAGCCTGGCCATCCCTCTGTGGGTGGGTGCAGTGAGTTAAAAATCCAGCAACAGCTGGGATATAAACAAGTACACTGCACAGTTCTTTAGCTCCATGGTCTTGCAGTGTAAGCGCCGAAGCGGGTTCGTGCAAATAGCGGAAAGATGGCTAAAGACAGCGAAAGATGCCCTAAGACACGATACTCAGTAACATTTAGCTCTATAAATCTATTGAAAACACAATATATTATAAAAAAAATTAGCTGCTGGACAGAAGTTTAAGCTGTTGATAGCATTTAATGCGTTAATGAAGCACACTCCACAGTTGCCGTTTGTCGTCCTTCGCTCTGGAAAACGTTTTATTGTTGTTTTTTAAATGTGTTGAATAAATTTAAGTTAATTTTATTTCCAGTTCGGCAAACTGATAGAAGAAGAAGAAGATTTTGCATAGGCACTAGGCAGCAAAGCTGAACTAGGCCCGTTGCGTGGGAGCTCATCCCCTTGATGGCACTTTGAGCCGGCGAGGGCGGGGCCCAATTAAGCTAGCATACAGCCCAAGTCGGCAGGATGGCCAGCTCAAGTTAACAGCCAGCGCCTTTAACTGACTGAGTCAGTATACTTGCAGTCCTGGCCGCAGGGCCTACTGTTGCGCAGAACTCGCCGTTTCTTCCCTAGCGATGGTCTTGACCACCGCCAGTACTCATTTTACCATCCCACGTAGGGTAGACGGCTGAGTCGACCTAGTTGGCTGGCTCCGTACTGTAGACAGTCACCCATCTAAGTACTAACCGGGCCCGGCGTAGAGTAACTTCGTCTCATCCGAGACGCGTTACCAACTACGCCATGCCACCAACTGATAGAAGCAATGCAAAATTTTTACTTTCAGTTCGGGTAAAATGCATAATGCCTGACGTCGCTGGGCCGTTGACGTCTGCCATTGTCACTGTCAGGCGCTGAGCTGGTCTCGTAAGCTAAATTTTACTGAGTGTTATGTCTTTCGACATCTTTTGCTGTCTTTTGCTGTCTTTAGCCGTCTTTCCGGTATTTGCACGGACTGGTGTGAGCTGGTGTTTGGTTGAGCGATGAAGGAACATGAGATTGCCACTGACTGCTTGTGGGTCTTGTGTCTCAGGAAGGACTTTACGGTACATGTTTTGATGATGTATTTGCTGTGTTGTTTTGGCCAGGTTTTTCCACACAAGTCGACAATCAGTCAGTCACTACTGCACAACTGTATTCAGGTGCCTGTCTTTCTGTTCCATTTCTTCCCAGTCTCTCCCTACTTATACATTACTTGCACATGTTTTGCCGATGTTTAGAGTAGCTATGGCTGACAGTACCATTGACAACAAAACTTTACTTGGACCCAGCTGGTACTCTGTTCTCAGCTTTCTTTTACAAAGTAGCAAGTGCTATTAAGTGCAGGTTATATATATATATATTAGTGATTTTCTGTTGCAAAAATTTTGCTGATATTGAACAAGAAGATGTTGGAGTCACTTGAAAACGTAGTTCATTGAAAACGTAGTTCAGGCTTCCAGTTTTTTTTTGAGACACAGTATGTGTGATGTGTACTTGCAGTGTTCCTAGTCAACTGTCTTCCCTTCGTTGGCTTTGGTCTCTTAGATAATGCCATCATGATCATTGCTGTAAGTATTCAAACACTGTATATATATATACTGTATAATATAATAATGGCAGCTTCCCGGCACTTGTGCTGCACTCGTGAAATGAACCAGATGAACTCTAGCATTGACTGTGCTAGGATTACAGCACCATAAACTCTGTTATGATTATTACTGGTCTATTACTACCATTATTTTATACATACTTTTTATAATATATATTGTATAATTTTGGTACTCCACTCGTTGGACTTGTGTAAAGTCATGCACACTTCTAATTTCAGGTAGAAACGCACTTGACCAATATACCGGGTGGCGCAAAAAACGTCCTGAACATCTGCATGCATTATTCACCCGAACAGTTGAAATAAATCAGTGCAAAAGCATGTATGTACTGACCAAACATCTTCAAATACGTGTGAGAATTTTTGCATCAGTCTGGCCTGAGCTTATTTTCAGACCACGTTATGTGGCCCTGCGAGTTCATAGCCACTAGCTAGACTCTTGCATTTTGACTCCACTCTCTTGGACCATTAGTCCAGCTAGGGGGTCTGTGGGAGCATTGTGAGCTCCTCCAATGGAGTTTGAGGTGACTGCCACATGCAATTTTAGTTCAGAATGCAGAAAAATGCGAACACATTTTTGTGCATTCTGAATTCAAATTGCATGTGGTGGTCACGTTTTTGGTTATTTTTATGCAGTAGCCTGAATCTTACTAATGGAGAGGGGTGGGATTCCCTACTCCCTCAACTTGGAATTCGCTGCCTGGCAGTCTTCATGACCCAGAACCGAGTCTTGACACTTTCAAACATCAGCTGAAAAAACTTTTGTAAAAAAAACAGACGATAAAATGTATTAAGTGCATTGGAGATTTTTTCGACTTTGCGTTATATAAATTTACACTTTACTTGCTCACTTACCACTTGTATTACTACTGCTACTGCTTAGTTTTTTTAGTGATAAATAAAACTGTAACCTATGCTTTTTTGCTTTGCAGGGTGAATATATAGACGTTACAATTGGCACGGTGCTGGGCATATCAACCATGGCTGGTCAGTACTGTTATTGTATGTAAAAATATTAAAGTCTTTTCTCAAGCTGAAAGGCCCATCACTATTTTCTTAGTCCTCAGCCAAACATCAGCTTAGATTATTAGACCACAGATTCAGAGTTAGTACATTGTGTGATATGCTTGTTTACATCTCGGCTCTTGCTGGATTACCCACAGAAGGATGGCCAGGCTGAGTCAGTCAGGGTGCCTGGTTATATTCCATGTGGTTCACCCATTTGCAGATGATCGTTCATCCATATTCTTTTTATCTATTACACTTCTCAGAAAATCAGCAGTAACACGGTCGTTAAAGATCTTGGAATGATATAAAGAATTTTGAAAATCGATCAACGTCTGTCAAAGTTATGGACAAAGGTTTGGTCGTATATTGTTTTGCCTCACACTGTATGATAGGTTGTGCAAAATCTGAAATAAATATATATTATTGGAGTAAATATCTTCCATTATTGCTAATTTAACAGTAGTTGTGTTTTTTTGTGCCAAGCCATCAGCGACTGAAATAAGTAAATATTACTGGAGTAAATGTCTTCCAATATTGCTAATTAGTTAACACTTCACATGTTTTTGTGGTTTTTGTCAGCGGCTGCATTGGGTAACCTCATCTCTGACGTCGCCGGTGTTGGGTAAATTTACTTCGTTGTCTCTGTTAGAAAACATTTGTTTATGCCATGGAGTGTACAGAGCATCACCTGCCACAAGGGATCACATAGAGTCAAATGCCACCTGTCATGGGTGAATGTGCCTGCCATAACCCCAGCCAGACAGGCCGGTACTCAATTTACCCACCCCTGAGGGATGAAAGGCTGAGTTGACCTTGGTGTTGGTTATATGGCGACATGGTTTACCTGTCCGAAGTTTACCTGTTTAGTGTTCTTTACTTTACCCTTGTTCTGTCTGTCTGTCAGTCTGTCAGTCTGTGTAGAAGTTACTGTTGGCTACTATGCTTGCAGTGACGGCACCAGGCAGTATCTAGTCTCACCTAATCTAAAAAAAAACAGTTTGATATAACATTACGGATAATGTCACATGATTATTACTGTGAATCAGAAGTGCTATGATGACCCTGGCTTGTCCTAAATGCAGGGGTAGGCTGAAGTGAACAGGTCAGTTTTCAAGTCTAGATTTAGAAGTGCCTAAACACCGGCAGCTTTAGTGTTCACAGAGAGGTTATTCCAAGGGGTGGGAGTAGTGACGAAGAAGGAATGAGATGAGAAAGCTGAGGTAGCCAGGGGCTGATGAAGCAGATCACCTGTGGATTAATGTAAATTTCTGGTAGGCTGGTGTTCACGTAGGTGGTTGTCCAGGTGCACCAGTTGTCCGAGTTGCCTTGCTTGGTAAAGCCCAAATTCCATCACACCGACTTTGCGACAAAGTCTGCGACAAGTTCCTGACAAAGTCGCGGACACAAATCATGAAAGTCCGAAAACACAAATCACGTCGCTGACTTGCACGATTTGTGTCCGTGACTTTGTCTGGAACTTGTCGCGGACTTTGTCACCGACTTTCCCCATGCATTGTAATGGACTAAATTCCATTAGAGCTACACAAATGACAAACCATCTCGACATGTCGAGATGGTTTGTGTCCGCAACTTTCGTGATTTGTGTCCACGACTTTCCCCGCGGGGAAGTTTAGGTGAAAGTTGGCATAATGGAATTTGGGCTTAAGTGAGCATTGCATTATGTGTTGGGTATCTGGCTGTTTGTATGTCTGTGTTTTTGTCTGTCTGTGCGGGTCCATTAGTTTGTATATCTGCCTGTTTATTCAGTCCATCCTGTCTATTACTTGTTTCTCTTTGTCTGTATCTCTATATTGGTCTCTGTTTTCCTATCCATGTCTGTGTATCTGTCTGTCTGTCTGTCTGTCCGTCTGCTTGTGTTTATCTGTCTGTCTATGCTTTTGTATTTCTCTATCTCTCTGTCTGTGCATCCATGTGTAGAAGTACGGCGTACGTGGAACTGTTGGTCACTAAGCTTGGAGTGACGGCACCAAATCTGTCAGCTGAGCAACTGCACAGCAGGGTCGTTCGATGGACAGTAAACACTGTACGTGAGTTGTAGTGGTTGTAGTAGTAGTATTAGTACTGTAGTAGTAGTAGTAATAGTTGCAGCAGCAGCAGTCGCACTTGCACATGCAAAAGCCATGTGGCTCAGTAGTGTAATAGTCAGGACACTGAACTTACACTCAAAAGTCATAAGGTCACAATCGGGTGCTTACTAATTAGATGCAGACAGGTAAACCATCTTTGTATATAACCAACACCGATATCAACTCAGCCTTCTGTCTTTTCAGGGTAGGTATTTAATCGAGTGCCAGCCTATCTGGCTAGGGTTAAGCTGCGGCACGTTCACCTGTGTCGGATGGCAGGTAACACTGTGCAGTCCCTCATGGCAGGTGATGTTCTGTAGCTCTAAGCTGTACACAGTGTTTAACCTGTTTTCTCTATGTGCTGGACAGTTTGTACTCTGATGCTTTAGTTGTATCAGTTGTAGTGCTAAGGGGATGTCAGACAATCAATAATGTTGGCTGATTTTGTCTGCCAGTAAAATCGGCCAACAAAAATCTGTTGTCTATCATGCAGCTTTTGTCAGCTGATATATCGTATATTTTTATTTTCCAACATAGAACACATTCCATTCTCTATGCCAAAATCAGGATATTGGTTGACAGATTTTGTTTACATCACCATGGTGCATGTTTACAGCGGGCAGTAGATGTTTGTTTTATTATTTGTTAGTCCGCTCGGAAGCGATAGCTAACGGAGCGTGCTTATGTTTTACTGCAGATGTTTTTTTTATTCCAATCATGAGATCTCTGAGATGCGTTAGCCGATCTTACTAGGCTAGATTTTGTAATGCTAATCCAAAATTTTTGGGGGAGCAGATGAAGATATTCGAAATTGGTCAAGTATTTGATCTACCGCAATTTTTTCAGCATTAGGCGAAACAAGTCTGGTAAACTTTGGTCCATTAACCTTGGAGATCTCGATGTGAAATTGTACCCATGTAAAGCACCTTTATCAGAAGACCATATTTTGGTTTCTAGGGGGTGCTGCGCCCCCAAATTTTTACACACGGTACAGAATGACCAAGTCTTACTAACGAACCCCCAGCAGGGATGGGGGTTCCCCTTACAATTTTTTTCAAAGGGGGTCAAAAATTGGCTTGAAATGTTACGTATTAGCCACAAGAACTTTGGAGCCAGGGAGAGTAGCTTATGAAACTTTGCCACATGACGTGCTGCTAGATGGGTGTGATAATGCAGGTACAACATTTGGGGGGCACTGCTCCCTTAAAATTTGGGAGGGCAAAAAACGTTTCAGTGCGATTTACAACAACTTTCAAGTTTGACTGCAAATATCTCTGGAACGAATTAAGGTATCAACAAGCGGTAAAAAGCATTACCAAGTACACTTAATCCCGCGTTGAATAGAAAACAAATGGTAAACTTTGGTCCACTAACACCAGAGATTACACGGCTAATGTTTACTCACCCTAAGTCAACAGTGCGTGTTTTGCGTATACTGATGCATTTGAGTGCGGGCCACGTGACTTTGCTACCGTTGGAATTTTACCAGCCTAAATTGTCCCTCCAGTCGCACTTAGGGCGCCGGGCGGACTCATGTTGGGCTTCGCTCCAAATTTCTAGTCCTGTTTGTTACTATATGATAATATTTCCAGTTGTTAGATGCTGAAAAAAGCAAGTGTCATTTTGCCATGATTTTGCCGTCTGCATTCTGCTGTTGTGTATTCGTGAAGCTAGCTGACATCGTATGAAGTTGGAGGCAATAAAAATGGCCATGTGTCTTGGTTCAACGATTTTATCAGCTGCTTTTCTTGGGTGACTAAACCATGACCACATAAGTTGGCCAACTTTATCGATCATCTGACGCTGCTTTAGATAGGCTACTACTGTTACTATTGCTACTACTCCTACAGTGTTCCCATGCATACCTGAAAGCCCTAGAATTTTTTTCAAAATTCAGTGTATTGTAATTCCTTGAAAACATGGTTGGTCATTGAAAGTCTTTGAATTTGAGTTTCTAAGTCTCTGAAAGTCCTGCAATTTTTTCACTATCGTTAACTTATCTGCTGCCTACTTAAACCGACAAACAGTGTCCAGTATGTCGTTCGTAAATTTATATGTTGGCAGTATTTTAATGTGCTTGCATTTTTACAGTTAGTGACATGTCATGTAATGTGTAATCATGTGAACTAATGTCAACATTTAGCCTTTGAAAATTAATTTTGGAAGTCTGAAAGTTTTTGAATTTAATTTTTGTTTTATGACTACAGTTTGAAACTTGCTCCTACTACTAGTGTTGTGGTTGATCTAGGGTCGACTTGTGGGTATAACGGTCGGCTGTCTACTAGGAATGCTGCCTCTTCTATTCTATGACCATTGTGATGACAAGACGTCAGCGACTGATAGTAAAGTGGCGCCATCTAGTGAATAACAATGCATCAACAACGATGGACACTACTACTCAGTACTGATACTACAACAGCAGCGGCTATTACTACTACTACTACAACTACTAACGATATTTAGCAGCGTAGCTGGCTTCTTAGTCCAGCGTTTTTGTCCCAGCATCGGGGGAGCTTGCTGTTCTTCATTGTGTTTATAATCTGAAGGTTCGATAGTCCAAAGGTGTATGCCGCAACATGAGTTTTCATTAACTTTTGCACTGACCTTAACCGTAACCCTAGTTGAGAGGAAATGTGGAGATTAAGTCATCTTTTAGACTGTTGAATTTTCAGACTATATGTAAATGTAAATCTTGCATTCTGATGATTGAAAATTGAACTTGGTTCAAACCAGCACAGTCCAAAAAGTTGCGAGTGCTCATTGCAGGATTTTTTATAGCATAAGTAGCTTAACGTGCCAAATTGTTTTAAATTATAATATTTCCGAGGCACATTTCACCACTCATAACAAAATTAGAACTTTGTAATAGAATGGCTGCAAACAAATTAATTTGACAGCAACAAAAAATATTGTTTTGCACTGGTTTTTATTAGAGTTGTCAAATTAATGCGTTAATAAATTAACGTGCATTAAAGTAATTGACACGCGTTAAAATAATCAATGCACATACATAAATTTGTGTTAATTTACTAAATTCCGTGAAGCAAAAGTTCCAATATTCTGTTAAACTGCGGCTATTTGACAATCGATAGAATTCAAGTAACTAAATTGTAGTTGCTGTTCTGTCACTACTGTAAATAAATAATAATTTTGATGACAGGCTAATAGATTTCTATGCTAGCTATGATGGCAGTTATTGTTGATTATACGTTCAAAATATGTTTTTAACTTTCTATATTCTACAGGTAGGGCCCCGCAAAACGTCGCAGGACCCTGGGTAACTTACACCCTACTCTACCTCTCGATGGGCATGTGTGTGAAAATAACGCGTTAATTAATGTGTTAAAAAATTAATGCAGTGCGTTAATGCATTTCAAAAATTAACGCTTCGACAGCTCTAGTTTTTGTATAAAAATGTATCCAAAAAATTAACATCAAAGTTTGAAGCGACAGAAACTGAGGAAAAATCTGTTACTGTGACACTGGTTTAAACCATCATTGGCACAAAACTGCAGACCTCATCGTATAGTGGTTGTTTTTGTGAACTAGAGTTCAGCATCGTCGATTTTGTGTTTATTAGCAAATATGATTTGTCTTCCACAGCTTTCACAGTTATGCTCCAGGCCTGCGCCCAAACTTTTCTAAAGGGGATCAAAGCAACCCTTCATTGATTTGATCCAGCTAAGGGGTCAGGGGAGCAATCAGTGGCGATTCTTGCTCCCCTCACAGTTGGGTGAAGCATGAACGCACTTTGTGCATTTCAAGGTTGTAGATCGCGTCTGGTGGTTAGTGTCATTTTTGGCTCTTACTGAGGGCGAGGGGGGAGGGGGGATTTGAGCCCTTTTGGGTACGGATGTGGAGATTGACTGTAATGTTATTAGCGTGGTGCATAGTATTAGTGTAATTTATTTTGGATGGTGCATTGCTTTTCATTTCTACTGCTGTATTTTGTTTCTGTACTGTTAGTAGGTACTGTAGTGCCGCTTTGGCTTAGTCGGTGTCGTCGTTGATCGCATCGGCAAAGTTAATCAATGCCGTATCCATGGTCTGGGAATGTAAGCTGATGTCTTGGGATGGTTAAGGGGATGGAGATAGTGTCGCCCTTTGGAACCTTGTGAAGGACTTGACGATATTTTTCTGCTAGCACAAACTTTGCGTAGTTTCGTTCACCAAATTTTTAACAATATCATCCACAATGAAATCATTCGTTGTGGTAAAATTTATGCCAAAGTTGAGTAATGCTTCCTTATTGCAGTAATTAGTTACGGAGAAGGGGGCAATGGCCCTCCCCCTGCCTAAATTTTGGGCTGTCGACTCCATCAGTCAATGAATATGTATTACCTGAAGAGTTCAAATTTGGACTTAATTACTCGGCACGGCCCTATCTAGACTTGCACTGTTTGTGATGTTCAAGTTGGTGTTGATTTGAACTTCGAAGCTGATTTTTCTGTGATAGCTAACGTGCCAGATGTTTGTTTTGCATTCTTATTCTACCGAATATTTGCTATAGTTCGAGTGTTCATTGTTGTGTAGTGAAGTTTGAATTTAAACTATGTCTAGTAGCGATGATATTGATTCTGTTTGCACTGGTTTTGATTACTGTATTTATTGCTTGGAAGATCTCTGGAGCATTGCCAACTTGTTAGCTGAAATAATGTATTTTACTGTATTTTTTGAGATAATGTATTTTACTGTCAAATGACCTTGGAAAGTGTCAGATTCAACGTAAGTTGCATTCTGAAATGTTAGCTGTTATCGATGTGAAGTAATATGTGCAGGATTTGGGATTGACAGGTTGGGCAAAAAGCACCTATTGCATGACTTTAATCAGCCATTATCGCCCTAAAATTTGTGTTGACATTGTGTTTGCTACATTTTGGGCAACTTTTTGAGTCACCACCTTCCGTTGAGTTACATATAAAAAAAACTAAAATTGGGCTACTTATCGCTATTGTTGGGCGACGTGTCTTCCAAAAAATCTGGTAACACTGTTATAATCTGTGAGTTATTTATGATTAACTGCTGCTTACTGTCATATATGTATATGTATATTTGTTTGTTAATGAAGTCTGTTGTCAGCTATACTCTGTGCTCATATACAGTGGCGTTGTTACAGAGAGATGGGGCTGGTCCGCAAAATAGCATCTTTCTGCCCCTCCCCCCTTAGTTTTTAAACCCATGACGTCATTGCTTATAGTGATTGCAATCCTGGGACTGAATTCTCAGTCCTGGGATCTGGGATTGAGAAATTTGTAATCCCGGGATCCCGTTTCGGGATTAGGCTTACAGCTTGGTTGTCATTTTCAGTATTCCCAATGGACTCAGTTGTGCGTAGGATGTAGTATAAGCCCCTATAAAAGGTATATCTGAACTGTAGGGAGTGACGCTTACTGTCAAAATACAAATTATGATGCACAGCAAAGAGTATAACTCTAGCATAAATAAAATATTTTATTCATCACAGGGCTTAACTAATTTTATCATTTAACACACAAAGAAGTACAATTTTAACTAATTTCTGTAATCCCAAAATCCCAATAAATCCTGGGATTGGAACGCAGCCAGTCCCGGGATTCAGGATCCCGGGATTGCAATCCCTAGTTGCTTATATATTTGTGATAATCGTATGTGAACTGACCATTATGACAGGGGCGTCATTTACGAGGGATGGCAGGTCTATGGACCCTCCAAGGATGTGATTTCATTTTTTCACTGAGTCAGTCCTGTGTAAACGACTGATGACAACTTTTCGTCCTTGATTGACCTTTACTGTGTAAATTGCACGAAATTTGGTCACTTGATTTTCAGGAAAATTATTCAAATTGTTGCATTCAGATGTCACATTTTAACTCTAACACATCAAAATCTATTTCGATTGGCTTGCATTAGGGGAGCTTACAGCACTCTCAAACCCCCTAGCTGGATTTAGGGAAGCTCTACTTAGGAGAGGGGAGTGAAGGGAAAGAAGAGTGGAAGGGAAGGGGAGGAGAAGGGAAGGGGAAGGGAGTTATACCCAAACATTTACTGAAATGATGCCTTTGCATTGTCGCAGCATCTGCCAGGGCTAGAAAAATAGGTTTTTGTACAAGTTATAGAATTAGGTTTTCACAAGCTTTTTTGTATTTTTTACTTTGTATTATGAATTGTATGATAAATTGGGAAAAAACTGCACTTTGGACTTTTTAATAGTGTTTTTAATGTTTAAAATCTAGGCTTTTGACTAGTGATGTATCAATATATCAAAAATATCGATATATCGTATCGTCAAAAGAATATCGAATTTTTCAATATGTCACGATATCTTTTATATGTCACGATATTTTCGATATATTGCGATATTTTACGCCAGAAGTTTACATTTTTACTACTGCATTATCAAGATAACGAGAATAAACGAGGAAAACGGCAAACTAACCGAAGCAAACTAACTATAGTGTCGTAATTTAATGACACGACAGTCTATAGTTAATTTTAAAGTTCACTGACACGTTTTAGTATCTACGTGAAACAAGCTGCCTTGCTGTACATGTTACGTGTATGTCTTGTTTTTGTGCTTGTATAAGAT
>Ga0209671_1005031_pt1 | contig 13261 bp, 16 predicted proteins | sample WorMetHERISLAND2_2_FD_187401 | JGI IMG/M metagenome (GOLD analysis project Ga0209671, IMG submission 187401) | Marine gutless worms symbiont microbial communities from Max Planck institute for Marine Microbiology, Germany - Olavius geniculatus... | ecosystem: Host-associated > Annelida >... | reverse complement strand
GATCTAACGACAGGATCTTTAGACCAGCGTTTTTAATCGGACAGTTTTAGCATGAAAACTGACCGATTAAGGCCGAAATAACGGTGTTATTAGTCCTCTAAGCTCTATTTTTCAACATGTTGCTGTGGCCCGACCCCAGGACCTCTTCTCTGACCGTCTAAATCTTGCGGTTTACAAATATCGTTGGGACATCAATTTTTTAGCGGTTTAAAATTTAGCGTTTCACCTCACCGCCGGCAGTTAAAACGCCCAGGTTATATATCCGATAAATGACAATGTTGAACTATCTCCCAAAGTGGGTGGAGTCAAAAAAGAAAATTTTAGCTATCAAGAATTTTGATATGGAGGTATCACCAATTCTCGGCGATGAAAAAAAGGCCAGGTACATTGAACTTCATAATGCAATGATATCTGCAAGAGCCACCATTTGGGAAACGGGTGAAGCGGGGTTTGCTGCACTTGATGGCAAAACAGGTAAGGATGTCATAGATGAATCAATGATAATAGAAGAATGGCAACTCGATGACAAACTCAATTGGTGGTTAAATGAGATAGTTATATATTCAGAATGATATAAAAAGATATAACATTTTCATTCACAGCGGGGCGGCTTCGCCCAGCCGGAGAACGATTGTTATCAGAAAAAAGAGTATGGATACGCTGATACAAATAATAAAAACTGAATGGACAAAAAAATCACGTGGTAATCCTGGGGCTGCACTACGAAACTCTGTGTCTGATTACTATCCTATTAGCATTCCGGCAGGCAGCGGCGTGTCGCTGCAGCGAGTCAACTATATCGAATCTAATGATTTTGGTGAGCCTTCTATTACAGAACCAAAAGAACTAAATAAAAAACAGTTAAGAGAAATAAGGCTGGAGTTAAAGAAAGAAAATGAATCACTGGTAGTTAAATTCTGGGGCACACCAATACGCCCCTCATATGCCAAAGCCAAAGAAATTGCATTACTCTTTAAAAACAGCTGGGTACAGATTATAGGAAATGCACGTATCCCTTAGGGAGCTATAGGGGACGTTCCTCGGATTTACGGAATTAAAAATCCGATTTATTAAATGGTTAACCGAAATGCTTTAAAAAGTCAGTATTGACAGCCTTGATCGCCGTATATTACCATTTTGTTTAATCCTGTTTTATTTTTAATAAGTGATTGACAGCCAAGAGAGGTACATGCTCGGAGCGAGTAATGCCAGCGACAAACGCGAGAGCTTCAGATGAGCAAGGTTTTCACAATGAAAATGATGAGCATCGCGTCCTCTGAGGGGAGAGAACCCGGGATGAGAAGATGGCAAACATTTGCAGAGCCCTGAGAGAGACTGTTGGGAGAGGATAAATCCGAGAATCCGAGGAACGTCCCCCAGTTCATGTTTTGAGTGATCTACATGTCGAGTTCGGCAACTTCGTACCGCCGGTGGTCGGTGCAGATGTGGATGGTTTAATATTGGAATACCAGCCGTGCCTATGAATTCATGGCCACACCCACGAAAGCTTTGATTACAAAATAGGTAAGACGAGGGTGGTGTGCAATCCGCGGGGCTACGCCGAGGTTGAAGAAAACAAAGATTTCAGGCAAGATAGCACGGTGGAGGTATAGAAAATTAAGGAGAAAAAAGCAGCATATCTTCAATTTTAGATATTCACCAACAAGATTTAGGATTTATGATACGACCCCGATCAGTCACTCTCACGGTCGGTTATTTGGAGAAAAAAACAATGGAGACCGATTTAACCAAAATAAGAAGGCTTTCAAAAGAAAAAGCGGACGAAAATTGGAACTTCCGCACCTTTTTAAAAGGCTATGATATCGAGCATCTTGATGTAATTGTCCATGAGTTATTTGAGAAGGTGTCGGAGGCGATCGATTGCACTACTTGTGGTAATTGCTGCAAAGAAATGCAGCCTATTCTCAAGGAAAAAGATATCAACAAGTTGTCAAAAAATCTAAATATCAAGCCGGACCAATTTATCACCCAATACGTTGATAAAAAAGAAGACGGGAAATCAAGACTAAATCAACTCCCATGTCCGTTTCTCAACGAGAATAAATGCACTCAATATGCCTCTCGCCCGGCGGATTGTGTATCTTATCCGCATCTACACAAAAAAGACTTTGTTTTTCGTTTAATTGGCGTAGTCAATAACTACTCGATTTGCCCCATCGTTTTCAATGTATATGAAGCTTTAAAAAGTAAATTCAAATCTGAGCCACAACATAATTGTCAGAGATGAAGGACAAGGACCGCCTGTTTTACTAGTTCACGGTGTTCCATCAAGCTCTTTTCTCTATAGAAAAATAATTCCTCTGCTGGCAGAGGCAGGTTGCCGGGCGATATCATTTGACTTTCCCGGTTTGGGATTGAGTGACAAACCAGAAGATATCGCCTATGACTGGCATTCTCTATCAAATTGGATGGATCACATCGTGGAAACGTTAGACTTAAAAAAGATTCATCTTGTTGTTCATGATATCGGTGGCCCTATCGGAATGGAATGGACAATTAACCATCCTCAATGTGTTCATAGCATCACAATCATGAATACTATCATGAACCTTCCTGTCTTTAGTAAACCATTTTCCATGTGGCTCTATTGTGTTCCTTTTATTCGCCATCTCGTTTTTGCCACTCAAAACGTAATGATTTTTAAGCCTATCATGAAGAGAGTTGGAGTTTATGACATATTTTTGGTTGATAACGAAATGGTACACAGCTATCTGTGGTTGTTGAAACATAAACATGGCCGAAAATCCTTTTTAAGTATTATGGGCGGGTTCGATTTATCTGAGGAACATGCTGCCTTTTTGAAAAAAGGCATCAGGAAGCTTTCTGTACCGATTCAACTAGTATGGGGCGAGAAGGATAAGGCAATTCCCAATGTACATGCTCACTATATCATTGAGGAATTGAAAATTAGTGATGTGCATTGGTTAGCTGCCCGACACTTTCTTCAAGAAGACCAAGCGAAACGCTGCGTGGAGCATATAGAAGCGTTTTGTAGAAAGTTTCAATAGTAAAGCCGGCCGAATCCTTGACGACAAGGTAAAATAACTAAAAAAGGAGGAGCAGGATGGCAGCTAAAACCAATGGGATGATTTCCGACGCCGATATCCGCCATTTTATTTACCTGACCTTTGCCAGAACAAGCAGACCCCCAACAACAATTGATGCGGCAAATCATTTCGAGATCGAGATTGCAGCGGTAGAGAATAGGTTTGAAAGACTCGCGGAAGCACATCACATAGCACTGGCTCCGGGATCACATTCGGTATGGATGGCTCACCCTTTTTCAGGGCTTCCAACGAACTACGTCGCGGAAATAGAAGACCGATTGTACTGGGGCAACTGAGTATGGGATATCCTCGGCATTGCCGCCATACTCGGTAAAGATGCCATGGGACATACCCCGTGTGGGTGTGGAGAATGCCAGGCGAAACTGGATCTTGTGATCCGGCATAGTGAAACTCTGGATTCAGATTGGCTGGTTCACTTTCTTGTCCCCGCTGCCCATTTTTGGGATCAAATCGGTCACACATGAGCGACGATTCTGTCCTTCAGTTCGAAGGACCATCTTGAAAAATGGCTAAAGCGGCGGAATGTGTCGGAAGGGTATACCATGACGATTCAGAAATGTTGGGAACTTGCGCAAAAGTGGTACACCGGTCGTTTGGAGCACAATTGGCGAAGACCCAGTGTAGAAGAAACTCAAAAACTTTTTGAGGAAATTGGCCTGAAAGGCCCTTTTTGGAATTTGAAAAGGGCTTGATATCACTGAACCCGGATAAACCGGAAATACGAAACTCGAAAATCGAAACACGGAACAAATCCGAAATTACAAAATCCAAATGTCTCAAACGAAATTACCGTCGTGATAAAGTTGAATCCGGTTCAAATCTTTGTAAATGCCTGTTTGTTAGTGCTTTAATAAAGATGCCAACAGATGTCCTGCACAATTTGCGCAAAACTAATTTGGTAAATGTCTAACTGAGCCAAACGAACCGGAACGAAATACCGAGCGGCTGATCAGGCGTATTCGACATGACAGAAATGAAGGTAACAGACATGACGTGGTAAATTTTTTCAGAAAGGCTGCAAATGGAGATACTCAAAAGCTGGGCCGGGAACCAGGAGTGGCGGCCTAAGGCCGTGCATCGCCCAAGGGATGAACAGGAAATCGCCGAACTTGTAACGCGTGTGGCTGAAGAAGGCGGACGCCTCAAACCGGTGGGTTCAGGGCTTTCCTGGTCCGACATCAACGAGGTGGAGAATGAGCATCTGCTAAGGCTGGACCGAATGGCATCCATTGACGTGCAATCCGATTCGAAGCGGGTTTGCGTCCAGGGAGGAGCAGTAATGTCCGACATCCAGAAGACCCTGGAAAGTCAGAACCTGGCACTGGACAACATCGGCTCCATCGTCACCCAGACCGCTGCGGGCTACACGGGCACCGGAACGCACGGCTCTGGCACGCCGCTTCTATCCACTTTCATCGAGGAGTTAAGGCTGGTGGACGGCACCGGGCGGATACGAAACCTTAGTCGCTCTCAGGAGCCGGAGCTTTTCTCCGCCTCACGCGTCCACTTGGGTTGCCTAGGTGTTGTCACCGAGATCACCTTTAAATGTACTGATGCATTTGATCTGGAGGAACGCCGGGAGATAATGTCGTTCGACCGCGCCTTGGCCGATCTGGAAAGGTATCTGGCCGAAAACGACTACGTCAAGCTCTGGTGGCTGCCCTATACGGATGTCATCCAGGTTTATCTCTTCAACCGCACCGACGAGAAAAGAACCACCCCCAGGCCCACCGAGCTCATGGATGAGTGGGGCCTGTCCACCTACTCCTTCAGCGCCCTTCTCCTCCTGACCCGAACGGTGCCGGGGCTCACACCCCTGGTGCTCAGATCACTGCAAAATCTCTACTTCACGCCCCGGCGCCGGGTGAACCGTGGCACAAGGCTTTTCAACATCGGAAAGATGATCCCAATCCACAACGAATCGGAGTACGCCATCCCCCAGGAAAATGCAGCGAAGGCCATCGATCGAGTAGCCCAGATCATTCGCAACTCGGCGCCTGAATACCGGGTGAACTTTCCCCTGGAGGTTCGATTCGTTCCCGGCGACGACATTCCAATGAGCCCGGCAACAGGACAGGACAGCTGCTATCTGGGAGCATACGTGGCCAGCACTCAGTGGACCGAGCCCTATCATCGGGATTTCGAGGAGCTCATGCGTGAGTATGACGGACGGCCTCACTGGGGTAAACTTTTTTCACGAACCCCCCATGACTTTGCCGGGCTTTATCCCCAGTACCAGCAGTTTGACGAACTGCGACGGGCTTGTGATCCGCAGGGGATTTTCAGAAATGTTTTTGTGGAAAAGGTATTCGGCGAAACTATCGGCTAAGGTAAACGGTCCTCCTTTAAATTAGTCGGTGTAATAGTGGTCCACCAGATGAATATGATGGTCAATTCTATTAGCACTAATCACACATAGCTTTTGTTTTTACTCCAACTTTTTGGATGATGAAATGGAAAACAGAGCATTTTCAATTGAATATCGTGGCACCGCATATGAAATTGCCACAACGTTTCGCAAACACGGCGATGAATTGTTGTTTTTCCTGCACGGCCTCGGGTGCTCCAAAGAATCCATTAAAGACATCTGGTTTCGCGATGAATTGAGTGGCTATTCAATTCTCGCGTTGGATCTCGTCGGTTTTGGGGATTCTTCGAAGTCTGATGATTTCTCCTATAAGATGGAGGATCAGGCGTTGGTTTGCGCTGAACTGGTGAGAAAATTATTCAAAAAGAAAGTCCATATCATCGCACACAGCATGGGCGGTGCCATCGGTTTGCTCCTGCCCCCTGCCCTTCTCGATTCGACGCTGTCCTTTGCAAACCTCGAGGGCAATCTCAGCAGTGAAGACTGCGGACTTGTCAGCCGCAAAACAATCAGTGTACCATTTGAAAAATTTGAAGAAAAAATATTGCCGGATTTTAAAGCGCTGTCCAAGTCGTTCGGCGATGGACGCTTTTTCCTCGAATCCGCCTCTCCGTCGGCATTTTATAAAAGTGCCGAATCGCTGATCCACTGGTCGGACAGCGGCGAGCTGATGCTGCGTTATAATAATTTGCCCTGTCGCAAATGCTATTTCTATGGCGAGAAAAGCGCTGAGGCGGTTGCTTTGCACCGGTTCAATCCCTTAGAAATAGAGATGATCGGCGGTAGCGGACATTTTATGATGAATGATAATCCAGATGAGTTTTATCCGCGCCTTGCTACATTTTTAAAAGCAGTTTAGCACCGAAAAATCTCGACCCGCTTCCTGGGTGATCACGATGAAGGCCAATCTTTGAAGAAATGCCGCATTTATCAGGAAAACAAAAGGGGCCGGTCTCCATTGTTGGCTTCAGACCAAGGATGAAGACTCAACCCCCACTGTTTTATTTAAGGCATACAATACTGTACCACCCCCGCTCAAAGTGCTGAATAACTGACTTTCCTCCGGCTAGTCAGCGCCTCGGTATGCCCGGGACTGGACTTTGACCGGCAGGCATGGCATAATACCGGATGACACCCTTTAGCAGCCGTATCTTGGCCGCCGCTCAATCAGAAGGTTTAATTGACCGCGAAACGCCGCAGCTGAACCAGAATTTCGACTTTTAAAGAAAAAAAGTATGTATGCCCACTGAATTCATCTCCGATAAAGAAATCTACGAGCGCGTCATTCAACAGATGGTTCTTGAAGCCGACAGGTATGTGTGGATTGCTACAGCCGACATTAAGGACTTGTACGTGAAAAGAGGAAAGAAGATGGCTCCTTTCCTCAGTGTGCTTTCCGATATGATAGACAGCGGGATATCCGTTCGTTTACTACATGCCAAGGAACCGGGTCCAAACTTCAGGAAGGACTTTGATAGATTTACCCCATTGGTTGAGGGGCTGGAGCGTATGCTTTGCCCAAGGGTTCACTTCAAGAGCGTCATTGTTGACGGGGAAAAAGCCTATACCGGAAGTGCCAATCTCACGGGTGCGGGGATGGGGGCAAAGAGCGAGAATCGAAGAAATTTCGAATCCGGTATCATTACTGACGACCCGATCCTGGTGAATCGCATTATGGATCAGTTTGACCAGGTTTGGATCGGGAGGCACTGCGAGCTTTGTGGAAGAAAGCAGTATTGTCCGGATTGTCCATTAGAGTAAACAGCCTAAGCAGCCAGAAAAAAGGAGCAGATATTTGCGCTTTGTTGCAAATGAAAGTCGATGGACATATTGTATTACAATATCGTTGGGGATCTTAATATGAAAAAAGTCATTGTAACGCCCGATTTCGCGCACTTTCCCAAAGACTGGCATTTATCACCCGGCATTGACGATGGTGATTATGTGTTTTTTTCGGGAGTAACGGGAACGAGGCCTGATTTAAGCATATCGGATGATCCGGAGACACAATTTCGAGAAACTTTTGAGTTCCTCAACAAAAATTTGTCTCAAGCAGGACTTGATTTCAGTAACGTAGTTGAAATGACATCTTATCATGTAGCACTGCGGAAACATTTAGAAATATTTATCAAAGTAAAGGACGAATTTATATTTGAACCATATCCTGCATGGTCCGCAATTGGCGTGGCAGAGCTTATTACCAAAGGTACACTTGTTGAAATCCGGGCGATCGCTAAGAAAACCTCTGCCCGTTGAGGAAGAAAATCAACTAAAGTCAGCTAAAATGAATCCAGATTACTTGATCTAATACAGGGCCAAAATTTATGAACTTGCAACTTGACGAAATAATCAACGAATCAAAGGATCTTCCCTTGATTCCCTTAAGAGCTGCGACCGACTATTATAAAAAGATTCCGGTCCTAAAAAAATATGTGGACGATACCCTAACCTCAGATCCTTCCATCAACAAATTGATCGGTAACAATCCACTGCAAGTCATGTATGAAAATCATAGTCATCATGCAGCATTCATGGTGACGGTTTTTAGCATCGGCAACTATGAACTGCTGGCCAAGACGATTCCTTGGGTCTATCGCACCTACGCCGCACATAAGTTTTCCTACGATTACTTTCAATTGGAGTTAAAAGCCTGGATCGATGCTTTAAAGAAACACCTCTCCCCTGACATGACCGCTGAGATCGAATCAGTTTATAATTGGATGATAAAACGCCATGAAAACATGATTTACTTATCACAAACCGAGGCGGAATTAGAACTTCCGATCAGCGAGGACTGGCTTGAAAGAAAAAACTCTTTTTTGGCTGCTGTTCTAGCAGGAAACCATAGAAAATGCCTTAGTATCGCAAAGGAAACTGTCTCGACAGGAAAAGATATAACTCCGTTTTACTTGCAAATTATACAGCCTGTGATGTATGAAGTCGGCATGCTATGGGAACGCGGAGAGATCTCAGTTGCACAAGAACATCTTGCCTCAGCGATTGTTGGTCGAGTGATGGCTTCAGCCACCATGCAGGAGATTGTTCCTGATAGGGTCATGGCCAAAGCAGTCGTTACAGCAGCGCCCAACGAATTCCATGAGATCGGCGCATGGATGATTTCGGATATATTCGAACATGCAGGTTGGGAAGTGAGATATCTTGGCGCCAACACCCCGGTCAACGATCTCGTAGAACTGTTACGGTCTTTTCATCCAAAGGTTATAGCAGTTTCAGTGACGATGCCTTTTAATATCTTGAAGGCAAAGGATATTATAAACACCATTAAAGGGGATGTGGAACTCAATAAAATACTGGTTGTTATAGGAGGACGCGCATTCAACGAGGTGTCTGACTTATGGCGGACTACCGGTGCAGATTTTTTCGCAGCTAATGCCATGGAATTAAACGCACTGCTTTCTGAATTGGAAAACTAATGGATGTGTTCAAGGATTTAATACTGCAACACGTCAGAGAATTTGAGGATTATTTTCACAAGACAACGACATTGGCAATTGTTGTACTTGATGAAAACCTGAGGATATCCGCGCATAATAAATGTTTCGGCACACTCATATCTCCAGGAGAAGACGTTTCGGGAAAGCCGATACATTCCTTTCTGCTTCCGGAAAGCCGAGAACTTTTGCCGCTTTCGGACTCCAAAAAGGAACAGTCCGTCTGGTTGATTTTCAAGTCACGGGGATCCTCTTCCATCCCCCTCCAATGCCATATTTATAAGATTGACAACGACAAACACCTGATAATCGGCGGGCATCTCATGCTGACCAATGAGGAGATTCTCCAAAAAATGACCATTATTTCCAACGAAATGGCAAACATGACCCGAGACCTTAATCGGAAAAACAGGGAGCTCAGAGAAGCAAGTGCAAAAATAAAAACCCTTAGCGGGATTGTTCCGATTTGCATGCACTGCAAAGGAATTCGTGACGATAAAGGGTACTGGAACAAACTGGAAAAATTTATCACGGAGCACTCGGAAGCACAATTCAGCCACGGCATTTGCGATACCTGTCAAAAAAAGCATTATCCTGATCTAGATTTGTGACATTTATCCATTGTTCAATGTGTCGCTGTAGCCCGACCCCCAAGCGACCCATGGGCGGCTAACCACACAATTCCTCACTTAAATCCCACAATTTATTTCGGGTATCCGGATCGTACGTTATATCGGCCGATCGCGTTTGGCGGTTGTCCAAGAAATACTTTCCGGTCTCCATCGCAAGCTCGGGTGCAGAAGCCAAATAAACCAACTTCTGCGACCCTACGGTGACCGGACTGCCGCCGCTAAAGTTGGCCCTGAGCAGCTTGGTGGCGATCACGCCGGGGTGCAGGCAGTTTACCGTCACATTTCGATCCCGGAGTTTTTCAGCCAGCTCGTAGGTAAATAAAATATTGCAAAGCTTGGATTGGCAGTAGGCCTCCCAGCCGTCAAAATTACGGGGATTGGCGAGATCGTCACTAAGAGATGAGCTGTGGACCATGGAGGTGACATTAATAATACGGCTGGGCGCGCTTTGGGTCAGCAAATCCAGTAGTTCAAGGGTGAGGGTAAATACGGCCAGGTGATTGACGGCAAAGGTCATTTCATAACCGTCGGCGGAAATTTCAAAGCTATTCAGGGCCACGCCGGCATTGTTGATAAGTATGTCCAGCCGGCTGTTTCGGCGCCGGACCCCCGCACCCATGGCGCGGGTCTGCTCCAATGACGACAGGTCCGCAATAAAAAAATCCAATTTATCATTTCCGGTTTTCTGCTTTATCTCCTTCAACACCGGCTCGACCGTCGCCTCCTTTCGTCCATGCAGGATGACCCTGGCTCCGGAGTCGGCAAGCTCGAGAGCTGCTTGTTTGCCGATTCCATCCGTCGATCCGGTTATCAGTACGGTTTTATCTTTTATCGAGTTAGTACTTGTGTCCATATCTATCCCCATATTTTGCGCCTATGCCCGGCCCGCGATTAATCTTGCTAAATCCTCAGTCTTTTGGGCAGTTCCTCGACCCGCGCTTTGGCGCCCCTGGCATGAGGATGAATTTTGATTACCTCCTCGAAAGCATGCAAGACGCCGGGGTGGAAGAGCAATTACCCAATACCCAGTACCCAGTACCCAGTACCCAATATCCAATACCCAGTACCCAATACCCAATACCCAGTACCCAGTACCCAATACCCAATACCCAGTACCCAATACCCAATAACAACTAATTGAGCTCTTTTTGCTCAATTAGGACCTAATGAATCCGCGACTGCATTTTATTGAGGATATCGATCCTAGCGCGAATCTTTTGCATCCCCGGCTGGTCGTCGATATTGACCAGGTAGCGTTCCCAATCCATTGCTGCCCGGGCGGGATTTCCCATTTCCTCGTACAACAAGGCCCGTTCGCTGAGTTCGAGAGGCGAATCAGGTTGAAGTAGCAGGATCCAATGAACCATTTTAAAGAGCATGACGTCATTTTCCTGCCGGGCATAGATAAGTTTGAGATTTCTAAGCATCCGCGCCAAAAGCTCTTTGCGGCCGATCGGCTGCAGCCATCCAAGATAAGGTTGAGCGGTTTCGCCCGCATAAGTCCGCACGATCTCGAGGCAATCTTCCACGGAACGGATTTCGCCCCGATTAAATGGATCAATGTAAATCATCCCGCCTGAATGGTAAAGCGCAGCAATGAAGTGTCCCGGCAATCCAATCCCGCGCACATCCAATCCAAGCCGTCCAGCGACTTCGATATAGATAAGGCTTAGGGTAATCGGAATGCCTGTTTTGCGGTCAAAAACCCGGTTCAGGAAGCTGTTGTCAGGGTCGTGGTACTGTTCCCGGTTGCCGCGAAACTTCTCTCTGTCAAAAAGGACGTGGTTTATCCTCGCGATAATGTCTGCTGCTTCCAGATCGGCCGTTAGATCGCGCTTTATATCAGCGGCCAATCGGTCAAAATGGGCCAGATATAGAGACTCTTCCAAATCCGGATAAGCGGCTTTGGCGATTAAAAGAGCGCTATGGGCCAGATTTATGCGGTCATCGGAAAGAGACGCAAGCTGTAAAAAGCCTTTATCGATCTGCTCGGTTAAATCCACCTCCAAGCTCCTGTTTAAACAATATTGCAGAATCAGTTAATGCGGTAAAGCGGGACGTTTGTGCTGTTATTGCATTTGGGGGTTTCTGAGTAAAATTTTCTGGCAGCATTGAGCTGGCTGCGGCACGTGATGCACAGAGCGTCGCCTCCCAGTGGCAGGCTGCCGACTGACGTCGCTAAATGTTGAAATCCGGCTGTGTTTCCTCTTCCTCTGGCGAATCATCTTCGATCATATCACAGGTCATATACGAGCCGTCATTGACCGTTACCTGACAATCTAGTTCCGGATCGGTTTCATTTTGGGGTTCGCTCATTTTTCAAATTCCTTTCCATTGCCTTGTTGCCCCTTGGTTGGATTAACAAAAAGGCAAATATGAATTAAGGGATCGTCATGTTTTTCGATATCGTAGCCAATGCTATGTTATTGGATACCCCAATCCGGGAAATCCCAAAGATAGGCAGTATCTAAAAAATGCGCACGAAATATCATTTGTAAAACGGAAAATAGAGCATGTGGTCGGAAGGATGAGAAAGGATCTGGTGGTATCAGCTTGGATTCTGTCTACATTGAGTCCCTTATTGACAGCCTCATTGTTTATTCATTGGTTTTACTCTTGCTGATCCAAAACGTCGCGTACCGTAGAGGCCAGGGAATCGACCGAGAAGGGCTTCTGAAGGAAGTGAACGTCATCCTCGAGAATACCATGGTGCACGACGACATTGCCCGTGTAGCCTGACATGAAAAGGACCTTGATATGCGGTCTGAGCTTCTCGATTCGCTCCATTAACTCTTTGCCGTTCATCTCAGGTATCACAACATCTGTAGCTAGAAGGTGAATCGGGCCCTCGTATTGCCCGGTCAGGGCAACCGCCTCCCGGGGTGTGCGGGCCGCAATTACATTATAGCCGAACCGCTCCAGCACGGTTTTGCTCGGGCGAAGAATCGCTTCTTCGTCTTCCACAAGCAGTACGGTCTCATTTCCTGACGCAATTGACTTGGCAACGGGCTCTTTTCCAGCCTCCACAGCCTCTGTTATCCGAGGGAGATAGATCTTAAATATGAATACCGATTTTTAAAGAAGAAAATTTCAGGAGAACCGGGAGGGAGAAAACATGGCAACGTCATACGCCGGATCAATCCCTTCGAGCATGTCAGCCAGGATCTCGCCTAAAACCGGCGCAAATTTAAAACCATGCCCGGCGAGGGCGCCGATGAACACATTGTCATGGTCCGGCAGCGCCCCCAGAGTAAATTCACCGTCAGGCGTCAGTGTATACATACAAATATTCGATAAACAATCTGAATTTTTTAAGGCCGGCAGGCAATTGTTAATAAACTGAGTGATAGCGCCAACCTCCCGGGCCGACACTTCTTCGTCTAATCTATCAGGATCACAATCTTCAAGACAGTTGTGGGCTGCGACTTTGACGCGGCCGCCGGAAGGGGTGATCGGAATTGAATAAAATTCATTGTATCGGCAAGTCTCGGTGGATTCAAACGCTGGCAGTTGCCAGAAGTTGACGGGAAAAATGCCACACTTGAAGTTTTCAGCGGCCGGAGGATCTAGCCATTGGACAGGTATCCTTTTGGGCAGCAGCTGTACGCCGAATCGACCGGCCAGTTTCTGGTTCCAAGCGCCGGCGGCCAGAAGCAGTCGCCCGGCCTCGTATGCTCTCTGCCGGGTATGCACCTGGACACGATCACCGCTATCAGACCA
>Ga0209671_1005028_pt1 | contig 13263 bp, 9 predicted proteins | sample WorMetHERISLAND2_2_FD_187401 | JGI IMG/M metagenome (GOLD analysis project Ga0209671, IMG submission 187401) | Marine gutless worms symbiont microbial communities from Max Planck institute for Marine Microbiology, Germany - Olavius geniculatus... | ecosystem: Host-associated > Annelida >... | reverse complement strand
CGATACATGTATAGCCCACACGTATGGGTTTACTTTAAATTTATGCCATCTTTCGTATTTTTTGCAAAACGCTCGCTAATGCACAAGGTGTCAGTAAATGATCGATATTGCCAGTATATCCGTCGTGTGACATCTGTTCTTAGTTACTTTTTATGACGGTGTCTCTATAAACGAAATTACTGAGAAGTGTTTAACAAACTGATAACAGAAATTACGACAAGAAGCAATGAGACTGATATCTAAGGGAATCTCCGTCTACTAATTTTCCACTTTATTTCACAAGATATTGGTTAATTAGCAAAAATATATTTTTAAAAATATTAATGTAATCGTATATTTCTCACTCATTCTATGCATATTTTTTAGTTACAAATTTTGTAAACGTTTTTGAAACGTCTTTGTTGGCGAGATTAACATTTTAAGAGCTAGCGGCCATAGTGAATAAGTATAATAGTACTGGGACAAGAAAGCGGGTTCATTGGTTGAAGTGAGAGATATAGCTCTGGCTGACCTTTCTCTTTGATTTTGGCCACCAGTGCTGGAATACGAGTTTGTTTTGCTAAAATGCTAAACTGACCCGGGTGACTAAGTGCATTATCGCGTAGTGTATTTTAAAATAACTACAAAGGACAAAATAATTAGCTAATTACTCGTACAATCACTCATCGCAGTACGATTATATTGCACTTTGTTGACACAATGCATAGCCAATCATCAACGACAGTGTACGGCATATACAGCAACCGTTAGCATAGGCCTACTGAAGATAATAATTCTAGGTGCATCATTTGTGCGTATAATGGTTGCAGCATTTTGTATTTTGGTTGTTGCTAAAATGAGTGTGTACTATGCTTCAGAGTTTCAAGTTTCCAGAAAAAGTAGGTCTAAGATCCGTATTCACCTGTTGCCGTAGGCTACCAGTGTACGATAAATGCGAAATTCTGGCTTTTAACAGGATAAACTGACGTTTGATTTAATATGATTTTCTTACTTTCTTACCATAATTGCACAAGTAAATTAGATCTAGACGGCTGGACTATAAGGCGTTGGAACCATATAAATTACCCAGCTCATAGGCCTATGCCATTATGAAACAAAGGAAATCTTTTGACATTATGGAGGTAGTTGATATATTTACATTTTGTTAACTTTAGTTGTTTTTAGCTTGCTTCCAGATGATTTTTAGGTTCACAATGTCCCAAAATTGAGCTTACAGCGCTCCCCAGACTTCGTTTAATCTAGGAAAAAGCCCCGGGGAAAAAAAGAAATAAAAAGCTAAAAAAATATACAAAAAAGATGGAAAAACTTGCTTCAAGGGCTCAACGTAAAGGGGAGAGGGTCAACTTCTCTGGTACAGGGCTACTGGGTAATTCACGGTGATTCAACGAACTTTACCACGCGAGGACCATCAATCCAGCTCGCGAATGGTCTTGATATTTTTGTGGCATTTCGTAGTAGTTTTCGTAATGAAAATAGCAATCAGAAGAAAAAAACATTAAACATTTTATCCATCGAGGTTCAATTAAGCCATCTTTCTATTAACAATTAAATCTATCAATCAATAATTGGGGCTCGAGCCGCTTACTGAGGTTTTATCGTTTTAACAGTTTTTCTGCGTGGACTGGAGCTAGTATACAAATGCAACCATTTCATTCTATATCAGCCAGTGGAATGGTGGTATTGTCGGCACTCATATAGTGGTACGAATATTGGCGGTTGTACTCATTGAACCAGTACAGTAACGAGCGTAAAAACCTATATAAGATACGTCTCTTTATACAGTTCACATTTTGTAAGACTATATTTTGCTTTTTAGTAAATTCGGACGAATAGTGTTTTACGAGTATATTGAACGGCAGAGTGAATGCGATAGTTGGATTGGATTGGAAGTAATTAAATGCTGACCATGAACTTTCTAGATTTGTTTTTATTTGCTGTTTGATAAAAAAAACTTTATGACGAAAAAACTCGATTACGTAGTTACATAGAGTAAGAAGGTAAGTAAGTACATAAGTAAGTAATTTTTTGGTTATCAAGTCAAGTGACAAACACATAATTGGACACTCACATGTAGACAGTTCAGGTAAACATTTGTATTAAGAAACTAGAAAATTAAAAAGACAACCTACAGTAAAGAAAAGTGTATACATAACTCATAATTGCTACCAGTGATGGTGAATAAAGATTTTCAATTGCAAATCTGCAATATAAAGTCATGTCCCGCGGGGCAAAGTAGTATATCGTCGTAAACTTGATTTCTACTTAGAATTGTTGACACGAACAGAATAAATGCTTACAAATAGCCCTATACAGAATCACTCGAGTAGTATTCACATAATCCTGTTTTCAGTTAACATCAGAGAACTGTTGTTTTAGAACACAGAAAACATCACCAGTGGAATAAACGCACATTGGACAGCGCATCGGAATGACGACGACAGATCGATATAATACGACAATCAAAGAGTTATCGACAACGCAAGGACTGTCTCGGCGAACTGATCTTGGGGTGGCTCTTGTTGCTCCGCACATTGCTGACGCCGGTGAAGAGACAAAGAAGGACTCAGTCGAAGTCGACTTTTCCGGAGAGCCGTTTGCCGATAACGGCGATCTACTGTCGAGTCTGTCTCCCCTGTTATTCAGCGTCAAACTATTTGGCCTTCACTTCCACCGCGAAGATCAGCATCAGCGACCTACGAATGATGCAGAATGGAATCCAAGTAGGCCTACGGCAAAATCAACAGCGTGCAGCAAGCTGCGAGTCTACGCTACCTTCGTTCTAATTCTTATCTGGCTCAACACCGTTCGGTTTGCTTTTGTGTTTACTGCAAGCGACTATCTCGGAGCGATACTGGTGCTGAAGATTGCATCGTTCAACTGGTGCGTTCTCGTCTCCATATTTCAAACTACTTGCTACTATGCCAGTCACACTGGACAACTCGTTAAAGTTCTCTCCACTTTACTGGTAACTCGCGAGTTTGTTCGTGGTGCCCGCCGCGCTGCCAGACGTCTCACGGCTTTCATTTGGACAGTCTTCATCCTGGACGTAGCCGGCGGAGCTTATGCCTATTTCAATAGCGGGGAAGAGTACAACTTCATTCTCGCTCCGTTCGTTACTTATATTGACTTACCGCCAGAGAAGCTTCAGATCGCAAAAATGATTGCCTACATCGTGCACATTATAGTTCTTCCGACCTTTTTGTTTGCTCACAGTATGAGCTTGATGCTCGTCTACATCTTTCACACTCAGTTCGAAGAAGTGAACATAAATTTTTGTCGTGCGCTTGGAGAACGAGGACAGTTTAATGGAAACTTGTCGTTATTTCGTCGACGTCATCAGATGCTAAGTCGTGCAGTCAATAAGGTAGACAGGTTTATGAGACTGAGTAACGTCGCCGGGTTTGTTTTCCACATCGTTAATATCATCCTTCTATTGTACAGCATCATCTTTTACCCAGAGTCAACAAAAACTTTCAGCTCTACTGTAAGCTACGTGTTCTGGATGGTGGTAAATATTATTGGATTGCTGATTTCAGCCAGTGCCGGTGTTATCGTAAATCACGTGGTATGCATGGTTTTCTCTTTGTAGCACATATTGAATATGTAATAAATTATATTGATTACATAATTTTTATGTTGTAGATAAAATTCATATTACTGATGTTTATACTGATTAAGTAGCTGTATATTTCGTAACAAAACATATGAAATAGGTTGACTCGGTCACCAGCCTTTCATCTGCAGCTATACCAGCCATAAAATGACAGCAATTGTCGAGTCCGTCGTTGAGTATTTTGTTTTGCATTTTTGCGGCGATCATCGGAGATAAATAGAGCATACTTTCTGATGTTTTAGAAAATAGTTGAGTTGTCTGAACGTAAACTGCGGAGTGGCCATTTGGCCGTCTTGATTCATTCTTGCCTTTGTGTATACGATAAACATGACTACCAAACGAAGTTATCTTTCAAAGGCTTAGTAACAAAAATGCGAGAAAGTAACAAAACAAGCGGTCAGTATTTTTAACAAGTCCGACATCAAGAAATGCAAATATTTTAAAATTAGATCATAGCCCTTTCCCCAGAACTGTTCCACGCAATTAGTCAAAGGTTTTTTCTCAGTTGTCAGCTATTTTCCTGTTATTCCACCTCGTTGTGTACGTGTATGTGTTTGTTGTATGTTTATTTTATGGTGATTATTTATTGCGTGTGCACTGATAGCATTATGTATGGTAACAAAGCTGAATATAATCAAACGAACTTCGCCCATGGGCTTACTTATTCTGTTGTCACAGGCACATAAATTGCACGACGATATTCACGACATTGAACTGACGACACTGGATGCCAGAACTGTCGGCGAGGTAACAATTAATTGTTCAATATTATTTACATTGTGTATAAAAACCCATACAAATTACTCTTCTAGGGGCTTTGTTGATGAAGGATGATCATATTCGCTGAATAACGCTGTACAAAATGTGGACATCTTTTTGACGAATTAACATAATTCTTTTATCAATAATTTAGCGTCCACCAGTCAGTCATTGTAAATGTAATTGAAAATGGGAGGAAATGCGAATCAGTTTTGAGAATAATACAGTAATGAGAAATGGGAAGAAAGTAAGGGGCGTCAGAGACTAAAGTATCTGAATAGTTACTGTGAATCACGGAAGGATAAAGTAAGCCCAACGCTGCTCATCGGGCTTCAGAGGAGAGACTGCTTTGGCAGAGCATGGTCGCCAACGTCGTTGACGACGGCACAGCAACTTGACATGACGTAATTTCGGGGGTGCTTAACCAAAAATAACTACAAATTGGTTTAAAATGAAAAACCAGTATGTGCTGTACGTATGCTATGTTACGTCGTAAACTTTATTTTTCCAGTTTCGTTTTCGTTTTATTATAGTTTTCATAGTTTTGGTTTCGTTCTTGGCTTCACACTACTGGTCTCATTTTTGTTATTGTTCTCGCTACGTTTTGGCCTCATTCACACTTTTGGTTTTTGAAATGTGTAGGTAAACGTGTTTCTTAGCCGTCTGAATGGTGGTTTAATTGGATTCAGCGTTTTGGGAATCGTCGTCATTGACAAGAACACTATACTGACGGTAAACCGCTTGCATGAATACATTGGACATAAATCTTGTGTTCAGATGAATGAACAGTAACATGTAAAACGTGCCTGCCTCAAACACCAGTCACTGCTGTTTTCGGATTTTTTTGGCGACATTGTTTGTTTTCAGGTCATTTTGTTAATTTTTGGCTTACACTAATGGCTATATGTGCCATGTAGACTGTAAAGTAGACTAAACTGAATGCGAATCAGATTTCGCAGCTTCGTGCATCATCGTGATAACTTACTTGTGCTACGGCATTCTCTTCGTCTACAAGACACGCACGCTTCATTGGCCGTCTGTGGAGAGTATCTTTAAGTTGTTACTTGTAGTTTATAACATTCACTTACGGTAGACAATGGAATCGCGTCGTGATTGTTTTGCGTGGCAGATTCTGGGTCTGCTAGTCACGTACTTTCTGCTCGTTGTGCAGCTGGCTGATAATGCCAGCGCCGGTGTCGCATCAACATCCGCTAACGCGACCAACGCTACCATGCCGACGAACTGGACGTCTGATCTCTGACACAGAACACTTTTATGACATGCTTCGTAGTTGAAAGAAAGAGCCAACGTTTTTAACTTTGTCCGTTTGTTTGTCTCTGTCTGTTTGTCTGCGTGTCTGCGAGATTATTCAAGAAGTTATGAACCGATTTTGATTATGTTTTGAAAATTAAGCATGGCCAAAGCAAGAATCAGTTAGACTCTGGCTGGCAGCAAACCGGATCTCGACTCAAGTGCAGAAATTTTATTTGTAACATGTAGAATAGCAATATACATTAATACTGTTCGCCGGCGGCTGTCGTAATAACTCAAGACTGAATTCGCAGTGATCTGTTTCATTTGAATGAAACGCATCTCAGCGTAGCTTTATGCTATTTGAGTACTTTTTGTTTTGCATTTTGCTACTTATTGTTAATCACGTGCGATGTCAAACCGACGATGATTAAGCGTTTTAGTTAGTGCAGGCCAAAACTCTATATACGGTTGGATGAACTGCATTACTCATTAACTTAATGTAGTTATGTCACATGGCAACCTAATTTTCTTTTATTGCAATAAGTTTCAGCTTATTAGGCGGCGTCGTTCAATGCATCAGCGATGCCGGCTACTGCGACGCTGTTGTCGTAGCGTGGTCTGTCCGCCTGCCCGTCTGTCACACTCATGCACTCTGCAAAGTCGTTAGACAGAATGAGTTGTTATTTGGCACTGGTGTGTCTACGTAACGGTGGCACAGTCTTTCCACGAAAAAGAAGATTTGGGCGAACACAGACAGTCAAATTTGCATTGCAAATTATTGTGTCAGTACCAGTACAGTTAGGTGAATATTTACAACTGACAATCTATAAGAATTCTACAAAAACGCCCTATCCAACGGTATCATCGCCGACCCCATACGACTTACCTACTTCCCTTTCCTAAAAAGAACACATTCGCAGAAATGTCGCTTGTACCAAATGACTTGGATCTTTGTTAGCATTATGACACAGCGCATGTGTAGCATGCGTTTTGTATCACGCATGATTACAAACTCCAAAAAATTTCTTGTTGTCTGTCCAATGCTATGCATAGCGTTGGACAGAGTATAAAATCACCTGAGTGTGTGTGCGTCCGTGCGTCCAATATTTCTTAAGCTATCTTCCTTCTCCTTCCCCTTTTCCTCCCCCTTTCCCTTCTCCTTTTTCCTTGTCCTTTCCCCTTTCTTTTTTTTCTCTTCCCCATTTCCTACCCCCTTCCCTTCCCCTTTTCTATTCTTTTTTTCTTCCCCTTCCCTTTTCCTTTACCTTTTTATCTTACCCTTCCCTTCCCCTTTTTCCTTTCCCTTCCCTTTTTCATTTCCATTCCCTTTTTCTTTAACTTTCTTTCCTTTTCTCTTTTCTTTTTCCCTTTTCTCCTCCCACTTTCCTTTTCCCTTTCTTCCCCTCCCCTTCCTCTTTCTTTTTTCTTTCTTGCATTTTTTCGTGACCGATGACGTCACGTGACCCCAAAAGGTCAAACTCGTGACCCCATTATATTTGAGGCGCGACATCTCCATAACGGTGCAAGATAGACGCATGTTGACGATGGACCTTTTATGGTAAAACGCTAGTGACGAATCAAATGGTCTCGTGACTGACAATGTCTGTGTTGTTTAGTTAAAATAATACAGAAGGATGAAAGGATCTTTGCTGCTGTACAATTTAAAATTAAACTGTTTGATTTTTCTACCGGTCTAAACGGCTCACTAATTATATTTATACGGATATAGGCCTATACTGTAAACTATCGAAATGCATTGGAGAGACTCCGTGTTCATAGGAACATTATCTTGTTTTCCTCAGCTTTTTTCTAATACACTTTTGCTGACGGGGTTAAGTAGAGTCGCGCGTATTGATCTACGGCACATATAAAGCGAAACACACGTACGTTATTTATTAATTATACACTAAACGCATGTCACATGAGATAACAACAAGAGTCAAGTCGCAGCTGTGAAGTTGTTCTCGTTGGCGGTCGATGATCTGTCAGCCGGATTAGCGAACTGAACAACAAGCAGAAAGTATGTAATCAGCAAACCAAGAACCTGCAACGCAAAGCCGTCCACGGACAAATTAAAATATTGCTGGTTTCCCCTACGTATAATAATGAAACAGTCGGTTGCCTGAGAGCTAGTGAACTGCGGCTGTATGATTTGGTGCAACGAAAACCCGAAACTACATAAAATATTCAATTTAGGCTTAAAAGTTGAAACACACAAAATTGTTACGAATTACATGCACTAATAATTTTGCTATTGTGACCTATCAGTATTAGACAAATTGCTCAGACTTGCTACTAGAGCTTGTAATTAAAGATCACATGTTTACTTTTAAGTTTTTTGCTTACTGAACGCAAACCATACAGAATTCGTCGTTGAGCACCAATTTCAAATCCGCTGTTTGAATCATCTTTGTTCTTCACAGTCTTAAAATCTAAAAACACAATTTTGTTCTTTTCTTAAAGACTATAATAGCAATATAAACTGTAATGTAATAACCTATTAATAACATTTGCGCACAACATTATACTTAATAAACCTCAAAATGACAAAAAAATTAACAGATTGCAAATTTACGGACTGTTTTACCGTCAGTATGGTGTTCTTGTCGATAACAAAAATGCCCAACACGCTGAATCCGATTGGCTCGTTTTTCAAACGATTTAAAAACACGATTATCTACAACATGTATTTAACTACAATCACACAATAATTACATTTCTACTCTGATAAAAGTTGTGAAAATTTTATGCTTGCAAACAGAACAAAATTAACAAGCAGTGTTACATCGTACATACAAAAGAATACGTCAACGGCAGCTTGCTTTCCTGGGGCATGTGTTGAGAAGAAATAGTCTACAGAATTTGGTAGTGACGGAAAGGATAAATGGAAAAAAAGCAAGAAGGCGTCAAAGACTGAAATATCTGAACAGATTGTGCGACTCACGGAAAGACAAAGTAAGCCCAACAGAGCTCATCAGGGCTTCAGAGGAGAGACTGCTCTGGCAGCGCATGGTCGCTGACGTCGTCGACGGCGGCACGGCAACATGACAGGTTCTAACGTCTTTGTTTGTGATTTCAGGTTTTACGACATTATTAATGGTAAATAATAATAAATAAAACAAAAATTAAAAAAAAACAAAATGTGCAAAATTCAACAGTAAAGGTCAAAATGAAGAATAAGTTAAAAAGCATAAAAATTAATGTTCTTACTTTAGACAAAGGGAACAAAAAACGTCAATGAACGCACCTCACCGACAGTTTTAGCATCCAGTGCAGACATATCAATATCATAAATTTTTTTATCCAGCTCATGCGCCTGTAACAGCCACATTGGCGACACAAAGTTGACTTTAAAAAACAATATACGATTTAATATTTTGACACCGCAACGGATTAATATGAATAAATAAAATAAAATAAATTATCTATCATTTTTAATATGATTAAAACAATAAAGCCGTGTATAGCGTTACTTGTTTTGTTAGGTTTAAACCTGCTCTAACTCAGAAATCAAAAGCTTTCAAAAATTTTTAACGATAAAGAATATTAAAAAGTTTGATTCGTGTTAAGCGTTACTCGAACAAAAAGTTGTAGTGAGAATAAATTACACAAGAAATGTGTATGATAATGTAACTAACGCAAAGTTTTAGCTTTTTGCGATAGTAAATACGATAAGAAATGTACAGACAACATAATATCACGCTATATAATGTACATGTTCACGCACCACGTGATTGAGCGTAATACTGGCAGTGGCCGAAAACAGCAATGCTTTAATATTAGCCAAAAGCCAGAAGACGTGGGCCACGGCGGAGACTGTCGTGGCGGTCGACTCGCGGTAGAAGACGATGCTGTAGAGCAGTAGAATGATGTTAGCGATGTGACAGACGAACCCACCGACATTACCAAACTTTAAAAACTCGTCTACTTTGTTGACCGCACGACTCAGTGTCTGGTGACGTCGACGCAACCTGACTGCGATAAATACACAGTGTTAAAAACAATTCTGCTGCTGCTGCTGCTGCTGCTGCTGATGATGATGATGACAGGTGACGTCGACGAAATAAAGACAGATCTCCGTTAAAGCTTCCTCGTTTTCCAAGCGCAAGTTTGAAATGCTTCTTTAGTTTATTAAACTGGTGGCAGAAAATGTACACCATAAGTAGAGTCATCTCTTGCGCACCGGGCCAATTCAGTGGCCTCCGCGCTTATACCGTCACCCACTTTGCAGGTAAGGTAAGGTAGAGTCATCTCGTGGCAAAGTAACGCACCCGGGAAGATAAATATGTACATTAGGTAGCCGCACGTTCTCGCAAATATAACCTTGTCTGGTGGCACGCTGATATACGTAACAAATGGAGCGATTGTTATGTCGCTTATTTCGTCAGTAGTGAAGTGAGTAGACGCAATTATTGACAGATTTATAACAGCAGTTATCAACATAAAGGCCGTCATGAAGATGGCAACCCGCCGAACCCCAACAACGCAATCCCGCGTCACCGGGAGCGTTCGAAGGACTTTGTAGAGTTTTCCAGAGTGACTGGCGTAATAATAGGCTGTGTACATTATCGCGGCAAGATTCATTCCCGCGAATATCATTATCTTAAGCATCAGACAAGATCCAATGTGGTCTCTTTTATAAAACAAAGAAAACATCCGAACGGCATTAAACCAGACGAGAATCAGAACGACGGTTGCGTACGCTCGAAGTCCAGGAACGATCGTTTGACGTGTTTTTACTGTTTTACATTCTAGATCGTCTGTAAGACGTTGACACCGATCTTTGCGGTGAAAGTAAAGTCCAAACAATTTCATGCTCGTTAGTAGCGGCGACAGACTGGACAGCAGGTCGCCGTTGTCAGCAAACGGCTCTCCACAGAAACCAGCTTCGTTCTCAGAGTCCTTGTTTGTCGGCGCAGTCACAGCCCTTATTTGTTTTCAAAGTCTATGTTCGCGTGGTCCTCGTTTGTCCTCACAGTGTTTGTCCTTACAGTCCTTGTTTGACTGCTCACTGACGTCACCAGTGACGTCAGTCGGAGAGACGACTATCTTGCGTTGAGTCAGTCGCGGTCTTGTCGACTTTCTGGTGATGCTGAGCCGCGCCAGTGGACGAACGGTCGTCATACCTGCTGTTCTGCTGGTTTTGTTACTTTCTGTGACATATTATTATTATTATTATTATTATTATTATTATTCAAATTACGAAATGCACATTGACTGATCCCGTGGCATCAGTATTGAACGGAAATTGTTACTTTTTTATATTACAACTAGTCAAACAAGCAGCTAGTGCAACGTTTGATTCAATGTAATATCAACTAAGTTTAATTTAACGGCTGTTTTTTTCCACAGTTGAGTTAGCCTAATGTCACTAAATGACAGAAAAATGTCAAGACTTGGTTTTTTTTGTGTTGCTTCTTACGTGTGTGCTGTTTATGTATACGACTAACATTTAGCTACCAATAGTTAAGCGTACTGTGGCGTAAATTTTTTGATTTGTCATCTGCGCAGTGCGCACGTTAGAACATATTGCAATTTTCCATCAGCTTTAACGACTGTATGTGTATCATTTTGTAATACCAGCTAGGTTACGAAGTAAAACCTTTTCACCCGTCTTACCTGAAAGTCTGTGAACTGAGTGCGGCATTGGCAGCTCGTACTTGTTGCGAAACTGAACGAATGAGACTGATCGACAGATGGTTTAAGCCTACTGACCGCACAGCCTCCGACGTGGTAAAGTAATTGTAAACGTATGTAAATGTTTAACTATAGTTGACATTGTAAGCTTCAGGCCTAAGGTTAATGTACAACTGTCATGTAGCCACGATACGTCAATTAAGAGAACAATGAATATCGAACTAGCATGAAAAAGTAGGCCTGTCATATCGCTTCCCTCCATAGAAATCAATTGTTCAGTATTGTATCTCCATGCGACCGTTCACGTTGATACTACTGTAAATGCGTTTTACGCTCATGAATCAACATTCGTTTATTGTCTGCGTGGAAAAATCGTTGGCACATTTTTGCGGAGCCATATTTGGCGGATCAACTAGATAGTTGCACTAATGGGCCCTATACTGGCAGAATGATATTACACTGTGTCCGGTATAAAAGTAAACCCCTAGACATTGGTACAATACAAATGTCAAATCTGAACAAAACTGAACAAAAATTTCGTACATTCAATCTCTAATAAATTTTTGAAGTGACCGCCAAATTTCGTTGAAAAATGTTATTTTTAGCGGTGTTATTAATTGTTGAATATCGATAGCAAAATTTTTCTGTTACCAATATGGCGGCGCTATACCTTCTGCAGTCGCTCGATCGGAAATGACGAGTGTTTACGCAATCAACGTAAACAATAACGTAAGCAATATTTCAAGAATTTTCAAGCAAGCCATGGACACAGACAAGATTAAACAAATGGTTGCTTAATACTACACTGTGTCTCAAAAAAACATCCCCGACATTTTTGACTGTAACTTGAAAACCAATTATCAGATTTTGATAATTTTTTGGACATAACTTTCCATAAAATGACTGTTTAGTTTCTTATCTCAACCAATATATGCTTTTGCACTACCTAGGAAAAGCAGATCGGGCGAAATATGTGTTGAAATAAACAAAACCTCAAACAACATTCCCGACATTATCGATCGTAACTTGAAGAATAATTAGCAGATTTTAATAATTTTTGGCAGAAATATTTCCGACACAACTGGCTATTAAATAAATGTTCTAGTTTTCACCTCACCCAACGTCTGCGTTTGCACTATCTGGGGAAAGCAGACCAAGCATCATTAGTGTCAAAATAAATGAAAAACGTCGATAAATTCCATCTATTTTAATCTGTGGGCCGGTCTATTACAAGGTTTGACTGCCATGCAGCAGTGTGTCTACCAGATGAAGTTTAGAAATGTTTGTAAAATCAAGAAGCGACTGGTACAGCCTGGATTTGTTTGGAGCAGAACTTTATTGATACTGCTGTCAATGAATAGAGAAAGCGTCTCCTTGCCTGCGTTCGCATAGTGGGCCAACACTTCAAGCAATTTTATCACAGGCAGTTGAAAAATAAACAACTGGATGAAATGTCAGCCAAAGTGTCAAAAATGTGAACAAAATGTGTTTTTACGCGTTATGTTAATTAAGCAATCATGTCGCATTTAATAAAGAGTGATATTTTGCTCGTTTTGCTTTTCCAGGTAGTGCAGAAACAAACGTTAGTTGAGGTAGAAAACTGAATGGTTATTTGATGGCAAGCTGTGTCAGAAATATTTGTACCAAAATTATTCAAAATCTGATGATTAGTTTTAAGTAACAATTGAAAATGTCGAGGATTTTTTGAGACACAGTGCAGACAATTTACATTGTGGGGTAACCTCACAAAAGCAGTTGTGGCTATTGTTTGCGTGGGCAGATTTGAGTAAAATTTGGCGCTTTGATTGATAATAGAGGATGCATTGTTGATGTGTAATTTTGCCAAAATCATACGTTGTTTGTTGGAGTTACGCTTATGTGCACAGTGGTTTACTTATGTAACGCCATATTGGTGATGGAGATATTTTGTTATGGATATTCAACAATTAATAACTTTGCTACGAAATGATATTTTTCAACGAAATTCAGTGGTCCACTCA
>Ga0209671_1005027_pt1 | contig 13264 bp, 7 predicted proteins | sample WorMetHERISLAND2_2_FD_187401 | JGI IMG/M metagenome (GOLD analysis project Ga0209671, IMG submission 187401) | Marine gutless worms symbiont microbial communities from Max Planck institute for Marine Microbiology, Germany - Olavius geniculatus... | ecosystem: Host-associated > Annelida >... | reverse complement strand
ACGACAGAGTCGCATTCTGTTAATGATCAAATTTTCAACTATCGTTGAGAATTAAATACCGTATATTCAGTTATCAATGGCCCTTTATGGTGTACCAGTGTAGTTTACTTATTTACTGCCACTGTCTTCCATAACCAATGCATATTGATCAGCAAGCCGCAGCCAATCCCTGTAGGCCTGTTTTCCCAAATCGGGTATAGAATTTGATAATGCGCACGGCCACGGCCTACTCAAACATATATGGAACGCCGTTTAACTATTTAATCCAGAATTCATGACATCATCACTGACTGATGATTGCTGCAAAAGCGGGCAAACTATTCAAATACTCTCAAATATGATAAAGTGTCACTATTTATTACTGCAGATAATCTACAATAAATTTCAGCACGTGGACTCACCCAACCAGACTCGCAGGTCTATTTATAATAATAATAATAATAATCTGACTTGTAAAGCGCCAGTATGTGCTAAAAAGACTTCAGTGGCGCTGGCGGACAGAACTATAACAGGATATGTTAAATGTTTCTCTCTTATCCCCTCACGTTGCTCAAATCAAGAATATGCACGAGACCTTTAGAGCCGAGATCGAGGGCAGACCGTGACGTTCGGAATTTTGCCCGACACGAGGTCGAGACGAGACGTTGCAGCTTCCGATACGTTGGCCGAGACTTATTGTGAAAAACGTCGAAAACGACCGTATTCTATATGCGTTGTCTTTGTTTTTGCAGCTTTTTTGTTGGCATTAAAATAAAATGACATAAAAATTATAGACCTAAATGCCACAAGTGACATTTTAGGCGACCACGTTAGCGTGTTGTTGTCATTTTACACCTCATTTTAAAAATTATCACTGATTGAAATTTGGCATAACAGCTTGCACCATATATAGGAATCTTGCTGATGGACCTGCATTTATGCACGACGCCCGCCTGCGCATAACGTCTCAACGAGACGAAATAATTCGCGACCCCAGACGAGACGCAATGCGCCGAGACGAAGGCGTACTGCTCTGACGCCGAAACGAGACCCGAGACGCATAGGTCTGAAACCGGGACGAAAGCGAGACGTTAGTACGTCTTGAGACTGTCTTCAAACCGAGACGTCGAGACCGAGACCACATCCCTGGCTGAAATTAGGCCTAATTGTGATAAAAAGCAAACGTAGAAACTGCTTTTTCGTTCGTTTTAATCTGTGGTCTTTTCTAACTATCCATCATAGCTCGGAAGACTCTAGTTTCAGGAACCGTAAAGCTTTTTCATAAGTTCGAAGGGGGTCACCTCAAACGAGGGCGCTAAATAAGAGGGGGTGGGCAAAATTTGCGATTTTTGGCGAATAAGTCGTTGTATCTCCATAACGGTGCGAGATATGGGGCATAAGTTACTATTAATCACTAATAGGAAGTCGTACACTGGCTCTCGATTGGCGCCGAATTCAATGACCTTGAATGATCTTAAACGCCAAAATAAAGGGTTTTATGGATTTTTTGGCGATTTTGGGCTGCTACACAAGTCTATATCATTCACAAGGTGGCGCCACGGAACTATCGTTATGCGATCCAGATAGAGAATTTGGTATTTGTATATTAACTTAGCGTGAACACCCCAATTTTCAGCAAAACTACTGAACCGGAACTGCTATAGGCTTTCGCGCGTCTCGTGAGCATTAGCTCAAATTTCTTGTCTTTGATGTGCAGCAACGTTGGCATAAGATTGCCTATGCAACAGTTCTTGTCACCTTGCAAACGATCTGTTTTTCAACTGAAAACTAGACGTATCTCGGAAACATTGAGAAATAAAACCAAGGTTGCTAAAAATGACTAATAGGAAGTCGCATACGCCCTTTCAGGTAAAACAAAATTTATCGACCTTGGATGACCTTGAAGGGTCATAACGCACTATAATATTTCAATCGTGCGATATTGTTGGTGAACGGTAAGTCGTAGGGGGTCGGTGATGGTAAATCGCGATGGCAGGTCGATGACAAGTTCCTATAAGCTGTCAATAGTAAGTTATTAACCATGTCTTGATGTGCAGCGGTTTGGCCGCAATTTTTAATGCCAGGTTTCAACGCATTAGTTGTTGTATCTTAAAAACGGTTAGCCCTCCCTAGCGACAGCTAGGCTTTTTGTTATGGGCATATGACATCATTTTATTGACGTAGCTGAAAAGGGTACACGTGCGTCACTTTTTGGGGCCACAAGTATGGCAGATGAAGCAAAGCCAAACTTGCAGACTGTACTCACTGTATAGTACCGTTCGACATTCAGAATTAAAAGCCCTCAGATCGGCTGACTGTAGCCCAAAAGTAGATTCTCTGGTTATCATCAGGGCGTCAATTCTTCACCGAAAAAAACATCGGGGCTTTGAATCGGTTGTCGATTCACGGCGTAAATTATTTTATGTCGCGGCGCGCGATGGAAAAGTTTATAAATTCTTGCGCCCATATACGCGCGCGTGCGCCGACAAGCCGTGTATGGCGGAAATTCAATTTCCGTTCCATTTTCGATCACTCAGGTCAGTATAACGAGCCGCGCGGTAGGCTAACGGCAATCGATAGAAAGTAGCGCGGCAATAGGAAGCAGCGAGGTCAACTATGAGAGCTCGCCGGCGGTGATAAACCAGTCACAACGCTTCGATAACTGCGTTTCCACAGCACAGCTGCTGCTGCAGCCTGCCCCTGCCCCTGCCCCTGCCGCACCCAGGCAATATTGATGATAAAGTAAGCCCGCAGCAATAGCCGGTATTCGTGTATTCATTGCACACCTACGGCATTTACCTGCATACTAATTATCGCATTACCTACATCGTCGTCACTCGTCGCCATCATTTATTTGCGCAGAAGTTAGTACCTGCATTAAACCTATTTTGTTTGGTATACTTTAGTATGGACCGACCGAGTTTCGTGTAACAGTTTTAAACCAACGAAAAACCATTCAGACTAAGTCTGATAAAACGTGTGATTATATTATCATCTCGACGTGATATTACTTCTCTAATTTTTATATTGCCAAAGAAGTGATAATTCCGCAGATATTTAAAAACGAAATTTAACATATTTCTCGTTTTATGTTGCGATATATTGGCGAGTTTTGAAATCGTCAGTTGGATATGCACACTCGTCCTGTACGGCTGTCTAATTTGTTAAAGATTCAGTTACGTTCATGACGCAACATAGTCGACATTAAATTAGGCCTACTCGAAGTTGCCTTGTAGCTAAGTGATTCCGAGGCTGTATTTCACAAGGTAGTGTAGCGACGTAGCGACGCGTTTAGACCTGAGTGTGATGGGATCTAACGATCTTTGATGATCATTTACGCTGCGCATTCACTGCGGAGTGTATAGATAAAAAATTTAAAAATAGGTTAATATTTGATGCAGTTAAGACGACGACCACCACCACCATCAACAACAACAACAATTAAAATGGGAGTGCAATCAGTGGCGGATTGACGGATTCAGACGGGGAAGTCGAGGGAGCGCCTCCCCCACCTATTGACTGGGTGCGTTTTTAATCAAGTAAAAATTTTGCACAAAAATGCATTATTTCTGCATAAATTTTTTTTTAAAATCTGAGGAGCTTCACAGACCCACCCATACCCTTCCGCTACTTATTGCAAAATTCTGTTCCGCCAATGGGAAAGCTTGCTTTTTATTGGACTATCCGGCATGTGTTTTGTACCTCAGTGATACCGAAGCTCTATTTCACAAGGTAGTGTAGCGACGTAACGACGCGTTTAAATCTGAGTGTGATGATATCTAAGAATCTTCGATCATCACCATTACTCGTTTACGGCAGAGTGTATAGACGAAACAATGTTGAAAATAAAAATAGATTAATATTTGATGCAGTCATGACAGCAACGACAAAGACCACAACAAAACAACGTGGGGGAGTGCTTACTTTTTGTTGGACCACCCGGCATATGTGTCCGTTTGCCTTGTTTTTGTTCGAGGAACTAGTGCACGGTGGATATTGAAGAGGCGCTCTCTTGCATTCTGACAACGCGCGTCACCCATCGCTGAACTGCAGCTGCGCTCGACCGCGTCTATCTATTTCCGCTCATAAATCGACGCCAAAACAACGCCCGGCCTACGCACATGCGCAGTCGTCGTCGTCGTCGTCGTCGTGACTTCCGGTTTGTAGATGGACCAGAGAAAGCTGGGCTGGCAGCCAGCCGGCGCGGTTCAGGTCGATTCTCGACTGATAAATAAAATAAAATAAATGCCTCGCCGACGCCATCCGGACAATTAGCTGTGCAGCTGCATCACAGACAAACAAAAATTATAAAGAAAAACATTTTCCATTTCCAGACCATTGACCGCATTGGCTACTGTGTTTTAACCTTTCATGTACAAGTTGAACTAACAATGGCCTATAGCAGGGATACATATATTGCTATTTCAGCTCAATCCCTTACATACAATACGCTCCTAGGGGTTATCTAACACATAACATTAAATATCGTACAATCACAAAACTATCTGCAATACAGCAATATCCCATAACAGACCCCTTTTCCTGTGGGAAGGAAAATGACCACTATTTTTTTCTAAATAGTTTAAACATATATTCATCAAAATATGGTTCACAGGCAGCGTTGCCAACAATGGACAACAAACAAACTTTTTAAAAAGACCATTTTTGCTAAAAAAAATGTAATAATCTGGCTCACTATATTTAATTTTCAACTCATTATGACATTGAAACTATACAACTGGCGCATGCACATTTACAATGCCATTTGGTGATAAAGGGTTAAACTCCTGAAAGACGAATTTGCTGTAGGTCTATTTAAAATAACTTTTGAAGTGTCAGTCTAAACAATATTAAAAATCGGCCCTGAAGTTAAAAAGTTATCACATTTGGCAGCTCACTTTTTGTAGACTATTCGCTGCTGGAAAAGTTTAAATTACACTTCGGTTTGTAAAACAAACTGTACAGCAAATGCACAACAAATTAACAGTCCACATGGCAGTATTCACAATGAAGTTCTACAACAAGTTTACGAAAAAAAATCGAACGCTTTGCAGCGAATCCACAGTCTCCCGACATGTCCACATGATGTACAGCTTGTTGCATGACCGACTTGTTGTCCAGCAAGTCCAGACGACAAAATTCGAAGTAGTGCAGTTTGGGCTAAATTATTGCGCAAGTTGTCATCGATTGAAGAAACACGACGAATAATAGCGCAATCTCGCCAGTCACGCATCAGTGGTCACACATTACGCAGCCTGCCTGGCATCCTAGGCCTATAACAGTCGCCTGCTTTGACCGATGACCGCTGCCGCTACTGTAACTATTGCATCAGGTCATCCATCACTGCTAGCTGGCAGGCTAAATGCGATCCATCCATCAATGTATCTTGATAACTTTGTCACTATCAGCGTCGATCGAAAAAAAAACTTCAATCGTTTACGAGCGACTAGACGTTAATCTATATGATAATTTTTGCTTTTTATGGTTGAAGCTGACTTAAGGTAAATTACCTGCTTCTTGATACACAATGCATACATACGCCCAAATCAGACTTTACTGGGACTATCTTTTATGTGATATAGCACTTCTGATTTTGAATTTGTTCCTGTTTTAATACTCGCCTAATCATCGAATGATGGTCTTCGCACATACTGTGCCAAGTCCCGCATTGGCCATAATTTTGGCATTAGCACATTAAGCTGAAAAATATCGGCCTACCGGCAGCTAAAGCGACGCTAGGTTTTTTTTTTAATTAAATTTTCGTTCTCCGTGCGCTTCGACAGTGTTTGGAAACAGAGAGACAGAAAGAGGGAGAGAAAAAAAGTCGGATTTTTCAACGTTATGACGACGAGAGACCGAAGCCCTGGACTGACTGACACACGCGGTTTTGCCTTAACACGGTTATTTTTATGCAATAATTTCACGTACGTATCCGCGACACCATTAGGCGACGTCTGCTGCTGCTGCTGCTGCTGCTGCGTCATTGACGCGGGGATGAATGATGATGGATAACAGAATGATAATGCAGGGTATAGGCCAAAAAACGGGACCACTTCGTTCTACAGCTTGTAACTTTAAAACTATTAATCAGATCGGCAACTTATCTGACACAAATTAACACTGTTTTATTTTTTTACGTTATGACGTTAGTTATTTGAATCAGTCATGTCAGTGCTCTGCATGCCTGAGTATGTATGAAATTGAACGGGAGACGGGCATTTGACAGTCGTGTTCGGTGCATTGCAAAGCACGATCTTCGGCTAAAAATCTTAAGCACTTGTCAGGGTTAACTTATTATCATTCATTAGATGGTGCCACTTTATTTTTTAAAAGTTGTATTAAATAAAAATAGCGAATTGATGCTGCTAAGAATGAAATACAGTGATCTGTGCCAAATCTGGTGCCGATCCGAAACAAAATCGACTTCTACCCCACTTACTTGGTCTGTGAGGTACAGAATAGCCTGCTAAACGCCAATGTCTACGACGTCAAAAAGATCTTCAATGTTCACATGGACCAATGTCGGTTGCCTGGAGGCTCATTACGTTTGTGACGCTTTGAGCCGGAAAGGATTAAAGCCAATGCAGCTAGCATACAACCCAATTAAATTAGTCCGGATGACCGACTTTGCTAACAGCCAGCGCCTTCAGCCGAATAGAACAATACGCTAGCACAGTCTTGGTTAAAGCAAAATGTTCTAATGTTGCACGGGATATTTTTCTGCAAAATTCAGTGGCATGAATACAAGCTAAATATTGTCCTACCCGATAAGAAACACTCCAGTCTATCATTACGTTCGCGTGGACATCAGTTCCGTTATCTCAGTTGTGCATATAAGTTTTTAAAGTGTTTGTTCCTTTGTTAACCATTTCCTTTAAAGTTTATTTAGCTTTTCGGTGTTTATTTTTTTGTGTTTTTGCACTTATTTTTTCTTACAATAAAAGATATATCTGCTTACTTACTCGCCAAAGCCAGTGCCAAAGCAAAAATTCACAACAACAGTACTGTCCGTGTCCGTGCTAAAATATTATTAGCCATGTTTCGTTTATGCGGCAAATGATACATAGCATATACAGCAAATAAAGATGTACTGTCTAAACATGCGTTTTCTCCCAATTAAAACTGCAGACTCGCATGCTGAATGTGCTTGACGACAAGATATGTAATGCGCTACTTTACATGTACGTGCGTCGTCAGCTGCGTTCTGCCAACTCAAGGACGTCAAACGGACCTACAGCAGCTACGGAGACAGACGTCTCGCTGCTGCAGGTCCTAAGCTGTGAAACAACCTTCCAGCTCATCTGAGACAAACTGACATTAGCTTTGAACAGTTTAATTTTAAGCGGTCGCTAAAGACATTTTGTTCGGGCGTTTGGATGTTGAGATCGCGGATTTTTTACTTACTTACTTAGTTACGTGCAACCGCAGCCTTACAGTTTCGTGTAAGAGCGACGGCTTATTTATCCAGCAACATTAGCTTACTGACAACCGGCGACCGCCTCAAAATTAGTTTCTTGTTGTGTCAAGTCTTATATACAGTCGCCGTCTCGATGGGGGAGGAATCGGAGATGTACTCGGTTCGTGGCAGTTTTCATTTCACGGTTGATTCTGTCCGCGTTATTAATAGTCTGCTGCTGCAGCCGTTGCCTTCTGCTAGCTTCACGAAGCCTTAGCAAGATGCGACGCCGTCGAATATGACGAAACCGACCAAGCAGGAAACAAGAAGGTCCACGTCGGTCGATGTTGTTTATGTTGACGATCCTGATTCCAGCTCACGTAACGCAACGCCAGTAATTAGAATCATGTAACTAACTGAGTTATAGACGGCGTGTTTTGCCAGAAATTTGGTAGCGGCTTTTTCCTGGGACTATAGGTCGACGATGTTGTGACTTCGAGGAACGAAAATCCTGAGCTAATTATTGGTGTGTAATTACGTTTCAAGTAACTCAGCTTATTTTGGCCACAATACATCAACGTTACAGGCAGAAAGGACAGACGCGCTTGTAGGTCCTACTACGTGCTTTGAGCAGTAATTATCGAATAAAAGACTTGGTCATGCTTTCTTTTTTGTGTCTTATTTTTGTCCCTTTTTTTCTGTACCACTGCATGACAAATAAAAGATTTTTTTCAATAATTTCACAAGATTTAAAATGCAGTAAATAGTCCAGTAATCTGTGAATTCAGTTCAAAAAAGCAGTCTAATTTACCAGCAGTCTATGGCGCACCCCATTGTAGGTTGACGCCTCCTCTCAAAAAAACCTAGCGAATATACGGAGGGCGTGGTGAACTGTCAATAATTCAACATCCGTCAACAGGCAACAGTTATAAAACACACATACACACGCAGACTACGTGCTGCCAGGGAACATGGCTAGCGTGGAGGCAGAGAAGGGGAGGATGGGAACCACGAGGACCCCCTAATTTTGGGCTGTCGGACAACTGTCCGAAAATCTTCATGTTGTCGACAAATTTTCGTCCAAAAATGCAAAATTTAGGGCTGAAAGCCCTCTTTTCGGGAAAATTTAAGAAAAAATTTAAATTTTAAACACTCATAATCTTCTCTGGCAATTATTTGAGGTTTTCTGTCGAAATTGTGTCAAAAATTTGCAATGTTTGTCAAATAATTGCAACTCAACTTCCTGCATGTCCCGCATGCTTTAATTGTAAATCCACACGCTGCTTCCCCTGGCAACACCATGTCGTGTGCCCGGCCCTACACCGGCGGACAGGATATAATCAAAAACTTGCTTCGAACTTTTTTTCTATACCATATTTTCGTATAGACCTAACTTTTCAGTCGCTATTCGCATTTTTTGTCACAGGTCTTCATAATGCAATTCAACGGGAATCAGTTGTAGTTTGATCATTACTGAATACCGACAAGTCAAAAAAAGGAATTAGACGAGAACGATTTCGAGCATAACTGTTGAATTGATTACGGTTAATTCATGTGTAATGACCTGACCTCATCCGACGACTTATTACGCCAACAAATTTTCCAGCAGCGGCGTAGTTCAAAGTCGCAGATAAAAAAACTGTCATATTATGAGGTCGAGTAGGCGGCCATACACTTGAAAGCATTGTATTCGTTTCATCGGTGGGTTTGGTCGTAGAAACGTTTTGTCGCAGAGTATTATTCCAGGATGTTTTGTCGTAAGAAGTTGCTGCAACTTGCGGGGGTTGTCATTTTCATAAGAGGTTATGTCGTGAGGGAAAATGACCCGTAATGTAAATCTTTATTCACCACAGTGATAGAGAAACAAAGCAAAAAAAACATGAGCAAGACGAACAATTTTACTTTCTCAGTCTATTAGAACGAGATTCAGACTTCGTCGAGTTTAGAGTTTCAAGTTTTAACTTAAAACTGTAATTCGAAACCCAGCCTAATACTGGTTCTAATTCTAGTCTAATTTCAACTTTAATTCGCATCCTCGCATCGTCGATGCATCGAACGTCGAGTGCCGGAAACTTGAATCTCGAGAATCAACTTTTCTATCTTCTCCTACAGCAGATTTTTAATAATTATTCGAAAGCTTACTACAACGTATAAACAACGTCTTGTTTCACAAAGGTGCAACCAGTCAAATTAGTGCAGTTAGTTCAAATTTATGCTACTTTGATTTTTTCCTAAACTTGTAACTAATCGCGCAGAAACTCATGCCACTTGTTGTGCAACATCGTGACACGTCATGATTTTGCGGATTTGTCGTTAGGCCATCGATAATTCGATTTTCTACAGACTTGCTTCTTGCGGATTTGCTGCAGTGTATAGACGTTTGATTTCCTGTAGATTTGCTGTACATACAGGCCTTTGTCCAACAGTTTCAAGACAGATCAAAGTAAGCGGGGGCTAGGCTTTAGATTTACAGCAATGTGTCGGTCGACGATTTCCCGGTGGGCAATGTACGAGTGCTGCGCCGACTGACCACGCGCCGTTTTATAACTGTCCAACGCGTGCCGCCGGCGACTGCGCCTGGCGTCAAACTATCATTCACAAATAGCTCCGACCGGCCACCCGCGTCGTCGTCATCATCGTCATCGTCATCGTTTAGTGATGGCCAGCCAGCCAGCCCGTCCGTCGTCCATTAATTCTATATTTAGCAAGGTGGCACGTTTGTCCGGCGAGTGATGCGCGATTATGAAAGACGATCTGCTGCATTTAGCACGGACGCCGCCTTCAGGAAATTACGTGCCAATGACGGCCGGACTCACGGAAATAGACCCAAATAAATGAGTTGGCGCCAGTCGGCTATACAGACCGTGTGACACAAAACTGAATGTGCACTCGTAAACCGTTCACATTTCAGCTTGATCCAAACAATGGTAAGTAAGTAAGGAAGTATGGTTTTCCGGTAATCATATCATTTGATTGAACGCCGGTAATCGCCGGTTTGATAGCCTATAGAATAAATCATAAAAATATAAATATTTATAACTTTATGAAACAGATGCCACATCTTACGCTAGTCACAAATTAGTAACTTGTTTTACAGAAAATTTCAAAATCATCTACAATCATTAGAAGCGCTATTCTTATTTTAAAGTGCACCACAAACCGTTCGGCAGTTGGACTCAACCCAGACTTGCTTGGGAAGTTTATAGAACTCACCCAGAACATTTAGCTGGATTAAAGGAAAATAAAAGAGGAAAATGAAAAAATAGAAAAGGATATACAGAAAGAAGTTACGGGACAGGGAAAAAACGAAAAAAGAGGAAAGAGGAGCAAAAAATGTTATAAAAATTTGTAAAGTTTTTTTTGATAATGCACAAATCTTCAAAATTGAGTAATATCGTTTATGGACCGTCAGATGGACGGTTTTGTACGTATTAACGCACATGCTGAATGATGCTGTAGCCATATTGTTAATGGTAAAACCCAGAGCTTATAACCGGCTGTTATAGCGAATTATTTTTATGTGTACAATTATTACGTGAATAAAGCTCATAGACGTAGTGATCGTTTATATACGGAGAAGTGGATTACTTTACTGCTGCACTGCATCGAACTGATAGGATTCCCGAAGGCCTGAAGTGATATACTTAAGCCGTTCGTTAATACGGCTGTACGAGTCGTTACGAACTCTTGATTCGAAGAATGGCTCTTAAGTTAAGAACGAGCAGAACGGTTTAGTCAACCATGAACGCAACCGGTTCTTACTGTAAGGTACGAAAACATGGCATAAGTAAAAAGATTTCCTCAAATAAGGGGTTTGTCGTAACGAGGATTTTGCCGCACGGTGGTTTTGTCGCAGTGGGTTCCGTTGTAGGAAGTTTTTTATGACGATTTGTCTGTACCCCAATTTGCACCTGTGCATGGGGATGATAATATTATTTTTGGTCGTCGCTCAGTATATCAAACGTTATTTGAGATAATTTGTCAATTTACTACAAATGATAATTCCTTAAATTTATGTGCGTGTTTTTTGCTAATTTTTGCAAAGTTGTAATGCTGCACTAAAACCGGCAAGTGGCATTCATACTAATCAACTTTATTCATCGAAAAATTCTATTCTACTATTCCTTACAATAAAATGTTAATATTTTTTTGCGGGGGGAGAGCAATGTCATTGACAGTTTTACATATTTACGCTTTTTGACGTTTCATTTCTCGTCCATTGTTTCGTGTAAATCTACCCAGTTTTAAAAGTGCGCGAAAATGTCGTTTAAAATCAAAGTCGATCAGTGTCAAACCATGGCCCAGAATGGCCTCATTCGTTGCTTAGCGTCGGTAAATGTAATTAATATAATGTCGGTGTGAAGCCTGTAAGGCAAGCTTAGTTTTCTTGCCAGACAATAACCTATAGGCCTAGGCGCTGTTTCGATTGTCAAAGCTTCAGTCGAAGACCATAAGTTTGATTTAAGGGTCGGTTTTATGGCTAATTTAATATCGGACGGCAGACGCGACGCATCGCCAGCACCAACAGTGACGAAGGCGCCCCACACCATGGCGCCTGCCAGTTTCACCAGTCGATTGTAGGCCTACGCGGAATCTTGTGCCATAAAATTCTTATCCATTATTCAGTGACCGACCAGCGATCGCTGGCGCCATGCAGTCATTGCAGTATATTCGCTACTTGCGAAGAACGTTATACCGTCGTGGGCGGTCGACTAAAGGCGACAATATGACTTACGATCATCAGTAGGCCTAATGACTGCGCTTATACTCGACTTACGACAAAATGACAGCCAGCGCTTAACTGTATGTTAGCAAGAACAAAGAAAGACATTTCAAAATTATTTTATTATTATTCATGTTATCATTTCGGCAGTCTTAATAGGCCGTATTACGACTCTTGTCCGCACCGACCGTCCGTTTGTATGTCTTTCTCTCTGTCTGTCTGTCTTTCGGTTTGTATGTCCCGTACGAGACGCTCTTAAATCGAAAACAAAAAATGTAGAGACAGCAAAATCGATGAAAACGATTTCCAAGGCGGAAATATTATGGTATCTGAATAAAAGTTTGAAGATCAGAGTTACGATTACGATTAGGGTTGCGCAGTGCAGTGGACGCATGGTATCCCATTATTGAAAGTTTCGCCATGGGGTTTTACGTAAACTATCCAGGCTTTTTTCCGCGGGGAGTTTTGTTCTTCCGCAACCGCAACGAATTTGGTAGAAATTTCTGTCCGGGTCAAAGCTTTTTTTCCGAAAAAGAAACCTATGTTTGTTTTCAGAACAGAACATTAGAGTGACAGGTGTGGGCCTACTTCTGGCCAAGTGACAGACAAGGAAATTACATACAAGCTTGGTGTCGCTCTAACAGAGTGTAATCGAGTCGCTCGAAGGTCGTTCGTTTACGAACTGACTGGCTCAGTTCAGTCTTTGCGTGACGAACGGAAGCGGTGAAGTCATACAGTATCAGCGGGTCTAAGTTGCATGTCGCATGCAGGCAGTGGCCTTTTCCAGGCATTTCAGAGAACCGTTCCAGGCGCTCTGTGTGTGCTCTGTCGTTGTTGACTTCGTGGAATTCGCGGAATGCGCCGAGACCAGCGGCGACATCGGCTGCTCGGACGGCGTCAGTAGAACTTAAACTCTACTTAGTTCGATTTGTCGTGCACAATGTTGCCCATCAAGTCGTATGCCTACAGTGGCTTCTATCCTCCCAAATCTGGAATCAAAATCAGGTGCAACTTCCCCCTTGTTTTAAGCTCAGGTTTCCCCATAATTTTTGACTCAAGTTTTCCCCTCCATTTTTGGTTTCTTCCCCTTTAGGGAAAAGTTTTGTTAATGGCGTAGATTGAAAAATAGGGGGAAAGTTTTGTTAAGTGGAAATGAAGAATAGAAG
>Ga0209671_1005025_pt1 | contig 13265 bp, 7 predicted proteins | sample WorMetHERISLAND2_2_FD_187401 | JGI IMG/M metagenome (GOLD analysis project Ga0209671, IMG submission 187401) | Marine gutless worms symbiont microbial communities from Max Planck institute for Marine Microbiology, Germany - Olavius geniculatus... | ecosystem: Host-associated > Annelida >... | reverse complement strand
ATGTAGATATAGAGTGATTGTTTAAAGAGAGTGTCGGATAGACAGCTCGTCGCACTCGCTGTCTGAGCAAAACGACGCAGAAAATATAAGGTTATTTATAAACAGTTAAACGAATCAAACGGGGATTTAATTGGCGAACAAAAAGCGTAGAAAAACTAAAATTGGTGATATAAACAAACGTTCTAAAGGGCATGAGTGACCAATGCGCCAGTTTTCAGGTCGAAGGTCAAGGTCACGAGACGTCAAAACGGACGGCCGCATGCATGTCGGCACTGGACGAGTCGATATATTTACTTGTGACAATGATGTTGTCGATGTTTTTTGCCTATGTAGTGCCGGTGTTGGAAGAACGGGCGTGTTCATAGCGCTAAGCATCGTGCTCGAGAGAATGCGGTACGAGGGCGTGGTCGACTTGTTCCAGACGGTCAAGATGTTGCGCACACAGCGACAAGGCATGATCCAGTCTGAGGTACATGTAGGCCTATAACAGACATTCTATATATATATATATATCTGTATTGTCTGCACGCTGTGTATCCGTGCAACAAAGTTTATTTAGTATGTGGATAATTTTGTAACGTTATGCGTAAGCTCTGCGTTGCTGGGCTATATTCAGCAAAGTAACAGCAATATCGCAGCACCACCGCTTACTTTTGCAGAATTTGGAGACAATGGAACATGGTTTCAGTTCCACTAGATTTTTGAGTCGGGCACAAAAGTGGAACGTTCTTTAGTCTTGCTTCACGTCGATCGAGCAATCGGACACTTTGAGAAAACAAACTATTAGCACGCATCATTCATTACATTATGAAGGGTTCTCTGTATAGACCGAGGCTAATCGTTTCCATAACTATTCGTACGGCGTGTGTCCGGGTAACGTGTTTCAGAATTCTGTCGCTTTCCGTAAAGCATTTTTATGTGTAGGCCTATTTAATTGTTGCGTGTCTTTGACTCTCGTGTTATTTGGTTTCAGGACCAGTACTCGTTCTGCTACAGAAGTGCGCTCGAGTATCTCGGCTCGTTTGACCATTACGCCAACTAGCAGTCGTCAAACAGTGGATGATAAAAACCGCAAACGTTTTTGTCTAATAAATCGTCGGACAGTCAGTTCGATCGTTTACCATGCAGCATCAGTGGTGCTTTACGCTTCAACTTTGTTAGGCTATTGTTTACCACTGACAAATGACAATACAAAATTCAGATGTAAACTAGCAAATCTAACTGACCGCGGTACGTGTCGATTCGGGGTCCAATTTTCCGTCGTCTGTGAAGCAAAGTTTACTTAATTATGTCATTATACTTGGTAGAAAGTTTTTAATCTGTTTTTTCCGATTCTGTTTCGTTCCAGATATTATTTTGGATTTATGCATAGCCTACTTATTACCTATATGTGCCAGAGTTTCGCGGCGAACGGCTGATGAACCTCGGAGATTAAGCTCTGGAAATCTGGAATAAAAAATGAATAAAGAATAAACCTTAGCAGCAAAACACAATGGTCTTTGCTGTCGTTAATAATGGCAGCCGTAATTAATCGGAATTGTGTTTTATTCATACCTATAGGCGTATTATATATAGGCGATTCATACAATCATTTTATAGCGTTACAGGCCCTTGCACCTAACGCCACTATAACAAAGAATCAACTGAATCTCGAGTCCACGCCGTGACGATATTTCTGTGCTTTATTCATGCCTAATTGGGCCTATAAGTAATGGATATGTGTACATAAGTGTATTTATGTAACACTTCGTTAGTCGTTCGTTAGTTGTTAACTGTTTATTTGTCATGATGATTATTACAGTGTCATGTTGTTGATGAATGTCGTCAGAAATTTAGAATTTGTATTATTTATTTGATACATATTGTTTTGCGTTAAAGAACATGTTTCATTGGATTGACTTGCTTCATTTAGAATATAGGCCTATAACCTAGTAGATATTCTCTATTTCAGTCCTATGCACGCTATGGTGACGCTGCTATATCGAACACTACAATCAAAGCTAAGATACGATACGGTAATTCGGCGCACATGGATGATGGCTGTAGATAGCAACCATGCATTCAAAATTGTTGTCAGAACGCTGCAGATAAAGACATGGGTTACTATTGTCAGCCTATTGGCCGTCGTAGGGGGTCGGCCGTCGGCGATACTACTGTTGGTTAGGACAATGATGAGTTGATATAGGCAATAGGCTATTGCCTATAGTAGGCCTAACTCGTCATTGTCCTATCCAACAGTACCATCGCCGACGGCCGACCCCTTACGACATACGGTTCAGCCACAATACATGCATTACAGATAGGCGACAAGCGACACATTGTAACCCAAGGCTCGACCTAACGGTCGGCCAAAAAACTAAAAGACCTCGGTCGCGTTAAGTAGCTCAGACTCGGAGCTTTCGGCAGCGCTGCCCAACAGCGCTGGCGAATGTCGTTCAAGTTAGCGAGAATAAGAGGAAGATAGCGCTTAGCTAGGTCGGTGAAGTCAAGTCGCTCCAGCAAGTCAGCGAAGTATGACAGCGCTTTCTTTACTAGCGAAAGCATTGTCGTTATGGGCCTTTAGTTTTTGGCGTGGCAAGCAGGACAAGCCAATAGTCATTGGTTGAAGCGTACATTACATTACATTAGGCCTACATTACATTACAGATTTTTTAACGTGGCCTAAGTAGAAAAACTGCTAGGACCACAGATAAAAGCGTTAGTCACGACAAAAGCACAGAAGGGTAAGACTGTTTGAACAGAAATGTTTTCAGTTGACGGCGGAACTGTGACAGTGTGTTGGACGCGACAATGTCCGGTGGTAAACTGTTCCATAGCCGAGCACCAGCGACAGCGAAGGCTCGGTCACCAACAGTTACGCACTGCGACTGGGGGACATCCAGCTAGTGGGTCAGTAATATCAATAATAATATCCACACCACTTATGTCCCGCTTGGGAACGGATTGAGAAAATGTCAGTTACTGGCATAGGACCTACTGGTCATCGAGCCGGCTAGCGAGCCGCAAAAATTACGAGCCGAGCCGCAAAAGCTTGAGCGAACGACTGCCAGGTCTAGTCAGTCAGCTAAAAGGTAATACCCCGTTCACACGATCTAGCAAACATCGAGCAGAGTGAGTGAGTAGTTCGAGCAGACATCGAGCAAACGTCAAGCAGACATCCAGCAAGCATCAAGCAAACATTGAGCTGGCTCGTCCAGCTACATAGCCAGCTCGTCGAGCCATCTTGATCGTGTAAACGGGGTATAAAACACAGCGATAAGCTTTTTATGAAAGCAAGCACAATAAGCTGAATCTAACAGAGTAAACCGACCATCAGATCGGTAACGAAATGTTTACCCGTGGCGCCACCGAGCGTAGCCATTTTGAACAAGTCTTTATAGGACATGAGCACTGGACTATTATCATCATTTTCATCATCTTCGTCATCTTCGTCGTCTTCATTGTCACTGCAGCATTCCTTGTTGTCTTTCCAGTCGCCGTCGTTCAGCTCAATCCTGTGTCATCACACAGATATACAACTCCTACATACTGTAGTCTGTACTCGTATAGTATATCTGTTTGCTAAAAAGAACTGTTGCATCAATAAAATGCAGTAACACTGGGACACGACAAACTGTCCACAAAAACACTTAGCACGAGAACGTAAAGCTCAAAACACGGCGATGAAAACGTACAACAAAACTAGCTATACTAATAGGCCCTAATTTAGCTTTGAAAAAAGTCATCAAATCGTGCGTTTTAAACTTACAATAATGAAAAATTAAGAGTAGATAGCACTGACGGCATGCTGACTTAAATAGTTACAAGGGCCATCCCAGAAGTTTAGGGCCTAGACATATTACGCAGCAATATTTTCCACAATCTATACGTCAGTAAAACGTACATCTTTCACCGACTCATATGAGTCTGCTGCGGATATGATGTCATTGTAATTTATGACGTCATAGAGCACGAAACCGAAGCAATTCTTAGTGTTAACACAGGGTAAAATCAAGCTCGTTAGTAGCATGACAATTTTCCAGTCTGTAGTGGGAGTTATGAAAATGGGGCCACGTGGCATCGGATTTTGTGAAAACACTGACAAATACGCTTATAAATTTTCCATTCGAATCGATGAATGTAAAATAGCCTAAATACGCGCTGATTGCAAATAAGAGCATTTCATGACGAATGACCCGAAGCTGTGTGCGTTGACGCTGGGAATCGTGTGTATTTAATGCTGTGTAACGTCATAAATTACAATGACGTCATCCGCAGCAGACTCATATAAGTCAGTAAAGGATGTACGTTTCACTTATGTATAAATTGTAAAAAATATTGTTTAATATGTTGAGACAGGACACTTCTGGCCCTCGTATATCAGTTGGTGCATCCTGACTTGAATATTTTGTATTCACGTCCAGCGGGTTAAAAAGTATGGTAGGGGGTTACAATGTTGCCATTTTCTGACTGACCGCTTTAAATTTCCGACAGAAAAGACGATAAATACTCAAAATTCTAATTCTGTCCTTCAATTTTCCGTTAACTTGTGGTATTTGCCCCAATTTTCCAACAGCCCAGAATTTAAACTGGAAGAACAAACACATATCTCGTATATCCCGTATCTCGTGGCCGTATCTCTCACCTTGCCCCCCCCCTGATACGAGGCCGCCACTGTTACGTCCCCTGGTAGTTCGGGTGTTGATAAATTTGAATTTCGAAACAGTGATCAAAATTTACACATGTCCGTTGGTCTGTTGGTCCTGTTGGTCGACTGTTCGTCTGCTGAATGATGAAGATTTCTTGTTAGTGACGGCGGTAGTCTTGCAGGTCGTCGCCAGTTTCTGACACAGACTGGCGCAGCGAATTGTCTCCAACATCGATACGCTGTGACTCGTGTTTAGATCTATAGTCAACAAGAAGTCCAGCTATCGCTAGAATTGCGGACCGTACTGGTTGTCAGTGACCTTCAAGGTCACCCAACTTAGGTCGATTATTTTCAGGTCATTTGAAACCCAATATGCGACTTCCTATTAGTGATCAATAGTAACCTTGGCCGTATCTCTCACCGTTTCCGAGATATGGCCAGTTTTACATTGAATTTCCTATCCCCCAAATTTAATAATGTTAGATACTTTAATTTTGCATGCCTAAGCTTAAGACACATAGCTAATTATTCTTGTAAAAAATTTTCCCCTAAGGCCTACCGTTACAAACAAACGGACAGACGACGACGGATGACAACCATCCCAATAGCTTGACTATTAATTACTAAGTACGGTCGGCTAACAACAGACAAACAGATTAAGATGCGGACAGACTATAACAGTCAGACAAGCCGGCAGAGCTGCGGACAGACACAAGACACCGTCCTTCGCATGCAGACCGAGTCGAGTCGGATACCGACACACTGCTTGACAATAAGGGTCGCATATAGCAGCCAGCAGACGAAGACAGTGTAGAGTGTTAAAGCAAGACGACATATTACGTGTCATTTATGTAAGCTACGCTTTCTTACGTTTTAATAAGCTGCAATTGAACAAACGTGACATCAAGAAGATGACGTCACGTTTCTTGCCAAAAGCAAGAACCAGAGACATTCACCGACGACTGCACATATTGACACGCATTAGAAAAGAACTAAGACGAACGACCCTACCAATGTATCCTTTATGACAAATGGTCCAACATCCATGGGACTATCTGGAAATCGTTCTGAAGAAGCCGACGTCAACTTGACGAATAAACATAGGCCTACCATACCTACCTACCTACATACATAATATGACTGATATTTTTGCAGCTTGCTATGTGTAAATAGGCTCCAGTGTAAAGTAAATTATCAGTGTAAAAAGTGCACCTGTGCCCAGCCCAATGATGATGTTTTTCCTGCCAAGTTTCTGCAGTGTGTTGAACTGACCAGACCTATATATCGACATCAACCACTACACATTATCACCATTATACATGTATTATCACAGTCAGGGCTGGCTGGGCTGGCCTTAGGTACGTTCCAGTGATTCGGCCGAGCCTGTCCGCCAATTTTCGGGAGAGGGGGACATTTTGGCAAGTATAAATATACAATGCAGCAAAATGACACTGCGGCCTAAAGACTGCGACTGGGGCTCTGCCCCGGACCCCACTACCCCAAATCACCTAGCTGGTTTTAAGGGGGTCGCTTCGCGGAGAGATAGAAAGGAGGAAAAAATGAAGGAAAGAAAATTAAGAGAAAAGTACAAAGGGATGAGAAAGGTGGGGAAGACAGTTTGGCTCTCATGCGCACGACGACAGACATCGTGTATAGGGCCTAGACTCGCAATAGATGAGCACAAGTTTTTGTTAAAAATCTATATCAGAGATTCAAGCAAATAGTTTTAAAACTGTTGCCGCCACACCAGATCTGATATTTTATGGCTATAATACACGAAATTCGATGAACAAAATACATCAGGAATAGATTACTGATGATGCGAAAATAGTAAAGATACACATACAGACAGAAAAGTAACGACTTACAGAAGGTCGGCGCTGGGGCAGTGTATGGTAGGCAGAGACAGATCGGAGATTATTCTTAGATCCCGGCTTGAACACTGAGAACAGTTCACCAGCATCGACTGCAGTAAGGTAACACCAAACAACAGTTAATGATCAAAACACGGTTTATATAGCGGTTTAGACCCTATCTTGTTATATATTGGCAACAACTTGTACACAGACCTTGATAGCGCCGATGATGTCGTGCTAATGGCTGAACAGAGAGAGAGATTACGACCAGCTCTCACGAAATTCCACTAGACTGCTGAGGACCTTGGTTTGCGCTTATCGTGGCAGAAAACTAAGGTACAGAACTTGAGTTCTGGTGATTCTGCTGCAGATATAACGGTTGCTAACAACACCATTGAAGCAGTTACAGAGTTCTGGTACTTGGGCTCTATTCAGTAGTCTTCTGGCAGATGCTATCCAGATCTACATCGACGAATTGAAGTGGCCTCCTCCGTTATGCACTCAATGCAACGCTGATGGCGTCAAAAGGGTCTAAGTCTGGACACCAAGCTAAGACTATACCAAACTTGTGTTCTCCAAATCCTGTTGTATGGAACTGACACATGGACCCTACTGGCAGATGACACACGCAGATTACAATCTTTCCATATGTCATGACAACGCCAGATACTGGGTGTAAAGTGGCAGGACCGTGTCAAGAACATCGACATAGCCGACAGGACCGGTCTGCCAAACATTGCAGATATAATCAGCAAGAGGCGCCAAGCACTGTTTGGTCACGTTGTTAGACTGGATGCCACCACACCTGCACACCGAGCGTTATGTCAGGTCATTGCAATGAAAAGCGGGCAGAGTCTGGGGATGAACTGGAAAAGACCTCCTGGGCGTCCTCGAAAGACCTGGATACAGCAGATCGGCAACGGAACACCGGCCAGCTGGAGACAGATGTGGCAGAGTGCAGATGTACGTGGACATCGTGGGAAGTCGTTGCAACGGACCTCAGCTGTCTACGGGTCATGACGATGACGACGATGATGCAGACCCCTATATTGCGACTGGGTTAGTGAAGTGGCGTAGGGGTAACGCGTTGTGTCTGATCAACAAAGTTGCTCTACGCTGGGCCGGGTTATTACTTGGACGAATGACTGTATGCGGTCAGGTAAACCATCTCAATATGTAACCAGCCGCATTAAGTCAACTCAACCCTTCATTCCAACGAGGTAGGTAAATCCAGTATCGGCTTATCTGGCTGAGGTTAGGGCGGGGCGCGTTCACTTGTGTCGCTGTGTGATCCTACACGGAAGGTGACGCTCCGTAGCTCTCAGATGGGTTTCTTACAAAGAACTATAACGTACACCAACTTTACCTTTTTTACATGCGATAGCAAAATGCTTCGAACGTCTTAGCCATGGCCTGAGCGTCTGTCTGTCCGTCCGTCTGTCTGTCTGTCTGTCCATCACACTGCTGTATTGTGTCAAAACGTTGCAAGCTAGGATCACAAATCTTCACCATGGGCCTCTAGTTTTTCGTGACAAAATTTCGTGCCCGTGGGTGCGGGGGTTCCCCTCAAACGAGGGCGTCGAAGAGATCTACCCCCTAAAAAGACGCTATTTTGCCGTTATTGGCTCATATACTGTGACAACGGTTTGAGATAGGTACAGACATGCTGCTTAACATAACGAGCACTGGTTACAGGCTTTTTAGATTTATCAACATCGATGACCTTGAACGACCTTGAACCCTCCCCCCCCAAAAAAAGAATCTTCAGTACGAAGGCCTCAAATTTAAGTACTCTTTCAAGATGCATTAATATCTTATTGCTGTAGGCCTACACTGATTGCCAAAGTGGCAGGACTGCTGCTATCGCGCGTCACGTGAGCCTTTGCTCAAAATTCAAATTACTTGTAATCAGATTCGTACGACATAGGCCTACAGAGCAAGCTTTTCAATAAGATATTCATGGATAAACAAACAATAAGTTAAAAAAAATAGTGAAATTAAACTGCATATCAACTAACTTGGACGACAAAAACACCCTGCTTTAGTTCACTGTTGGCATTATAGCAATTCCACCTGTCGAGCATTACTGTCTTTTATATCGCCTCAAAATTCTAAGTGCATTATGGAGGCTAAAAATCGAGCCAAAGGGTTATCAAATCATATCTCATAGGAACTCGTTCTTACTTTTCAGGCCCAAGCGATTGTATGAGTTAAAATTTATTCACATCTGCTCATCCGTGTCAAACAAAGATTTTCAAATAACGTGTTGTGTGACAGAAAAAACGTTGGCCTACACACAAAATCAAGCAACTGCATTAAAACCTTCCTTTAACATAAGGTAATACGACACTAAACACTAGACGACCCACCCACTCACCCAAGCTCTGTTTTTCACGTAACTCTTTACTAAATAAGCAATGGCGAGACTAAAGACATAGTACTTAGCCCGTACTAACAACCTATAAAACAACAAGCCCAGCTGTCGCTAAAGAAGATGCGCTATACAGCCTATACAGTTCCTGTTGCAGTACTGACCTTCAAGGTCATCCAAGGTCGATGCTTTTCATCTAATCTAAAAGGGCGTGTGTAATTTCCTACCAGTAATCAATAGCAACCTTGGCCCTATCTCGCACCGTTTAACCACAATACATCCGTAACATAGAGGCACAAGACCACAACACAAGGCAAGTGCAGTATTCACCTTGTTGTCGAGTAGAGTTTGTTTCTTGTGGTAAGCCAGAGAACTATCTCCACCGAGCTCGATCCATCCTTTCACCTTCTCCTTCAGCGTTTCCGTCTTCTCATCCCCAACCACCAGCTACAACAGTCATGTTTATTCATTAGAATTCAGCTTATGCTGACACAGCGGTGTTAGAACAAAAAACTCGTAACTCGTAACGGGGAAAACTTACAAGCAACCAGAAGCAAACTGCTAAACTAATGTGTGTTCAGGTCAACTCAGCCTCCTACCCTAAGCAGAATAGGAAATGGGTTATGGGGTGAAGAAATGGTGTGGACGATTGGGAGGTGCAACTTTTCGTTGACGCGGGCAATGGATGGCCGCATAGTGTGCTGCGATATCATTAGCTCATGCCAATCAGCTGCCACTTCCGAGATTGGAAAGCGCTTTTGCAGGCATGGTCATCTGCTACTACGGCTACTACACGTATTACCACACTGGCCATGCGCCATGGTAAAGGAAGAAAAACAGAGGTCATAGCCTAGACTCTGAAAGCAAGATGCCAATATCACAGATATATTGGTGGCGAGAGTACTATACAGACGAAAATATAGCGAGTATTGTAACGGTGAGCAGGTAGATAGATAGACAAAAGACAGACAGACAGACAGACAAAAAAACAAACAGAGAAAGACTGAGAGACAGAGATGTCACATACCTTAAGCGGCAAGTCTAGTTCGGCGGCCATGTCAGCCAGCCTCGCCTCGAGCCAATCGGGAAGCGGCTTTGACAGCAGCAGATACGGCTGAACTCGCTCACACTGAATAAATGCACATAACAAACGATAGATTTTATTACGGCACATTTGTCTAACAAATTTTCAGTGCGCTGATTTCACAGGCTGAACGGTAGTTCAAGCCCTGTGTTAACGGCGACTTCTCTTTCCTATGGGGAAGCCAAAAATTCGACCCCTCGGCGAGGGGACCCGTCATGCAAAATTTTGTGCAAATCCCTCCAAGGGGGGCTTCTCGGCAAATGAATGAAATATACGCAATTTTTTTTATTTATATATGCCTTTTATTATTCAACGCACCCGCAGGTCAGACCTCTTAAGGGATTTTTACGCTTAATACGTCAAACAACGCGGTTGTGCACAAGGAAGTGCATTTTGGGGGTTAAAAAATTAAAATTTAATATTTAACGTATTTATTCGCAAAAAATCAAAAAAAAATTACAATGGCGCCTATGGGGAAAATTAAGCAATTCTTAAAACGGTCATAACTTTGGCTGTGTATAAAATAGAGTCGTAATTTTTGGTTTTAAGTATGGTTTTCGGGGATGGCCAATCTAATGATGTCATTCAATTTTACCCCGGGCCCTTCCTGGTTGCCACGGCAACGAAATTTGGAACAAAATTGGCTATAACTCGACTTGCGTAAGAGATATCCGCAAAATTTTTGCACCTACAGGGGGGTTTTCGGAGATGGGCCATTGAATGCTGTCAATAACATTTTAACCCGACCTACCCCCGTTGCCATGGCAACGAAATTTGGGACAAAATTGGCTATAACTCTGTCTGTGTAAGAGATATCTGCGAGATTTTTGCGTCTACAATGAGATTTTCGGAGATGGGCCATTGAATGCTGTCGATCGAATTTTACCCCGACTGACTCTCGTTGCAACTGGAACAAAATTTGAAACAAAATGGGCTATAACTCGACATATGTACGAGATATATTCGAGATTCTTGCATCTAACAAGGGGTTTTGAGAGTGGAGCAAATAGATAATTTTAGTAAGTCTACCATGGTTGACTCTCGTTGCCATGGCAACTAAATTTGTGGATTTTTTTTTGCCAAAAATTGGCTAGAACTCCGTCAACTAAAGTTTACGAAATGAGCTCAGACTTTAGTTTGACTTGACTTTATAGACGTTTGTGGTCGGCCATTTTACGCAACGGTTCAATAACTGCAATAATACGATTAGTTAAATTAGCATTATTGAAGTGATTAAGCGGGTGATGCGTGCAATATTAATTCATCTATTTGTATGACCATTTTGTGGATATAAAAGAAATTTTGTTCAATATTGTCAGCAATGCAGGCCAGCGGTGACGTCATGCTGACGCGTGTCGTCTGCTTTGTTCAGTCAGGCCATTAGGTAGTAAGTAACAGTTGTAAGCGGCTTGGAAAGAAATAATCTGAAGCGCAATATTTTTGTACTGATCACCGGTAGGAAAACAGTATTTTAGTAATAAAACAGCAAATATAAATGCATAAAACATCAGTTTATACACTTGTTAATGACAATATTAAAAAACTCGCATATCGAAAACAGCAAAAATCACAAAAGATATTATTCAGCAGCACATTGACGCACAGTCAGTGTGATGCAGGCAATATCACCTTTTGTGATTTTTGCTGTTTTCGATGTGCGAGTTCTTTAATATTGCCGTTAACAAGTGTATAAACTGATGTTTTGTACATTTATCATACTGTCGTCGGTTTGCCATTAAGTAATGTCTTCTAACCATTCCAATTCTTTTATTTTGTGAACCGTTTTAGGAGCAACATGACGCACTTTGTCACTGATTGACCAGAGCTAAAAATCTAATTACGAAGCAGAATACTACAGGATCAACCTAACTGATATTTGTCACTAAAATAAAAGTTCACATACACGCTTTTGATTCCTACTGAAATCAACGACCTTGGACGAAATTGAATGTTTATTACGCTCTCTATCGCACAATAGACCTTAAAAGCACATCTGTCAAAGTGAAACATCTGAATAAAGACAAATTTACAGTGTCAGCGGCAGAAAGGTAGCTCATGATGCTTCTAGGCCTGTAACTTACATTTTCAAACTGTTGCATCAAAATGTTGCAGCACTGCGTGACTTTCATGCAACAGCACGAACTTCTTCATTGACACTGGTGGTTTGGAGATAAAAAGAACATCAAACCTTTTAAAAAAAACTTTTGGCAATTTCAAAGACTGATCATTAATAATGCGTTTTTAAATGGCTGAGCAAAATTGAAAGTGAAAAGTAGTAGAAAAGGGACGGAAAACCTGCTTTCGTCGAGTGTGTAGTGCAACGTCGTGCGCTTTGATCATCTGAAACATGTGCGTGTCATCGCGGTTGTCACCGTAGTACATCTCAAGTCCCACCATCGCTCGCTGCTTCAGCCTCACTAAATCCACACAAAAACACATACACCGTACAAAGCGGGTTCACATTGGCTCACAGATCAAGACTTTAGAAGTATTGATTGGCGCGTATCAGCGTTTTCACTGTCAAAATTAAATCGTAAGTTAACTTGTTTAAATTAACTATGGAAAACACACTGGCGTCGTACAATGTAGCTAACGACATTAGCCGTAACAAATGACCGACCGCATTAGGCCTGATCGTCTAACGGTTTTGTCAAGGATGGGAAAGATCAGCAAAGACGATTGTGCACTGATCGAGAAGAACTGCGGCTCACGATATTTGTTGGAGGTTTCCAGGAAATAACTGTACCACCACCAGACAAGCGTGGAACGGCTGCTGCTGAAGAAAATTAACTGCCCTGGCGTGACAGAACATCCGAAAGGCACGAAGGTGACAGTGTGCGATAAGTTTGCATGTTAGAATTTCCGAAAACATGGAACGTGTAGAGGAGCTCATCTGCATATAAGTGTTCTACGCCGGGCCCGGTTACTAGTTGGATGGACAATTGACAGTAGACACAAATAATCTGCGCACAACTAACCATCCATGTCAACTCAGCCTTTTATCCTTGCGTAGTACCGGCACGTCCAGTTCTCCCGTGTTGAATGGCAGGCAACACTCACATGCAAGTGTCACGATCCGTATAGGTTTTGAGATGTGTTCGGGCTGACAGCCATATAGGCCTATACACCTGTGACCTTCATTTAACCTCTAAATTCACAGCTGCTAATAGGCTGGCGAGTACAAAAGTTTCTCCGCATACACGTACAAAGATCTAATTACCAAGCGAGTCGACAAGCAGCCGGGCAGCCGACTCGACGACTGAACCGTTGTACGCTGCGCACGTTATGCCGTTCGATAGCGACTGAGTCTAGCAAACGATACACACG
>Ga0209671_1005024_pt1 | contig 13265 bp, 10 predicted proteins | sample WorMetHERISLAND2_2_FD_187401 | JGI IMG/M metagenome (GOLD analysis project Ga0209671, IMG submission 187401) | Marine gutless worms symbiont microbial communities from Max Planck institute for Marine Microbiology, Germany - Olavius geniculatus... | ecosystem: Host-associated > Annelida >... | reverse complement strand
CCCACAGTTTCCCCGCATCTTCTGGAAACATGAGGTGGGGAAAATCTTTGAACCAAAATTAGTGGCGGCACATCTTACCTTGGTTTAACCGGTGACGTCACAGATTTGTCACATGACAACGACTGACCTCTGGGTATCGCAGCGGCAGCAGCAGTAGAGTCCTTGGCGTCGACAGTCTCCGAGGGTTTCCTCGTCGAATCTTTGGCCGCTTCAGTATTTGTTTCAATGCTGCCTCTCATAATGTTTGCCAGCGGCTGGTTCTTGCCTACACACATTTAGTTGTTCCACACGTTCAGGACAAACATAAGGTGTGTAAAGTGCGCACTTTTAGAAAACAAAAGGCTCAACTGTCGCTAGAATGGCCGACCATACTGCCTGGCAATTTGTAAGGCACTATCGCTGTTTGCAACATTGAAGTGTGCACTTCTCAAAAGAAATAAAGTCTGCATTTAGCACGTGACAGACTGACTGCCTGGTTTATTGAGATGTGTAAGCAAATAAGAAATAGCACAACAGAAAAGATACACAAATATGAAACAAGTACTAAACACAGCTAAACTAAACTAAACAGACAATGTTGAGAAATGAAGTCTTGAAAATATTAGACAGATATGCGGAACAACTAGGCTTGCCTATGTAAGCGGCTCTCTTGACTGGCTGGATCAACTCGGCATCAGACACCAGCGCTGGAGCTAGCTTTGCCTCCAGAATCTCCTCCGCACTCTTAGTCCGGACCGGCGAAGGTCTCGCATCCGTGGAAGACAAGGACCCTCCTCCTTCTTCCACCAGCTTCGGACGTGGTATGAACGTAGGTGGTCCGGTATCCGGCTGGGTTGTAGTGGTCCTTGGGTCCGAAGGACTGGGGGACTGGTCATAGTCTGGAGGGTCCTCAGCCAGAGGGGGTACAGATGCCATCAAGCGTTCATCATCGGTTGTAGGGAGTTTCACAGCGTTAGCTCCCCCTGCAGGACTGACAGCTGCATTAGGACTGGTAACATTGGCAGCAGCGGTAGGGCTTACGTCCGCCCTCGTGGCTGACAACGACATCGAAGATGCTGTGATGTTCTCCTGCACCCTGAAACACGTCACAAAATACAAATTCAGAGATGTTACGTCTTCAAGGCCAAAATGGTCTCGAGGCCTAAGTTTTGCCCTCAACCTGGAAACCATGGCCTCACCCTCAGCTGTGGCCTTAAGCATTTGGCCTCAGTCGCAGTGCTTTGGCCTTAGTAACACTATAAAACTTCGAGCTTACGATGTCTTTGTCAATTTCATAGTTCTACCTTTAACCTCGGTTTTGGCCTTGGTCTTAAAGAATTGGCCTCAGCCTTGATCTTGGCCTCGGCCTCATGGTTTTGACCTTGTTTAACAATACAATACATTTTAACCAGAAAACTATGTTAGCCAAGTTGTGCCTTGGAAGTGTAAACGTTAGAACCTTTGACTTTGATCGCCACGCAGTGCTTTGATGCGTCAAAATTCAGAAGTGCAAAAAAATTCGTTCAGCGCTTCAATCTTGTAAATATTCGCAAATTTGAAAAAAAAATTAAAATTCGTAGAATGCAAAAGTAGTAACGTGAAACGGACATACGAGGGGCCCATTCTATCAAAAGTGGTATCGTCATCGTCAACGAGCAGCATCTCGCAGGCGACCACGGGGCGCTTGACAAAGTTGGCCTTGCGAAGTCTCGGCCTGTCCTTGCCCAGGTGAGTTAGTCGAGGTAGATCAGCATCAGGAAGAATTTCGACCGAGTCAAATGATGGAGCGTAGATACTGCGAGTCGTGCCGGTCAGGTGAGCCATTGACTGCTGAGCATTATCTGACACAATTGCATGTCATCTGCCTGACCTTGTTAAAAAGTTGGAAAAAGTCAAAGCGGTGTACAGCTCTTTATAGGAAGCACATCACAGAGATGCGCAGCATCACCTGCCATTCTTAAATTGCTAGAGGCTGATGACGTCTGTTATTTAAGAGCTGTGTATACATACTGCATCTGTCCTATTGTCTGTTTATACCTGTCTCTATATCGTTCAGTGGCGTATTTAGGGGGGGGCACGGTGCGATGGCCCCCCCCTTTGGCCCGACCATGAAAATTTTTTACAGGCGACTTCATATGAAAAGGTGCGTTTTTTGCCATTTTCTAGCAAAAATTGCAAAATTCAACAATGTTTGGTGGTCTTTTGCGTTTCCAAATTTCAGAAGTCCTAGCCTTCATCATCTACATCGTCTGGAAATGCGTAAAACTCTGGATGTCACGCAAACAAACTGCGACCAACATAAATAACATTCTTAATAACGACTCACTTAGTCTTCCTATCTCTTACCACAGTGACAGGAGTGCTATAGCTGCCATAATTTCACTCAAGTTGAGCGTAAGCTGCGTTACAATGAAAACGTGGCTAGTGTCTGTTTATAAAAGGCACAGACACAGTCGCAAAATGCAGTCCAGACCGTGACGAAATGTACAAATACTGTATACTTGATGTTTCATAAAAAGGCACCCTTTTGTTTCTTTTATAATTTAGTCGAGTGGTGATCAGTTTACATGAAATTTTTACCAGCTGTAGTTGAAGAAGTACTAATTCAAAATATTTCAATAAAATAAAATATGGCTGTTAGTTAAATTAAATATTCTTTGCTAGTTATGATGTAATGCTGACATCATAATGCGTCGTGAGTACAAGCTTGCTTGTCTGAACTGGTGCTGTCAGTTGCTGTCCCACTTCAATGGTGAACTTAATGTGGTTCACTGATGAAAAATGTTCACTGTGTTAGCACTTAGCAACATGTGGGCATAAAATCAGGTGTCTCGCAATCCAAAAACTCAACCATTTTGCAAGCGGTGTGTGCTGGTGCAATGTCTTGCTGGAAGGTGTAAACGTCACGATGTCCTCACAAGTGTGTAAAAGTGATCATTTTGGGATTTTTGTGGCTGCAATGGTAAGACTTTAACAGTTTGTCATCAGTGAACCAGATGAAGTTCACCGTCGATGCAGGGCAGCAATTCAGCCACTTTTAGCATTGGTTGCAACACATTATGATGTCAGCATTACATCACAAGTAGCAAAGAATATTTAATTAGCAGCCAAATTTTGTCAAAAAATTTTGAATTAGTATTTCTTCAGCTACAACTGGTAAACATTTGGTGTAAATTGATCAGCATTTAAGTGAATTATAAACGAAAGGAAAGTGCCTTTTTGTATGAAACAGCGTATAGCCATTATTATCACGGGCTCATATTGTGATACAGACCTTTGCGACTGGCGTCTGAGTCAGCAACTCTACGAGCCGCCGCCTGATCAGCTGCATCTAGACACATAAGTAAATAAGTAAGAAAGCAAGTAAGTATGTGAGTAAGCAAGTAAAGTTAAAAACAATAGTTCAGTCCATAACATCATCGACTAATATATGCACACAATGCAGACATTGAACTGATATTGCAATACTACGCATTTAGAACAACGAAAAACAACCACTTACAATAAAGACTAAAGATAAAAACCAAACTAAAACTGAAAAATAGATCACAAAAAATGAGAAATGTATGTATTAGAGCTGTCGTAGCGTTAATTTTTTAAACGCATTAATTGATGTGTTATTAACGCACCCAGGCCGGTCAAGAGGGAGAGTAGGGAGAGAGTAAGTTACCCCAGGTCCCACGACGTTTGGTGGGCCTCGCCGGTAGAATATAGAAAGTTAAAAACACATTTTAAACGTATAATCATCAATACCTGCCGTCATAGCTAGCATAGAAATCTATTAGCCTGTCGTCAAAATAATTATTATTACAGTAGCGATAGAATGGCAACTACAGTTTAGTTACGTGAATTCATTCGATTGTCAAATAACTGCAGTTTAACAGAATATTGGAAGTTTGCTTCACAGAATTTAGTAAATTAACATAAATTTACATATGCACATTAACTATTTTAACGCGCGTTAATTTTTTTAATGCATGTTAACTTATTAACTGTTTATAACTGTTTATAACTGTTAGGCCTATCTGCTCTAGGTCCGAAGAAGGAATTTTGATGACATTCTATGCAGGAACAGAGAGTCAACCGAAACAAAGTAAGCCGTCACATTTGATAGCTTAATAACATCACCAGATATGAACTGATTTTCAAAATTCATTCACGAGAAACTCGACTATAAAGTGACTGACCACCACAGATCCAACCACACCTCAAACATGTCGCTACGCTACTGCGTGAAATATTAGTACAGAAAAGTAGCCTAGTGTGTCGAAAGCAGTTAGTATAGCAAGCACACTCATACCACAAGCAGCAACTTGCCACCAGCACCAGCTCCAAGCCAGAATAATGCTGCTGTGAAAAAAAAAATCAAATACTTCACATTAATACAGTGACCATTAATACAGTCAGCGGCTATTAAGCCCATGGCACATGACCCATGTCTCGGCACCAGAAACTTGGGCTGAGATTTGGGTCGTGTGCCATGGGCCTTAGCCTTCTAGTATTATAACTCTGCTACCTATACTACTGTTAGATTTCTGTTTAAGGGGACAATTTTTCCACTTTAAGCCAAATTCACGTAAGCAAACTTCTGTGAATTGTTGCAGTAAGGCTTGGATTGATCACAGCCACAAAACAAGATCTTCCAAACTGACTTTGCTGTATGCCGAAAATGACAAGGATAATACCCTGCCAAAATATTCATCGCATAATATGCATATTGCAGAGGCACTATCAGCTACTATTATCGCATAAAATTTACCGAAAATTTCCAGAAGTAAATAACAACAAAAAGTTCTACATCAGTAGAAAAATCTAGTGGAAAAATCAGCATCCAAACATGGCGATAAAACGATAACCAAGCTTGTACTGTTTGCTCCTGAAAAAACTCTCACAATGTTTACATTACTTACCATCAGGACCATGGGCTGCAATTGAGCAAAAATTATCAGAATTATATTTCAGCATAACTGGCAATCATAAAGAACATACCAAAATTCCAAACAATATACACTGTATCTGGAAAAAAGTAACACCCTACACACAGAAAATGTCAAATCTAAATAAATTTGAACGAAATTTTGTGCACCGAATTCCCAATAAAATGCTAAAGAGAGCACCAAATTTCCTTCAATAATATTATTATATTCAACAACTAATAACTCTGCTCAGAAATAATATTTCTGAACAAAATTTGGCGATCTCTTCAGCAATTTATTGAAAATTAATCCTACAAATTTTTATTCAAATTTGTTTAGGTTTGACATTTTTATTATACTATGTATAGGGGGTTACTTCTTTCCGGACACAGCGTAGATAAAGAAAAGTTAAATACCAGGTAGGAAACACAAGAATGCTACGGTACAAAAAATAGTTGTTACGAATACATATATATCGCTATTGTAATGTCAAATAAAGACCACCAACTGAAATGCGATAATGCTAGTTTTTGTCATGCACTGGAGACTGCACTTAACTGGCCAAATCAACGAGCAATTGTCATTTTGTCGACTGAATGTGAGTAATATCTAATATACAATCGAAAAAGAAATCAAAAAAGACAACTGAAAAAGGGATAAAAAATATAAAGCAAAACATAGACACAAAAAACATACAATTTGACGAAGCAATGGCCATAGTGCATGACAGAGTCAAATGTAGACGTCTAATAGCATCATTTTATTGATGGAAAAAAAAAAGAGAGAAGAGTATTTAATCAACTTACGCATGACTGACTGAGGACGGAGTTTGCGTGACATCAGAGTTTTACGCATCTCCAGACGATGCACATCCTACCAATGACACAAACAGATAGACAAAAACAGGTCTCAATAACAGACGTTGTCAATCTTTCATAATGTGTGGCAGTCCTAATCGGCAACGTTATGAGTTTTGTCCGTCCGTCTGTCTGTCTGTCCGAAAAAATGCAACTTTTGCCCACCCTTCCACAATTTGCACCACATCATCTGCCAACACCTTTCAACGTTACCTAAAAACCAATCTATCTGTTATCCAACATGGTAATGGCGATGCTGTTATAACTCTTAATGAAAGCCCATTCCAAAGCTATGAAGGGTCACCTGCCATATGGGATCACACAGTGTTACCCCGGTGTAGAGCAACTTCATTTATTGAATCAAATGCGTTACTGCTAAGCCACGCCACCAACAACACTGCCAGCAACTTACTGCTACATACAACCATCCACGCCTGCGACTCATACCCTGTTTTGACATATGAAATGCTAGAAATGACTACTTACTTACTTACTTAAACCACGACACCACTGCTTACAACTGATAATGTTGAGGATTCTTGTTTGAGACAACGTGTATTAAGTAAAAATATAAGTAAGAGGCAGAGCAGACCGAATGTAGGCCTATCTGTTAAGACGCATACAGTGCAACGTAACTGAACTGAACTGACAGGGTTTAGTTTTTGATGAACTGACCAATCGGCAAGCAGGACAAGCTCATTCGTTGATGCATACTGTAATACCCATTACTGGCGTACATAAGTATAATCACGTGGCCACTGACGCCATTAGACGGTGCCTACTGTAATGCATTACCGATTGCCCATTGCTCAGTTCGTCAAAAACTAAACCATGTCAGTTCAGTTCAGTCGCTCTGTACTCATCTTTACTACCTGGCTGTCGTCGTTGACTGGCAGTGCACTGCCAGCATTGGTAGCGGTTTGCTGTCGACCAGGGTATGGTTTACTGGCGTCCATCATTGACAGCTGACGTTTACTCTGCTTCGAGCCGGCTGACACCTGCTTCTGTTATAGATTCACAAACGCAAACAAACATTGCTAACATAGTAAGTAAATTAAGTAAATAAAAGGCAAATTTATGTAGCGCATATCGTTAAATTAACCTCTAATTACACTTGTCACACTAGTTCTGACTAAACAGGATTGTTTTGAAGAACTGTTTGAAACTGTCAATGTCACATGCTGGATCTCTAACTCTAATCCAAACCCATTTCCAACTAGACTATCAAGCGTAGCATAAGGCTAAATCTGTCTGCGGTAGCCGCCGCTATTAGCAGCATGGTCCTATCTTGCAATGGTAAAGTATCTGAAAATCCAGTCCTGTGACCTTGACCTATGACCTGTGACCTTGAAATTCAATAAAAACATGCACACTGTACACGTTTGTACAAGATTTCATCAAGCTAAGTGCACTGCAGTGGTTCATGAGTTATCATGTTAACGAAAAAAGAAAAAACAAAAAAAAACTTAGCGTGTGGTCATAAGACCAAGTATCACGAGACTGACTAAGTAAACTACCACCATCACTACGGCCTGATAATTCGTTTCTCTGGTTTCAAAAGTGCTTCTCGAAGTGCTTGATGGAATTTTCAAAGAACGTTTATCAAAAAGTAAAAAAAACGTTCAGAAAATAAACAAACGGTAAGAACGTAAAAAACATGGCATGAATAAAGGAATAAAAACAGAAAAAAGTTTATTACATCTATGCTACTAACTGACCAGTGCAGCGAGTGTGGAGTCTAGGTCCATCATAAACTGCTCTACGAGTCTGTTGTAGATATAGCTGGCTACGCTGAAGTTCACGTCACTGACACAGTTCAGAACATTGCAGCCGAGCTGCTGGGATATGACGTCACGCAGCTGATCTTGTGGGTTGTTGAGGCTTGATATACCCGACCTTAGCTCATCCACCAACTACAATATACCATATATAAGTAAACAACATAAGCAAACAAGGACGATAGCGTCACTATGCGGGCACATAAGTGTAGCGTATGAAATGTCAAACAAACAGATGGTTTTGAGACTGGACTACTTTCTTAGCATGTGCTCTGCATGTAGAGCCAGGCAGTAGCTTCCTCATCAGCCAAATGTCAGGCTGAGAAACCGCCGGGAAATTTCGTATCTGGACAATCGCTCACAATGTGTTACATAGTTTGTGAAGATGTGCCATAGGAACAGAATGAATCTGAAGCCTGATTCCAGTGGATGAGGTTGGCTGCACATCGACCCTGGCCAGTGCGAAAGTGGTTCAACGTTGACCACAAGCGTCGATGTACGTCGAATCCAGGAGGTGCAATGAAAGGGTCCACGATCAATGAGCGGTTTACTACATCTGAAGCAGTCCACTCTTCAGTCCATTTTTGTTGTGGTGCACTGCTTCCTGTTGTGGTTCCTCGAGCCATACTGGACGTCTTGATGTAAGGCAGACTTCAGGATGGGACTCAATGTCTGATATCAGGGGCAGTGTAACGGTTGAAGACTTGATCTTACTGAGAAGTTGATTTGTTGCAGCCATTTGCCGGATGTGAGGGGGAATGATGTGGCTGAGGACTGGCAACCACGAAAGAAGTGTTGACACTTCTTCCTGTTGTAGCGGACTGAAAGACAGCCACAAAAATGCACAGGTAGACTGTTTCAGACTGAACAACTGACACAAAATGTGGATAAAAAAGATGGGAAAACGTCACCAACTTTGTCATCAAACACCGCAGAGCATTGCTTCTTGGCGCGCTGCAACATCGAGCCTGTTGTCGTCTGAAGTTGTTTTTCAACGACCCCCTGTAGCTCGGAAGCCAATGATTTAAGACGCTGTGAGACGACGGCGTTATCGGACTCGCAGTCCTGAGCCAAGCCTTGAAAATCCAGCAGAAGCTGAACAATAGAACACAATATACACTGTGTCTCAAAAAACATCCAAAATGTTATTAATTGTAACTTGATGAAAATGACACAATTTCAATAATTTTTGGTACAAATATTCCTGAGACAACTGGCCATCAAATAACCATTCAATTTCCCACCTCCCCAGCATCTGCTTCTACACTACCTGGGAAAAGCTGAACAAACATGTGTTGAAATACTGTGTGTACAAAATATCTGACAATCCTTCTCCAAGTTACAATTAAAAATGCCACAGAGGTTTTTTTTGAGATTGCGTATATTGTTACATGCAAAAGCAGCTACTGCTTTCATCGTGTCTTAGCCATCACAATTCTGTCCATCCGTCTGTCTGTCCATCTGTCCGTCACACGGGTGGATCAGTCAAAAGCGGTGCAAGCTAGGATTACCAAATTTTCACCGTCGGCTGCACGGAACTATCATTATGCGATCCAGATAGAGAATTTGGTATTTGTATATTAACTTAGCCCCAATTTTCAGCTAATATACTGAACCAGAACTGCTATAGGCTTCCGCGCATCTCGTGAGCATTAACTCAAATTTCTTGTAGAATATACACTGTGTGTCAAAAAAGCATTCCCAATATTTTTGACTGTAACTTAAAAACCAATTATCAGATTTTGATAATTTTTGGTACAACTATTTCTGACACAACTTGCCATCAAACGTCTATTCAGTTTCCCACCTCACCTAATGTATGCCTCTGCACTACCTAGGGAAACCAGATCAAGCAAATGTAGAATATATCATGATATGAAGGTCACCCCAAAAGTTTCCGGCCTCGACATATTAGACAACAATATTATCCGCAATCTATATATCAGTGAAACGTACATCCTTTACTGACTCATATGAGTCTGCTGTGGATATGACGTCATTATAATTTATGACGTCATAGAGAACTAAATAAAAACGGTTTTTAGCATCAACGAAAGAGGCTTGAGTCAATTATCATCGTGGATAGCAGACATCACCATGATTGAATTTCAGATTTCAAAATAGATAATAGTCGCTGGGGTCAGGGCATGATTGTATGCAGAGTGGTCTTAGTGTACTAGGCCTAAGTTATAGTCGTGAACAGCCAAATCTGTAACTGTAGACTTTGGACTAAGGTGCAGCGCTGTAATTAGGGAACTACGGCGTGGGGCTTTGGCGTGGGGCTTGCTCCCAGCCCCTTGCCCATCAGGAGCTCATGTAACTAGTCACAAATCTTGATTCGCCTTTCGTTAACACAACAGATATAATCATCAGTTAAATTTTCGATAAAATCTTTTTGATACTGTTAAATATTGGCATTACATTGTATTTTGGCTGAAACGCTTTTATTTGCGGCTACTACAGGTAAGGCTATAGTATACTCACAGACACAAATAAGAAATTCATAAATGTATTTGTCATGAAACAATTTTGGTAAATCCAGCCACAGACTGAAAAAGTTTCATGCAGCTTCCAGCCTGATTCAAATGCTGCTTGCGTTAATGCTCCAAATCGCTTCAGTTTAATGCTCTATGATGTCATAAATTAAAATTACATCACTTCCACAAGCTGCTCACACGAATACACAAGAAAAGTACATTTTACTGATGTATGGACAATAAAAATTTTTGTCTAATATATTGACACACAAAAATCTTTGACCGCCCCTCATTTCTGCATGAAAATATAATTCACTCAAATGCTTTTATTTGTGACCAGCACAAATTTGAGCTATCATATATTCACATATGCAAATGAGAAATTCGTATGCGTATTTGTCAGGGTTTTCACAAAATTAGATTCCACTAGGCCCACTTTTGCAAATCCAGCTACAGACTGGAAAAATGTCATGCAACAGCAAGCCTGATTCTATGCTGTTTGCGTTAGCGCTCTAAATCGTTTCGGTTTAGTGCTCTATATGACGTCATAAATTACAACAACGTCGCATCTGCGACAGACTTGTATGAGTCAGTAAAGGATATACATTACACTGATGTATAGATTGTGGAAAATATTGTTGCACAGTATGTTGAGGCCGGAAACTTTTGGGATGACCCTCATACTAGCACATCAGATTGGTGGCGTGGCGTAGCGGTAGCACATTTCATTTGATCAACGAAGTTACTCTACACTGCACCGGGTTAGTACTTGGATGGGTGACTGCCTGTGGGCAGGTAAACCATCTCGATATTTTACCATCTGGCATAGGTCAACTTAGCCTTTAATCTCTCCGGGGTAGGTAAAGCGAGTAAAGCCAGTCTGTCTGGCTGGGATTAAGGCAGGACGCATTCACCTGTGTCGGGTGGCAGGTAACACTATGTGATCCTATGTGGCAGGTGATGCTCCGTATGGCTCTGAGATGGGTTTCCTATGAAAAGCTATAGAACTTATCTAATTTTAATCAATCAAGTGGACATACTTGGTTGTTACATTGAACGCGTGATTTAAATTGCTTAGCGAGGGTAGAATAGCAGTACAGCTTATCTGCTGTTGATGACATTTCAAGAAAATTGGAAGCAACAGACTTCGCTGCACATTTTTAGGACTTATTTCTCAGTATTTTTAATGTTGTTTGAAAAGTTTGTTGATAAATAACATCCAGATTTGTTTGCTGATATTTTAATGAAATACATATTGAAGCAGCATTTGTAGTAGTCTACATAGTCGCAGTGCACATCATATGATCGGCTGGTAGGTGCAGTATTGTCTGTTCGTGGAAACAAGAAGGCAATATCTGCCGACGGAGCCAAGTGGGTCACTAGTAGATGCACTCGTCAGTGAATCGCTGCAGTCTAATCGTCTCTACGTGGCGTCTGTTCACCCAGACGTTCAGATATGGGACTTCAAGTTGTAAGTTACACTTTCTTGCCGAACTTGAGATTCTGTACTTAGGCTTATGTCATTCACTTCTTTAATGTAGTCGACTGTAGTAGACTAGTAAATTAGTGCATTTCCAGTCGATTGTAAATTACAGTAGACAACAATAGCAGGCGCATATTTAATGTAGGACATGTGATAAAAATTTGTACTTAGTTTAACGGTCTGCATTTTGTCCGTTTTGACTACATGGTTTGGGTGCTGCACCACCATCTTCTACAGCAACCACCAGCTGAATTCTGCAGTTTTTGCTCTTCCGATTGACTGAAAGAATTAATTGATTAATTTCCATTAATTTTTGGAAATTCATCTATTAAAATAATCGGTTACAGCACTAATTTACATTAGTCAATGAAATTTGAAAAATAGTTTATTGACAAGTGCAAAAGTTGATTGTAATGGCACTAGAGCCTACTGTCTAGTTATCGTGACTGTACGATGGTTACATGGATATTAAGCATCAGCACTGAGTAGGTGTGTTAATATGAACTTGAATTTGGTTTCGTCATTTTGTTCTGCTGATGGCATATAGAGAAGTTGCTCATCTTTAAGGCCACAGTTTACCACGGGCTGTGGAATTTTGAGCTGAGCCGCAGAATTTTTCCTTTGCCACAGAATTTTGATATTTCCGCGGAATTTCGCTGAATTTTGCAGAAGTTGAAAATTTGCCGGCAGTTAGTACGATTTTTGACTTTATGATATATTTTTGTTGCGAAAAAAATCAACATGAACTGTCAAAAGTGGTGGGCCCTACTAATAGCTATCGCAATATGACACAATCATAAATAAACACAACGCAACTCGACAGATTGCACTTTGAAAACGAAAAATCGATGGGTAATTTTCTTTGTACGTTGTTAGCATGACTCAGCACAGTATCACTATGCCAGCCGGCCCTTCAGAAACTAAAAGTTTACTTACAAATGGAAGGTCGTGGAGAATCGCGGAATTTTACGATTTTGCCATGGTAAGCCGCAGAATTTTGCAAACTGGCCCACGGAATTTGGCAAAATTTTCTGCAGAAAACTGTGGGCCCTACTCATTTTAAGAGGTGAAAGTTGAAATGATAACATTGTACAAAAAGAAACACTGTGTAAAAACATTATAAAAACAGAAGCAGGTAACTTTAAAAATGGCATAAGCAAGAATCATATCTAGCAGATGTTTTATATAACACATTTGTTATAAAAATCAGTTAATCTAAATAGAAATGTTTATTAATGAATGATTTCGTCATGTCATGTACTGCAGAGCATTTGAGACAGCCGGCGCAGTGACAAGATGTCAACTGGCAAAAAACAAGAACTTGTTAGTAACATTGCCATTTTCTTTGTTATTACTTACATCTCATATCATGTCTGATTAGAATGAATATTGTGACTATTGTCAGTTACTTTATTCTTCAGTTGTTTTGAGGTCGTTGGGTGCATGTTGGCTTTTAAAGCTTCTGAAACAGTACACCGTGGGCCACAAAAAAACGTGTCACTTTACTTTTGTCTGTATCTTTGCCAATTATTGACCGATTTTCAAAATTCTTTGACTAGTGAACTCTGCAGACAGTTTGCAATAATGAGATTATTATATATCCCACCACACAGTAAATGCATCTCTACACAACCTTGTCATATATAAATGTAAGCAAAAACTAATGGTAATAACAAAAATTTAGGTAAATGAAAAAACACTTCAGATCAACATTGCGCTGAATGATTCGTATGACACTAGACTGTGTTAGACCCACACAGTTTAGCGTCATACAG
>Ga0209671_1005023_pt1 | contig 13268 bp, 5 predicted proteins | sample WorMetHERISLAND2_2_FD_187401 | JGI IMG/M metagenome (GOLD analysis project Ga0209671, IMG submission 187401) | Marine gutless worms symbiont microbial communities from Max Planck institute for Marine Microbiology, Germany - Olavius geniculatus... | ecosystem: Host-associated > Annelida >... | reverse complement strand
CCCTGCAGGAGTTAAGCCACGCTGCCCTAGATAGGCAGCGGTGGGCAGCGATAGTAAGAATGGCGTCAGACACCAACGGGCATTGAGCCCACGGTTGTCGATGATGATGATGATGATGCAATGAAAACATATGCAGACAAGAAAAGAGCTAAGGAGGGCCCATATAATTTTTGAAGGTGCACTCTTCCATGCACGTCTGTATAATTTATAGACACGGATACTGTTTCTATAGGTTTAACACGTACATGAAATATTAAATTCACACAAAAGACTATCACGCAAGCGAATTCGCTCGATTTCTCTGTACTATATCGCGCTGCTGTGATGGGGTGGTTAAGCGAGCACTTCGTTTGCTTTATGACGAATGATAGCAGAAATTGAGAAAAATGCCAGTGCAAGCTAAGAGCGTTGTAAGCTTTACGACGAAAAAACAGAACACAAAGTTCGGAATCTTCGGATTAACTACAAACGACCGTATCCCGCGAAACTCAGTATGTACAAAACGGCGACTGGCGAAACGACCGGATGATGATGGAACGTGCGCCTGACACCTAGCGGCAGCTGGGCGCACTACAGCAACACGTGCCCGCTACACTGGTCACGTGACAGTCGCCGGGCCGGCCACGTGACCGCAGTCGGCAAAAAACACGAGTCGTGTGCGATCGCCGACTTGTCTGCGGCTCGACTTACTGAAAACACGGCAACGTGAACTGCTGCAGCCGTGGAGCGCCGCCGTCACAAACTGCCGTGACATCGCTTACAGCCTTACCCCACTATCAACAGCTGCACGGCTTGCTTGTATAACAAATAACGTCAATCGCAATACTTTAACTCTTAACCTTCTGAGTTTTATTTTAAACTTTACTTGTTCGTTAAAGGTTGCGACGCAGCTTTTAATATGCACTGTCTGCTGCAATATTAAAAGAGGTCATCCTTCATTCCACAGGCTTGGAATTAAACGGTCAAAATGTCTGTCGATCTGTTATGACTTTTCAGCAATTTTGCACTTATTTTATAATCAGAAAGTGTTATTATTTAATATCAGAAAGTAAAAATGTCAAATGATTCAAGTTTATTTTGTGAGACCGTGAGAATTTTTGGCAGTCTTCCTAATTTTCTCGTCTTGCTTCACTGGTGGCTTCATTGATTTTTTTGTCAGTAGATGATTAAATCATAATAGCCTTCTTTTTAAAATTCATATATTTTCTAAAATTTTAGTGAAACAATTTCATCAATTAATTGAAGTATACAACAATTTTCGCGGTTTGCACTGCATGCATTGCGAACGTTGATTAGTTTTCACATTTTTGATGCACAGCCAACCAGTACAGTTGAAAAAATCCATCCCCATATTCTGTGACCGCATTTTTGATCAGAAAATTACATAAAACGAAAAACAGTAGCGCCAATTGAGTGCGATTTTATGCTATAAGAATTATAACTTTACCAAACGTTTGAAGTAGGCCTATCGGTTACGTTTAAGCTCGCCCAGCATCTCGCCAGCATTGCGGATAACTGTTTATCTACAGACAGACGGATGCCTTCTCGTTGCCGGAAGCTCGCCGCTCATCGCATCGCCGGCGTCGTTTCCGTGACTGCGCGTAGTAACGAACGGTTGACCCCCGGCGCTCGCTCGGTCCCAGTCGGCGTTTAGCACTTTCCCACGGCGCGCCGGTGAAACTGAATCGCCGTGTGACTGAGTGACTGGAGGCATCCGCCGCTCAACCGATAGGCGCCTAGACAGACGATGGACGGCGGCCAGGAACGGCGAAGCTCCAGGAAACTGATGCGGCTCGGTGTCCCTTATAGGATCGCCCTCTCCCCCAGAAAAGTTTCCCGCGACCGACAATTTACCGGCGGCCGCCCGGGCGAGGCGGATTTTTACCGGTAAATTGTCGGTCGGGGAGACTTTTCTCGGGGGGGGGGGGGCGATTCTACAATGGAAAGACTTTTTATGGAGGCAGCGAAGGTAAGAAACATTATCAAATCCGCGATTATTTTTCCCCGGGCGGATTTTTCATGGGGGAGACATTTTAATGTGACACCGGCCCGGCAATGCTGTTGCTGCTGCAGCTGCTGCTGTTTTGCTGCTGTATCTTAGCCAGGTGTATCGCGTCGTTGAGATAATACGCTTGTGTTTTGGGTATATAGCTGCGATATAGCACACAGAAAAGCATGATAGGAGTGATAACTTCATCTTATTTCAGACGACCGAATATATACCCAGCTTATTGTTTTTCGCTCTTCAGTCTTTTCACTGTTTCTAAATCTCACTCGAAGCTGTAAAATATGAAGTTCTGGCATTGCATCAATTGCATGGAAACACCGCAACAGCAGACCAGAATGTCACCAATACAGTGAAAAGATTGTAACGTTATGGCTCTTCGTACCTTCAAAATTTTGTGTTTCTATAAAAAAAATTATGTCACATTTCATTGAATGTCCGAAGACCGTGTTTTTACCACCGACACTAATTGCATTTCTGTGCATCGTTCTTTCTGCTTCTGTCGATATCTTTAAGCGAGTAAATTAAGCAAAAACGTCACAAAGCGCCGCAGCATCAAACGAACACGAAAGTCTTCAGCAATCGTCTGAAATCCGGCATTAAAGTCTGTTTAACCGTTTACGTACTTTAGCTGGCACTTGGCAGTCCTTGCGTGGACCTGAATCGCCATGCAGACCAATGCACTGCAGTGGCGTCGCGTCGGCTGTGAAGTCGACGCTATACGAGTACAAGATAAATGGCCTGACAGGTTGAGCATGCACTGCAGGGCCTGTCAATCATATACCTACAGCTCTGCAGCTGTGTGCGGTCATCATTGTCATTTGTAGGCAACGCCCCAGGTCAACTGCATAGGCCTGTCTACACACTGCCCATAGAGCTTCATCATTCCATGCACCCACTCAGCAATGACGCCATGGCACGTGCGTATCTATGCACATCAGCCGACAATGCCCTCCTCCTAACTTTTCATCTTTAATTATGTTTACTTCAACACAATCAACGGCCTCTAGCACAACAGTTACGGTATGAAATATAAAACTCTTTCTATTCACCCCTTTCCTCCCCTTTTTCTTTTTTCTCCTACCATTCTCTTTTCCTTTTTCCTTTCCCTTTTTGCCCTTTTTCCTCTCCTTAGAATTAGAACATCCAAATTCCAGCAAGGAGCCCTGGGAAGCAATGTAAGCTCCCCTAGCGGAGTCTGCAGTGAAGCCCCTGACATAGTCGAACTTAGTGCAATTACAGCCTAAAAATATCAGATATGATGGCAACAATTTTAATCATTTTTGAGTCAATGATATCTATTTTAACAAAAATTTGAGATTGGGGGCTAGGCTCCCTACCCTCCCCTATCAACGCCATTGACTATAAGCCTGTGCTGCGACTTGTAGCATGGTATGAAGTTTTGTAGATAGAACGACGTCAGTACGGCCATCTTGTGTAGTCTACATTGATTGACTATAAACTCAATTTTCACAAATTAAAAAATCTAATAAGAAAATTTGTTACGATTTGCCATCAGTTTTTGGGTCTGACAGCCCCTGCACGTTCTCCCGGCATATTGCAGGCAACGCGTGCATGTCAAAGCTATAAAGAGATGAAGAGCAAATATTTCTAAAGACCTGATGAAAAGATGAATTATAGCCATTGCGTCGTTGGTTTTGCACACGGTAGTTAACGGCCACTAAATATGCTTTCATGGCACAAAACGTGTGCGTGCGTGCATCTTTGTTGCGAGGGCAGTATTTCACGCATGCAGCTATGACGGCGAAACGATGAGCGTCAATCATTCCTACAACAGCCCGCCCGGGCAATATAGCACTTAGCAGCGTTTTAGCCTCCGCGGCCTTTGATGTTAGATCGCATCACTAGGGTCAACTCAACTCGACCTCGTTTCCTGGGTCACTACCGTGAAACAATGCGTGCATGAGCATGATGAAGTTTATACGCCGTTTACACGATCGAGCAAACATCGAGATGGCTCGTCCAGCTAACATATAACCAGCTCGTCGAGCCAGCTTGATCGTGTAAACGGGGTATTAGGCATAGGCCTATATGTTGTCGATCACGCCCGGCCAGCGTTTCTATATGCTGCTACAGTCGCTATATACACTGCAAAATAATAATCATAACCAGTCATCTGTGATGTGATGGTGTTTGCATACGATTTAATTTTACATCTGCGGACTGACTTTGCCATGTTTTTTGCAACATGTGCATACTTCGTTCCACTGAACAGCGCCTTATTATTCAAGTTATTTCAGGACCTCCCAAACCTGAGCGAGATTTCTGTAGTGTAGCAGGTTGTCTAAACTAATGTATAAATTTATTTTTCACTTACATACTTACATAACTAAAGTTTTGACAACAGATAGGACTAACAGACAGCCAACTCCTATATGGCTAACAGCGTCTGGCAGTATCGTTTGATATCTGAACGCACAAAATGAAATCTAGTCAAAGAAGTGATTTGAATCAGTAAATAAACGTGAAAGAAATGACTGAAATTTTTGATGCGCTGCTGTCTCATCTGTTTATGTTCTATACTGTGTTATAAATTCTGCTGGTAAAAGTAAGAGACTTGGAACATATAGCACTGCGACAATGGGGATGTGCTTAATAGCTCTGGACGGCCAAAATACAACTACAACTGGTCTTTATATAGGCCTTAGCTTCGTTTTGTCTTTTCAAGCTGCAGACACTCTGTCCAGTTTCCATAGAGCATGCAGTATACTTCGGTATAGTCGTGGAGAGCTGAAATAACGTTTCTGCTCGGCTGTCACGCCCCATCATTAACGCCGATATTCGGTAATTATCGAATGCCGCACGTTGTCGATACTCATCTTATGCCGAGAGATGCCTTCGTCGACGCTGCTGCATAAGATGCGCCTAGAAATACGGCGCTAAAGGTGGCATAGAGACGGGCGTTTTCCCGACACGCCCCTGCAGTCAGCACGTGTGTACGGGGGTCACTCACTTCAGTGAACTATTGCAGATAGATGATCGCGTTTAATTATAGCAGCTATAAGCGCGTCCTCTCAGCTTAGCGACAGCTGCTGCTGCTGCTGCTGCTATACGGTTGCAGGCGTTTCATCTTCTGCCTCAGCATCACCTGCTAGACCTACAGCCTGCTTCCATGCAGCGTCTTTGATGTTGCCCCGATGCGGTATTAATAGCGTACGATACGCCGGCGTTTCTTCTCTATAAACAGTAACCCCACACCATTATTGCATTATGCCCTTAAATGCTGGATAGATAATAGGTCTAAGATCAGATATGCCGATTCTTTTCATCATAACGATGTGTTACGTGTTATGCTATATCGATATTTGCTGTACAAGATGACTTGGTGCCATAACAGTGAACGGTGACGAATACGACTAATAACGACCAAAAGGTCGCGGGTTCGACTCAGCCTGCTGGCCTGCAGGTCGCTATCAAGTTGTTACTAGGCCTACGTATACCAACCACTAAGCCAACTGAGCCTTTCATTCTCTGTAAAACTTTACGACAAACGAAAGCGCAGCCGGTTTTACTAGACGAAAATAACACCAACGTGCATGCACGCTGGACGTAGGCTATAGACTTCTGTTGACTCTTACGGTCAAGCCGGGAAAAGCGTTGCCATAATGCACTGCACTGCAAACAGCTGGACAGGCGAACGGATGGACCCCAGCGTCGTAAAGATCATTCAACGTGTGTGCACATACAGCGGATGTGCGTGACAGTTGTTCCATGTTGATGTATACACGTTGCTTACTGTGGCTGCTGCTGCTGCTGCTGATTTCACGTGTTCAACTGTTCATCCATTCCTTCCTCCCAGTCTCAATATCTCACATTCTTCCTTTGAATCTCTTTTCTAGTCAGTGGCGTAGGCATAATGTCGTATAAATGGAGCATCATAGGTACCGAGAAATTCAGTGACTCCAATAATATTTAACACACTCAACAATAATTTACACTGTTAATCTCCCGTGGATATAAAAAGGCGTATTTTAACTAAAACTGACGCCTCGGGTGGGTGCAGATAAACTCGCTCGTTGTGAACTCGGTCTAGGTAAAGTCGGTCTGGGCAAACTCGGTTCCCGTATGTGTGGAATATTTTATGCAAAGCTTCTGCCTCCTATATACAGTATTGTGCACTAAAATCCACACAAACTACGAACTTCGTTGTGTGATATTTCAGAATTGACGGTATAATTGGCTCTACCGTATTTGCGCTGGATTCAGCGACGACGAGGAATGCACGCGAGCAAAGGCAGCTGACACGCTTGCGCGCACGAGCAAATAGGCCTCGACCCGTACACGACTGGCGTTGCTGCTGCTGCTGAACAATGATGACTGGGACGAAGATGAGGATGCAGCGCGGCGCCGGGCTACTGAGACTGCAGCGAGTGACTGACGCGGTGGACGCATGCCTCGTGTCACGTGTCAACGTGTCATGTCCGACCGGTGCTATAGGCCTACTGCTCAATGGAGCTTTGCGACGGTCTCAGTGCACGGCGTGGAATGGACTGCGGAGACTGGCACCGACCACAACAGCGCCTAGAATCTACCCAAATGGACAAAATTCCCCTTAGACAGAATCCTCCCGGAAAAAAAATCCCCTCTGTTAGATCTCATCTACGGATGGTAGTTTTCCTGGTCTCATCTAGGACATGCAGAGTCTTCTCTCCGCTACATACGGATATACGGTACTTATACGGACGATCATTGCTGCCACACAGTTACAAACTGACAAATTGCAGCAATAAAGGGTCTATATTTGCTGTATGATAAAAATTTTATGCTAGGCACAAAAACAGAGAAAACACAGCATTAAAAAGCAAAGACGTGTAAAAAGTCACTGTTTAACATCAAGGGTTGTACAAAAGTGAGCTGAACCAAACCAAAACCTGATGAACTGAGCTCCCTTAGCACACTTCGCGAAATGTACTAAACTGCACTAATATTAATTTTATCTCCGCCAATGGAGCGAAGTGAACATTGGAGGAGATTATGAGATTGGTCGATCTGTCCGTCGTTGTGTGTGTCCGTCTGTCTGTGTACACGAATACACAACCGGCAGGAATGGTGGCGCCCTCCTGTGAAAACTTCTACATTGGCGGAGATATGCACTCTGACGAACGCCTCTAGTTCAGTTTAGAGTTCAGTTCATTTATCTTTTAGCACACACCCTGAGGGGGATTTTATTCGCGAGAGGAGAAACTGTCGGAAATCATCGGGCATTGCTGGTAGAGAACATCGAGTGGCAGCGCGACGAGTCGTTCGTGGTGCGTCCGCCAGGTGTCGCTGCAGCGCCGCAGCAATCACTACACACTGCACATCATCACCATCATGCAGCAGCAGCAGCAGCAGCAGCACTGTGCCGCTTAATCATTGCAATTATCACCACGACCACCGCCTAATTTTGATGTCATTTCACCCCGTCACGAAGCACATACTCAGACATCGGTTATGAGTATTTTTGGAGAACCCATTCTCTGTTTATATAGCAGAACTCAGCAGAACTTAGTTTTATAAGAAATAGAATTAGGCCTAATGCACGCATTGCAGAGGGTTTACGAATACTCTTCCGTAAGCACTAGATGTTCGATTAGTGGATAAAAAGCCTGTTATTTCTAGTTTTGAATAACACTAATATTTAGATAATATTAAAATTTTAGTGAACATTATATTTTAGAATGCATTGCGCTGACGTCTTGTGAGTAACATAATTATTGAAAAAAATAAATTAAAGCATAATTACAGATATCAAGTAAACTCCATTGAATCAGCCTTCCCATGGTACATGTGCCTTGTTGTGGCGGGAAGGCTTGCGTGCTCCTATGATCCTTAGAGCTATGCCGGTGGGAGTCTAGTACTCCTGGTAGGGCCACCCATGCCGGACAGGTCGAGGGTGAGGAGCCAGACTAAACATGTACTCTGGTCCTCCAGGTTGGAAGTTGTGCAGTGGGCTTACTACCCGCTCACGTAAAAATAGCAAGTCACGGAAACCGAGAACAGTACATCACCAACAACTCCGCTCTTGGAAGAATCGGAACTCCAATCAGAGGAAGTATGATGCGCTGCAGTGAAAGCCGACAGGAAGCTGCAGGGCGGCTGACTCCTTTTCACCCGAGAGCAACCCCAAGGCTGTTATCACAGAAGACACCGACCCCGTTGGGAAAGTGGAATGTGAGGACGCTTCGGGAAACGGGCCGCTGTGCACAGGCGGTACTGGAAATGAATCAGTACCATCTCACACTTTTGGGCATGTGTGAAGTTCGCTGGAACTCTCATGGAGAAACCAAGTTACAGACTGGTGAAACATTTCTATATTCAGGAAAGGAAAATGAAGCCGACAAACACGAAGCAGGAATGGGTCTGCTGCTGTCCAAACATGCGGCTAGGAGTCTGATAGAAAAAAGCTATAGAAAAGAGACTGGTTAAGCGAATGACACAAGGCAGTTTTTGGGGATCTTGGCGTTGCTACACGTGTAGAAAGGCGGACATCGATATAGAAATATAACATATCCTCCTACCTCTCGATACGTATATATAGAATGCTATGCACCCCAGTTGCGGAATCCAAATGCTCACATAAATATCATGATATGGACTTTAACTACGAGTTGGGGTGAGATTTATAAGAACGTTACTGTCGACATGGCTAGCAGTGAATAATCATGTCGTAATAACGTCTATACGAATTCACTGACATGGAAATGACGATGCGACGCCCGCCCATAGCCTGGTCCGGTCCGGCGGTAATTTGTGGGTCCATTCAGTCGATTCGTCGGACCGATTAATGACTCGGTGACAACATCTCGCCGCCCGCGGGTGGGTGCCTGACCTCGGGTCTGTCAGCAAGCAGCACTGTAGCTCAACACCGCTCTATGGGGCGCCCGAGCACACGCAGTCTAGCCGACTCCAGCGGCCGCTGCGGCGTTTCGTTTGACTGACGCTCTCCACCGGCGGCGCATCTTTTGTCAGACAATGCACCTGATCGATAACGCTGCACGCTGCACGGCGTAGGCTATACCCGCAAGTTCCAATCAAACTGATGCTGCCGTAAGTTGGACCTGCAGGTGGCATTATATATATTTATTATGAACATCGCACACAAGGTACAAACAAATGTGCAAAGCAAAAATAACGAAAAAGAAAAAGAAAATGAAAAAAGCAGAAAGTGCAACTATAGGCCTACACTATAGGCCTACCTATAATCTGTTCGATCTGACTTAAATCTGCAGCTGTTTGTCGAGATTTTGTCTGGGTCTAAAATTTGCAGTGTCTGTCGGTAAATTGCAGTTCCCTGTCCCACCTACTTTTTAGCTGACCGTAGGCCCTACTTAAGTAACGGTCGAGTTATTGGCATGGTTGTCGTCCGTCCGTCTGTAACGGATGTACCCTGACTAACGTGAGTGAGTGAGTGAGTAGGGTTTAACGTCCCATGGTCCCGACACAGTATAGGTCATTTCGGGGACGGCTTTGCAGACACAGAGTGAAAATGCAAATGCACAGACCCATAATAATGGAACTGTAACTTTAACCTTTACCACAATGGAACACAAAGTTTAACCTTTACAGAAAAACCTAATATGGAATACAAAACACAGAAATGACCTAAAGCTAAAATTGTAAGAACTTGCCGTTATTATTGTGCATATTAAACTGTAATGGCAGTTCTAGTAATCTTCCCTGTTATCCTCCAGACAGTCATCAATCTCATAATGCTGTCTATTGGAGACAGGAGTCACCCTGACTAACGGATAGGCGTAAGTCGCAAGAAAATTTTTTTTTGCTCGAATAATTAGCCATGTGTGTGCAAAATCTCAGGCGTGCAAAATTTCAGATACCTACTCCAAGGGGAACATTTTCAGATCGGGGACTGAATGAAGAAGATGGGAAAAATGTGCGTTTTTCAACAAAAAAACTGGCCATATCTCGGAAACTGTAAAATTACGGCCAAGGTTACTAAAAATCGCTAATAGGAAGTGGCAAATGCCTACGCCCAGGCGCCCTGCCAGATTAAATGAAAACCATTGACCTTGGATGACATTGAAGGTCACCGACAACCAGTACGCTCGGTTATCTCAGCGACAGCTGGACTTCTTGTTCAACCTTCGACGCCGCTGCGAAGAACGATATTATGCAGAACTGCATAATTTCTTGCAGCCTATTGCAGCTGTCACATTATCGAATTAGGCCTAGGACATAGAACGACGCTGTATAAGATTTGACAAAATTTTGTTGACTTAGTTTAGCGATTAAATTACAATATATGTTAAACAAATTTTGGCCCATACTTTTAGTTCTGAAATCTAAATAACATGTTTTTCCTATAATCCTGTGTTCGCACAATTCGACTCGGTCTGTTCTACAGCTGCTGCAGTGGAACAGTTGAAATCGTTGACAAGATACAGCCACAGTAATGTACGTTAAATATTTCAATAGTTTGGCAGCAAAACGGGTCGACTTTACAACGTTAATTTCGCGCGTCATTGACTATAGGCATATAGCCATATAGCCTATAGCCTATGAGAATGAGAACTATAATACAATGCTTTTTATAAGTAGTTCAATAGCAGAACTGGTCCCGACGCCTGCCAACGCATGCGTCACAATGGGGCAGTGAAGGTCAAAGGTCAAAGGGTCAGTGACTGGTCGTGACCCGGACAGGCGATAATTGATCAATAACATCGCTTCGATATACAGCGACCGGCGTCATTAATCGCTTCCAGTCGAGCGCGCCGCGCGGTGGCGCCACGTACCACGCCCTGAGCCGGGTCAGTAGCTCGGATCAAAGTTCAGCGACCGAGGTCGAAGGTCGCGTAGCCGTTGAGACGAGGGTTAATGGTTCATGCGACGACGACGAAAGAGATTCATGTGACACCGCCGCAGCACAGCACAGTGTCTGCAACATCTGTTGACGTATACCAGTGACAGTCAAACTCAACTCAAAGCGCTGCAAGAGTCTACAGACTCGCTGTCAAAACTTACTATTGGCCTAGACGCTCCCAGATACTTCTGTTTCCAACAGTATAGGCCTAGGCCTAGCACATCGTTCATTTTAATCGCTGGCATGTATCACAATTTGTTTAAATTCGCAAAGTTCGGAAAACGGCGGTAACATGTGATAATTTACAAGAGTTCAAACGCAGCGTGAAGTATATAAGACATCAGAGTCGATAGTGTCACGGTAGGATATAAGATACCATGAGACAGCGGCGGCAGGTGCGTCACGTCTCAAGTGTCGATACAGTGGCTATAGGCCTACTGGCAATCAGTCTGTTCGTCTGAAGACTAATGACTATAGACCCTGAGCAGATCTATTGTAGACGTCGGTGATATTAGGCTTGCCTTTCGCTATCGCCTTAAGGCAACAAAACTTTTCGGCTTTCGCCTTAAATCCCAGTCCGGGCTCTGATTCTTAGTCTCAAGACTTGACAAGATCCTATCTTCAAGTATAGATATTTGACTTGGTGCTTAGAGTTTCACTGTCGGTCTCTGAATCTTAAATTTTCGAACTAGCAGTTTTTAGGCCTACTATTAAACAATCAAAGCAGACAGTCTATAGGCAAGAGTTTTTACGCGCGACAGCAGAATGCTTCGCGCGTCTTAGCCATCGTCTAAGCGTCCTTCCGTCTGTCCGTTTGTCTGTCACACTCGTGATCTGCATCAAAACGGTGCAAACTAATATAACAAAATTTTCACTGTGGGCTGCCTCAAGGAATTTAGTTTATCCTAACAAAATTTCGTACCCGTGGGTGCGGGAGTTCTTCTCGAATGAGGGCGTCAAAAAGGGGTACCCCCTAAAAAGACGTCATTTTACCGCAATTATCTCGTGTAGCGTGAAAACGATTGCAGATAGGCACAGACATGCGACGAAATGGTTGGAGATAGACCAAGACAACCTGCATAGGAAATATTCAGCATTAAACGTAAATTTTAGCAGTTCAAGTCCCGACCCCTAGGTTCAAGGAGGCCGGCGAAGGTGGGCGTCGAAGACGGCGACCCCCTAAAAGTGATTATTTTTCTGCTATTGGCTCGTAGCGTGAAAACGGTTGCAGATAGGCAGAGACATGCAGCTTATCATAACAAGCAACAGTGACAAGTTTTTTACGCGCGACAGCAGGCACTGCTATTGCGTGTCTTAGCCATCGCAATTCTGTCCGTCCGCCCGTCACACGGATGGATCAGTTAAAAATGGTGCAAGCTAGGATTACCAAATTTTCACCGTCGGCTGCCTGGAAGACTCTAGTTTCAGGAACCGTAAAGCTTTTCCATAAATTTGAAAGGGGTCACCTTTAGCAAGGGCGCAAAATGAGGGGTAGGAAAATTTTACGATTTTGAGCCAATAAGTGGTTGTATATCAGAAACGGTGCGAGACAGGGCCTAGGTTACTATTAATCACTAATAGGAAGTCGTACACGGGCTTTCGATTGCCACCCAGAGCAATGACCTTGGATGACCTTTAACGCCAAAATAGGGTTTTATGGATTTTTGGCGATTTCGGGCTGCGACACAACTGTATAGCGTTCGCAAGGTGTCGCCACGCAACTAACTCGTTATGCAATGCAGATGGGGATTTTGGTATTTGTATATTAACTTAGCGTGAACACCCCGGTGTCCGGACATAACCCCCTGGACACAACCCCCCTAGGACGAAATCCCCCCTCTTCGACAGGGGTAGGATGAAACCCCCCTAGGTCACAACACACCTAGGGCAGAAACCCCCCTCCCTCACCTATCGGCAATATGTGTTCCAGATGGACAAAAGCTACCATTTTTATCATAATTTACGTATCTTTGAGTGTCGAACAATTTTTGGTTTAAATTGCTTTAAATCAACCATGCTGTTATTGCACTGATTTTGTTAAATGGCCTACGCCGTTGTAAATTTGTCAATAAATAGTGTTTTACGCGCGAAAGCAGCTATGCTTTCAGCGCGTCTTAGCTATCGCAATTCTGTCCGTCCGTCTGTCCGACCGTCCGTCTGTCACACGGGTGGATCAGGCAAAAACGGTCCAAGCTAGGATCTCCAAACTTTCACCATCGGCTGCCTGGAAGACTCTAGTTTCAGGAACCGTAAAGCTTTTCGTAAATTCGAAGGGGGTCACCCCGAACGAGGTCGCTAAATGAGAGGGGGGTGGTCAAAATTTGCGATTTACGGCCAAAACTCGCTGTATCTCAGTAACGGTGCGAGATAAGGCCTAGGTTACTATTAATCACTAATAGGAAATCGTATACTGGCTGTCGATTGGCGCCGAATTCAATGACC
>Ga0209671_1005019_pt1 | contig 13271 bp, 6 predicted proteins | sample WorMetHERISLAND2_2_FD_187401 | JGI IMG/M metagenome (GOLD analysis project Ga0209671, IMG submission 187401) | Marine gutless worms symbiont microbial communities from Max Planck institute for Marine Microbiology, Germany - Olavius geniculatus... | ecosystem: Host-associated > Annelida >... | reverse complement strand
CAATGTGGCAATTTTCAGTTCAAAAGATTAAAGGTCAGGGAATTGTGGTTATGGGTACGTTGCACACAGACAACGGCATGTTATGTCGGGGCCGACGTCTTTGCTTTTCGTGTACTTTTTGAAACTGAGTAGCACAGCATGCAGCTTTTTTCTATTTGCTTTTTGCTATACGAAAGAAACGTAAACCAAGAAAATTAAACGTATGGAAACAATACTAGCCGTATTACGCACCTTCCATGTTAGTCTGTACGTCTGTATATCCGTCCGTCTGTTTGTCCTATGTAATTTCTTAACTCGATAGAAAGCGCAGTAAAAAAAAGAGTAAACGCTCTCTCAGTCGGGAGTAATCGGTAAGCCAGTTTTTTAAAAAGAAAATAAGATCAAAGGGAGAAAAACACTGACAATAACCTTAAGAAAATGACATTTAGCGTACATATTTACCTTCGGGTGGTGGATCACGCACGAGTCGGTCACGCGCGTCAGGTGACTCCAGTGCTGACTGCAAGCTACGCCTAACCATTGTTTGGCCTAGTTTACTGTTGGTACTTAAGAGTAAAGACACTCGGCAACTGAATGGACGGCCGCGTACGAGTCGGCACTATGCACCGACATCTTTGTTTGTTTAATGTTGTTCTTAGACGCAATTTGTCCATTTGTAATTTTGTTTTGAGTAATTTTTCTCTTCTTATACGAGCTGCTTTCTTAGGCAAATGGACTCAATAACGTGCAATTACATTGTTGTCCTGCTGGGATCGAGTACGATACAGTTTCGGCATGACGCTATACAGAGCGCTGCGACGGTGTGACTGAAGTATGAATAACAAATTTCCCAAACGTCTACTACCGTTACTGAAAATATTATATAGGCTATCGGTCAGCTGATATATCTGAAGACTAAAGGCAGTATCTAGTAGAAATATTGACTTAAGATTCAGTGTTGTTTTGGTACACTTTGCATGTAAATCGGTGGTTATTTTTGTAATTTATACTTTGTGTCTAAAAAAAAACCCGACATTATCAATCGTCTGTTTGTACACCGTGTCTCAAAAAACAGTCAAAATTGTTTTTGTCATAACTTTGTCAAATTTCCACCAACTTTAATAATTTTTGGCACAAAGATGGCCAATACAACAAAGTTATGTAAGGTGAACTTATTTTCTACCTCACCCAATTTATGTTAACACACTACTATGTGAAACACAGATGCACCAAATCGTTACATTTCGCGGTGATTATTTGTATCCAATTGCTCACTTTTGCATTATTAATTCGACAGAAAGCGCCACATGATTTATTAATTTTTTTGGTATTAAATATTTTAAGGCGAAAATATCAGACAACAAAATAGCTGACTGATGAGCTTAAAACACATCTAATCGACAAGTGAATGCAGTTTGATCAGTCAACTTTTGATTCCGCTAGCAGCAAGTGGCGTTGTATCTAAGCCATTGTGTCCGTGAATGCTGGGCACACTTTGAGCATAAATGCTAATAATTTACCAAGTAATTGGTTATACCTGTTTATAATTTTGCTAGATAATTCACATTTGTGTTTTTGTGCTAAATTAAGTCACTACAACGTTTAGGCCTACTTGAGACAACAACTCAGCGTTATGCAACAATTTGGAGCATCTATGTTTCACAAAGTAGTGCATTGACAGAAATTAGGTGTGATAGAAAGTAAGTACGTCTTACACAATTTTATCATTTTGGCCATATTCTTGCCAAAAATTATCAAAGTTAGTTAAAATTTGTCAAAGTTATGACAAAAACAATTTTGACTGTTTTTTTTCTTAGACACGGTGTAAGTGTAAGTTACACCATCGACTCATTATCATCATTATTGTCATCGTCATCGTCACCAACGTTATCATCTCTGCAGTAGGCTTAATAGTGCAGTGTCCCGGTGATGATCACTGTGTAATTGACGGACGATTTTCGAGACTCTGATCTGCCGTTACTTCTAGTCAACACTAGCGAGTTTAAGTGCAACATCTTAGCAGCAGGGTTACAGGAAGGTCGTAATGCGTCTGCATGAAGGCCGGCAGAAAGGTGTACGTCTGGTGCCGATTAACTACAGGTATACGAGTATAAGTACATCCGTGTAATTTCAGTTCCGCCTGATCTCAGCTGCGTTACACCACGGGACAGAGGTGAGCGGTCAGCTGCTGGTAGGCCTAGCCTATAGGGAGCTTCACTGATGCCCATCCATTTCCATCAATCAGCGCAGTCTCATCACCGATCCATCCTGCAGGTGAGCAGATGCTTGCAGCATCTCTGCGCACAGCGTCACTGCCGACTGCGAGTGCAACGTTTATCCACCAGTGCCGACATCACTAGCCTACGCATTAGTGAGTATAGTGACCCAAAGATTTCAGCCCATCGCACGCAGAACAAAAACAGACACTGCTTTTATCTTTGCGCTGTGGTTTTTTGCGTAACTTGCGTGAAAGTACGCAAGAGCCTCTACGTTTAATGGATGCGAAGTTTAAGTATACACATTATTACTGCTGCGACCGACGGAAGGCGTCATAACGTCACAAAGTACAGACATCGAAACACTGTTATTAAAAAAATAATCTTTGTTCACCACACAAGAAATACCAAAAAAACTTACAACGGCGTTTAGCTTATACCTAGGAAAACAATCAGCGAACACGAAATAGCACTTTATAAATTTACATTTCCGACAGATTTAGTTAGGTTTACGTATATAACTTACATTTATCACGCTGCGAGTTAAACTGCGATAAACGTGCGCTTTACAACTGATAATAATTTTTTAAACTAAAAAACGCATTCGTAGAGCGTCAAATATCAAGTGTAAACGATCTTATGGCAAAAACAGTCGAAAACCTCAAGAAAACTAATTAACGGTATGCATATCTATATACCGCACATGTTTAGTTGCTAGCGGAAGACCACGCGCGGGCTAAGATTTTTCTGTCGGCATCAAGGACTCCAGGCAACTGGTCGGGCGACCGCATACATGTCGGCACTATGCGCTGTTTGTAGGTTTACTGTATTGAAGTCACGTCGCGTGTATATACTCGTATAGTTTTGGCCGTATCTATAGAGAGATGGACACCTGCTGTTGTATTATTCAGCGACAGTGACAGGCGTCTAGTTGCTAATGAGACGACACTGCGACTGTTAGATAGGCCTATCGTATGACTTTTCTGTCAAAAGGCTGTATTAAACATTGATCTCTGACGTCAGTCACTTCAACATGCACGAGACGTCATTAACCCCATGTTTTTATTCATTGCCTCACTGTGATGAGCTCCCGTATCTGTTATCTTCGGTACACAGCACGTAACCAAAGAAAAAGAGATAGGCGCCTAGTGCCGATATAAATGCGGCCGTCCGCATTGTTATTGGACTTTCGCGTCATAAACGCCAAACGTATATGATATATAGCTCTAATGGAACTTCCGGCATTGAATTTCCGTAGTCCAGCGCGAGAATATCGTGGATGCAATACACAATCTACGCATGACCGGAGCCGCGATTACGTAGCCGAGATATGCTGTCGTAGCCGAGATATGCTGATGTTGGATGATCCTGTGAAAACCTTATAAACTCCCTTTACTCATGCCCTAGGAAACGTTAACATTAATTTCGTTTTTTTTACTAAGGTTTTTGTTTGCCAATTAAAAGCGATAGGGCTACTGAACAGATGGACGAAGAGACAAACGGATAGGCACGACGCGCAATGCGGCCTATGCAGCGTCAGAGAGGATAATATCATGTGATATAAGCAGTGATTTACAAGCATTATTTACAGCTCGAGTAAGTAGTGCGTTCTTGTTCGGTCTAACTCAATTTATTCTTGAGGTTCCAAGAACGTATAATATAGCTAGTTATTGTAGTCAGTTTGGAAGTAGGTGATCGATATGGCGATTACACAAACTGTTTTATACGTCGACAGTGTATCGTACTACTAATATATCTGTCAGTAGCAGGGCGTATGTGTATAGAGACTGTGACTGTGTGAAGCCGAGCGTATTTAATTCTACGGGTACGGCAGTTCTAAATATAGAGCGTCCATGCAGCGACCTTGTTTGCAGATCGATGATCGATGGTCGTCAGCGCTCGGTCGCATTTATCAGCTCGCCGCGACTTTTCACAAATCAGTTTTACCACCACGTCGATGACGACACCCGTGAAACAGCAGCGTCACGACTGACAGCGTTGTTTTTTATCGTCATTTTTACCTTCATTATTAGAGCAGAGATTACAGCGACGCCGTCACAGTTCATGGCTGTCACCAAGTCAACGTACACAGGTAGTGGGCTGATTCAGTCACTAAAAACTGATGACTGAGTGAACAAGAAATTTGAGCAAAGCTCACGAGACGCGCGAAAATCTATAGCAGTTCCTGTTCGCAGGTAATCTTAGTCTATCTCCATCCATTTCGTCGTAATTCACTCTTTTGCAGCCAAAATCGCCAAAAAATCACGTTAAATCAATATTTTTAGGGTTCAAGGTCATTCAAGGTTATCGATGTTGACATTCGTAAGAAGCTCCTCATCAGTGCTAGTTATGATAAGCAGCATGGCTGTGCCTCTCTGCAAACATTTACGCGCTAGACAAGCCAACAGAGTAAAAAAAACACTTTTTGACACCCACGTGCGCAGGCCTGCTTGAATCTAGAGGGTCCGGACTTGGACTGTTAAAATCTACATTCCATGCTGACAATTTCATACGCAGGTTGTCTTGGTCTATCTCCAACCATTTTGCCGCAATTCACTCTTGAAATGCGTGTCGCAGTGCAAAATATTGCGAAAAATTCACTAAAACCCCTTTTGGGAAGGTTCAAGGTCATTCAAGGTCATCGATGTTGATAAATTTAAAAAGCCTGTCACCAGTGCTTGTTATGATAAGCAGCATGTCTGTGCTTATCTGCAACCGTCTTCACGCTACACGAGATAATTGCGGTAAAATAACCACTTTTTAGGGGGTAGCTGTCTTTGACGTCCCCCTGCGCCGGCCTCCTTGAACCTAGGGGGTTGGGACTTGAACTGTTAAAATTTACGTTGAATGCTAAAAATTTCATACCCGAGTTGTCTTGGTCTATCTCCGGCCATTTCGTCGCAATTTAGTGTTGAAATGTGCGCTGCATCCAAAAATTGCGAAAAATTCACTAAAAACCTTTTTTTGAGGGGTTCAAGGTCGTTGAAGGTCATCGATGTTGATAAATCCAAAAAGCCTGTCACCAGTGCTTGTTATGATAAGCAGCATGTATGTACCTATCTGCAACCGTTTTGACATTATTCGAGCCAAAATGACGTCTTTTTAGGGGGTACCCCTCTTTGACGCCCTCGTTCGAGGGGAATTCCTGCACCCAGTGGCACGAAATTTTGTCACGATAAACTAGAGACCTTGGGACAGCCAACAGTAAAGATTTCGTGATCCTAGCTTGCACCATTTTGATACAGATCACGAGTGTGACAGACGGACGGACGGACAGACAGACAGACGCCCAGACGATGGCAAACATGCGCAAAGCATTCTGCTTTCGCGCGTAAAAATGTAGTGCAAGTTATACTTTCCGACTAAGGCTAACGGCGAACGGCGAGACGTACCAGCAGAAATGCGTTTAAGGCCTTGCTGCTTATCGTATTTTTATTCACCCAATAGTTGTCCATGCCTAAGTGCGCCCCGCGCCGCGTCCGTTAGTCACGAACAGTTTGCGCAATATATCAAAAGCACTGAAAAAAACGATTTACAAAAAATGCATGACAGGCTCATAGCCATAGTCCTGCCAAACTTTTTTCCAAACGGAATCATTACCATCTCCTAAAGCCGCAAAGGGGTTTTCCATTATTCCAGCTATTGGTCATCTGGGAGCGCTGTAAGCGCCCCGCCATTATGCAATTTTTTCCACACACACATTTTAATGCATTTTTAGCTCAAAATCGCATTTGGTGCATGGTTGCATTGTTTTCTTATGCAACGTTTTGCGGTCCAATCTGTTTTGTGCTATGCTTTCTTTTTCTTATGACGATTTCCAGAACATCGCTAAACGTTCCGGTTGGGCTTATGAAAGTCGAACAAAAACGAATTAACTTTATTGTCATTATTAACTAGAAAGAAGTGCAAAGAAAACGGTCGTGTGCAGCAGCAGCGTGTACAATCTTCTTGTCTGTAGCTAATCACGTTTTGTTTGAATGGCGACATAAAGCCACTGCTACGTCGTTCGACAAACAACAATTCCCACTACACGCCATGTGCCTGATCTATTCTCCAAGCCTGCAGCCTTCTTCCCGTATAATCATCTATAACACGATAGCAACGATGCGGCGAACGGATCGAGCGGCTGAAAGCTGACAGTTATTACGATATTGCGATGATAATGGAATGAACGTGCAGTGATGCTGTATTTCAAAGCTGTATGTAGGTGGACGTTGTCAGTGGCTGCAAAGCTGCGCCGTCCAGTCCAGGAAATATATGGTACCGGCACCGTTTCGATTAGACGCGAATATCATCATCATCATCATCATCATCAACATTATCATCGTCAGTAGCAACAACAACAGTAATAACGAAATTTATTTATTATTAACACAAGTACACACTAAAAGACAGTATTACTTGTAATAAGACGTTTTAAAGGCGGGCTGTTAAAAGAGCATGCAGAGCTTATCGATATCAACGCTGGTCAGTCACGCTAAATCAGTACTGTGATGTGAAATATAAAGAGACTGTACTGAACTTGGAGTCTGAACTCTGAAGTGCATGTACTAATCTGATAGTTGGAATTCGTTTAAACGAGTAGATTAAAACTGATCAGAATTGCGCAGCACTAGACTCGTTACAGCGCGCGCAAGAGCAAAGCAAAGCGGCTACTTTGCGCAGCGCAGGCGTCTATGTGTTCTGTGCAGTGAACTGGATGATCATAGCGAACTGCTGCTGCTGCTGCTGCTGATAGGCGCATCTTGAGAGCTGCTGCGTTTGCTCGCGTGATGATGTGATGACTACTTGCCGCTCCGCACGTCGCAGCCCGCTGTCTCACGCAGATGTCACTCGGTCGCAGAACAGTCGCCAGAACAGCGTCTCTAAACAGATCACGTGACGGCTCGCGACTTCCGGTTCCGGTCCATAGGCGACGATGAGCTGCGAACTGTTCAACTTCGTGGTGTGGGGCGTGATAGGCGGCACGCTATGTCTGTTCGGTTACGTCGGTAACTCGCTGTGTGTGGTCGCTCTGCATAGAGACGTCCGGTCGGCGACTACCACTCTGATCCAGTCTCTGGCACTCAGCGATCTCATACTGCTTGTTTCAGTCGCCGTAACCGATGCCGCGCCGTGAGTATCTCGCGATGGTCATATATATCTGATATAAAAACACTTATCACGAAGACGTTTATGCTTTTCAGCTGAATGATGAATCAGTTCAGAAATTATCAACAAATGTAAAATTTTATGGATAGGTTGCTGAACACGACTCAGTGACGAACTGATTAATATACATTTTGCTAGCAATCCGGATTTATTTGTGTATTCTCACCGATTCCGTATTATATTATCCAGGATCTTCATCAGGTGGCAGCAAAATTTTCGGCCGAGGTTTGAGGTCTCTGATCATTTCTAGTTTTACGTGTAACCGAACTGGGCAGGCTGCAAAGTATAAAAGTAAAAGTTAGCCAAAGTTTTAAGCGAATGCCACAGGTGTTATTTTTGTTTCAACGCGCGCATTTTCTGTGGAATTGATAAACGGCCGCTTCTTGACTAGCGTTACGAGGTGCTGCAGAAATGTTTACGCGCAGAATGCTGCGGCGACGGCAAAAGAAGCTGTGAATATGGTAAGTGTCAGCCAATTCCCATCAGTTCGTACAAACACGAAATGCACTGAGACCTTTAGTACAGTACCAGTCTCCCTGTGGCTTTTGCAGTGCTTCTTGGCATTCTGTGTAAATCACACAATCTAATGCATCCGTAGACGCATAAGCACTACAACACCACGCCGGTTTTGCATTTATTTTCGTTGCCGTATAATATCAGACCCCTCGCTGTGCACGCGTGCCTGCCGGGCAGCATGCAGACCGCGACTGGCCGATTGACTAAAGGCAACATTCTCACGGCGTTCAACATTTCAAGTTCACTCCATCAGGCGCATTTGAGCTTGAATGTCGATGACCGTCTGATCAATGTCATACATGATATTAGTTTGTTTCGTACTGGTCAGATTTAGAACTAGTAATTTTGGAATATGGCAATTGCCTTTCTTTAGTAAAAGACGTTTTAATCACATAGACCTCTATAAGTGGTAGATAAACTGCCTCATGTAAACTAACATGTAAGTGCAACAAAAGCAGTAACAATGCGTGCGCAACATTTGATGTGTACTCAGATATTTCGGGGGTATACAGATGGCAGCAAAGCGTAAACTGTATAAGCAAGCTCATTTTCTAAAGTCGTTGCTTTGGATAATTAGCTCAGGATCGCAGTTGAGAGAAAACAAATTTGACATTTTTATGTAAACTTTTGAACATTTTTTACTCATAAACGTACCAGGTGTGCATAAAAATAGAAGCGCATTAATTTTAGCGTCGTTCCCTACAGTAGATGAATGTAGCGATCGACAGCGTTCGTCTTGCCACCTGTGACCTTCCTGGCGCAGAGCAAATGTATCGCATGTTAAGAGCAAAAGAAACGGGAGGACACGTGAAATCAACTAAAATTGAGTAATATATATAAAGCAAATTTTTGGTTTCTTTCTTTTTCGCTTCGTTTTGTTTTAAAACTATTATGTACAAAAATGGTAACATCAAAAGTATTGTAGATTTGTAATTTTCACAACTATCAAAATTATTGTATAAAAAATTACAAACAATATTACAGATAGTGAAAGACTGAAACAAATTTGCATATCTAAACTAAAACGTTCTGAACAACAATTACATCACAATAGCCGGACGTTTACTCTACTTAGAAAAAAAATGGGAGCGGCGTACAGTACATGTCTAAATCTAGGCCAACACATTTTTCTGTCTGCATAGCAGCTAAGAAATTCGCGGAGCAGAGATGGTTGTGAGTCTGGCAATGTTATTCTATGTTATGATATTTTTATCGACTTCAGACGATTGCTGACAGATGTCAATACAGCAGCAGCAGCAGAAGATCGCTGGAGCAGGCTGCTTGCTTGTTGCACGGAGCGGCATCGATCAACGCCAAACACTCCGCAACCGCTAGAACGCTGCTTAGTTCTACGTTTACTCTCGCCGAGCAACTATAGCGCTCTGTTTTGTCTATCATGTGCACCGTAAGTCGAAAGCCTGCGCCCACCTTGCCATGTATTATGATCGATTTTCAAAATTTTTTCACCGTCACAGTGCTCGAAAAAGATTGCGGTAAATTTTCTGCAGAGCTTCTGCGGGAGAGTGCGTCAGTAAAGCTGCGAAAAAATAAAAATCGGTCAATATTTGGCTAAGTTATAGAAAACACTCGGTGCTAGGTTTAGGTGTGTATAAATATAATACTGCCAAGATCTGCTACCAGTGACCTCAACCCTCTGAGACTAAAAAAGCATTTACTTTGAAGGTCGATCATTTTGTCCGGCGCCAGCGTGCGTGCAAGAATAGCTAGCTAGTAGCGAACAGTTTGTGCTATTCTAAACCATAAATAAGTTCAACGTTTCAATAAATTTGATAGTGTTGTTGGTTATGAGCATTCGCGTCATCACAGACGCACAATAGCGCAGCCCTGTGTTAAAGGCGACTGGCTAAGTCAATGGAGAATGGTAAAATTCGACCCCTCACAGATCCGAAACCCCTCAACCGATCGATAAAAAATTTGAAACAGAGGATTACGTCGGCAAGATGACTCCTGTGCAAAATTTTGTGCAAATCCGTCCATTGGAGGCTTCTCGGCAAAGGGTGAAATATAACGGAAATTTTTCTGCTTTAAATATACTTTTTAATGGCCGACCTACAGCTCAGACCGATCGGCCGATTTTCACGCGCGATGGCTCAAACGACGTGGCCTCATGCAAGGGTCAAATCTTTTAGGGAAACAAAATTCGAAGTTAATATCTAACCTCTGAAAAATCCCCCTAAAGTTGAAAATTAAGCCCAAAAACGGACAGAAATTTTTGGCCAAAATGCTCCTATATAAAATTCTCACTTATAAACAGCCCTTAATCGTCATCGTAGGCCCATAAAAGCTGTATAGTGAATAGACAATATGGCAACGAAAATTCCAAATATGTGGTTACATTTGACCCCTGCCTACAGGTCACGTGACACGGCGCATGCGCAGTGAACGTTTTAGCCTTTAAAAACAGGCCCCTGTATAAAAATTCCACCTACAAACGGCCTTTAATCGTCATCGTAGCCCCATAGAAGTTGTATAGTGAATAGGCAATATGGCATTAGGAACTCCAAATATATAGTCATTTTTGACCCCTCACCTACAGGTCGCGTGACGCCGGGCATGCGCAGTAAACTTTTGGCTCTTAACATGGGCTGAACGCAACTTTGAGGCTTTATGTCTTCATAACTGTGCAAGATAGACGCATGATCATCATTGACCAATAATAGGAAAGTGCCCAAGCCGAGTCCAATGGTCGCGTGACCGATGACGTCACGTGACCCAAAAAGGTCAAGGTCGTGACCCCAAAATCTTTGAGGCTTTGCATCTTCATAGCCGTGCAGAACAGATAAACTATTATTCACCACTTACGATAAAACAATTTTAGTTATAAAACAGCAAATATAAATATACAGAACATCAGTTTATACGCTTGTTAACGGCGACACGTAATGACTGACACTTCGAAAACAGCAAAAATCATAAAAAGTTGATATTATTCAACATCACATTAACAGTTAGGCGATGTGATGGTGAGTGATATCATCTTTTTTATGGTAATAGTAATAATATAACAATTGGATTTGTCCGAGCGCGCCCATACAGTCAGGTAGGCCTACGACCACCAGTCAAGCAACCAATCAACATCGCACGCATTTCGTATGAGCATGCACGTGCATCCAGTGCATGCATAATGATTATATGCACGTATGTCACAACACCGTCTGGAATGTATTATGCAAGTGTTAATACTTTCCGGAATACAGTCAGACCATTTTACAGACTACTTAGGGTAGGCGAGCGAGTAGGGTTCAACGTCCCGCCCGACACGGGCGACACATTTCGAGGACGGGCTTTTCAAGCAATGCACAATTACTAAGACCACCCTCTCACTATGGCTAATGAGCCGACGCATGCGCTATTCAGTATGAACTCATTGTTATAAACGGCCAAACTACGACTTCTGCGTGTCACAAGGTAGTGTAGCAACAGTAATTGGGTAAGGTGGGCTAATATAGTCGTTTACATCAAGTTTTTCACGATGTTGCCCGCCAAAAGTTATCAAAAGCGGCCAATTTTTTACGAGTTATTCAAAAAATAAAGTAAGTAAGTAAGTAAATGATTTATAAAGCGGCAAAGTCTCAGAAAGATTCAGAGCGCACGTTTTTTGAGACACGGTTTTGTATGGTTAACCATAACAATTCAGTCAATGTAGTGTTTTCTGTTTTGCTATTTCTTTGTTATAATTATCTCTTGACGTTGGAGGTCAAGGTTACCCACGCAGCCGTCACAGTTTTTAGCCGACCGTACTTACATGTAAGTAACGGTCGAGCTATTGGCATGGTTGTCGTCCGTCCGTCCGTTTGTAACACCTAGTCACCTACCGTTAAGTCGTAGAAAAAAACTTCTTACACGATTAATTAGCTATGTGCCTTGTACTCGAGCCTGCAAAATTTTGTCCATCTGTTGCAAGGGGAACATTTTTAAATTCGGGGTTGAATGAAAAGTGGTAGAAAATTTAATGGAAAACTGGCCATATCTCAAAAACGGTGAGATCTGAGTCTAGGTTACTATTGATCACTAATAGAAAGTCGCATACGCCTTTTCAGATGAGATGCAAATCATCGACTTTCGATGACCTTGAAGGTTACTGACAACAACCAGTAGCCTACGGTTGGCCATCCTAGCGACAGCTGGGTTTTTTGTTTTTGATTTATCTTGGCGGTATGATGGCAGCATGCTGTCTCTATTCAGGGGCAGTATTCTCAGTTTCTCACGCATTTGGCGACTGACATGACGGCATCCGGTCTGTAAAAGTTCCAGTATAACAATTCGAAATAGTTTACTATCGGGAACCTGTCTAACATGAAATAACCTAATCTGGCGAAATTGCGGGAAGTTAGTAGACTTTTCTTTATGCCTCAGATTCGGCTACTGGCTGACATTGTGCACTTTAAATATGCACGTACTTAAACGCAGACAGGCGATAGCTTGTAACGATACTTCTCTGTGTACATTTATAGTCGTATTTGTATCGTGCAATTGTATATTTGTTTTGTAATTCTTTCATCGTATTCTGGCAATATTGAACGTGTTGTAACTTTGAAAGGAAGTAAATAAGTAAGTAGAACGTCAATTTATACAAGAGAAGTCTCTAATGCGCCCTATATATTGAAAAAAACGTCTTGCATAAGTATCCATTATCGTATTGCATTGTTGTAAGCACGTGCGCCTGGTGTGTATTAATCTGGTTACAGGTATGTCTGTGACTACACGGAGCGTTGCGTCAACCCGTGGCGTGGCTGGCCGTACGTGCGCTACATCTGGCTGCTGACGCCGGTCGCTCACATGTGTAGTATCTGGTTGGTCGTGCTGGTCGCTGCTAACCGTTACTGGGCCGTGTGTCGGCCGCACGCCGCGGCCAGCGTCTGGACGTCAGGCCGAACCATGCTCTACGTGACGGCGGTCATCGTCGGCGTGGTAGCGTTTAACGTGCCGCGAGCTGCCGAGTACCGCATTGACGCTGTCCAGCGGACCCCTTCCAACACCCCGCCAGCTAACACCACCACCAACGCTTACTCCACGTCCTATATTGAAACCGAAACTGAGTGGGAATTACGCGAGGTGACGACGGACTTCGGCCGGTCGGTGTTCTACCGGTACGTCTACAAGGTTCTGTTCGTCAACATCCTGCTCGTGCTGCTGCCGTTGGTGACGCTAATCGTGCTGAGTGTGTTCGTTGTCCGCGCGCTGCGCCGCACGCCATCATACCGACTCAGTCTGCTGCACACCCGAGCACGACTGCCAGAGAAACAGCCGGTCCTGCCTGCCGCCTCCGAGGCTGCCCCGCAGGCCGCTGCAGAAGTGGTCTGTGACGATGAAGTCATTAAAGACGGCGACGCGGCGATCGACAGCGATGATCAAATACAGCAACAACAGCAGCAGCTGATGCAAGGC
>Ga0209671_1005018_pt1 | contig 13274 bp, 6 predicted proteins | sample WorMetHERISLAND2_2_FD_187401 | JGI IMG/M metagenome (GOLD analysis project Ga0209671, IMG submission 187401) | Marine gutless worms symbiont microbial communities from Max Planck institute for Marine Microbiology, Germany - Olavius geniculatus... | ecosystem: Host-associated > Annelida >... | reverse complement strand
GCCCTAGATAGGCAGCGGTGGGCAGCGATAGTAAGAATGGCGTCAGACACCAACGGGCATTGAGCCCACGGTTGTCGATGATGATGATGATGATGACTGTTTGGTCACGTTGTTAGACTGGATGCCACCACACCTGCACACCAAGCGTTATGTCAGGTCATTGCAATGAAAGGCGGGCAGAGTCTGGGGATGAACTGGGGAAGATCTCTTGGGCGTTTTCGAAAAACCTGGATTACAGCAGATCGGCAACGGAACACCGGCCAGCTGGAGACAGATGTGGCAGAGTGCAGATGAACATGGACATGTGGGAAGTCGCCGCAACGGATTTCAGTTTGTCTACGCGTCATGATGATGATGAAGTACTTAGGCCTACAGCAAAAATGCTTTTTACTTATAAGAAAGTAGGATTTTAGAGTAACGCGACTTTTACTTCATTACTTTTGCGGTGAAACTCTTCGTTAAAAGTAACTTCAAGGTGGAATCAGCGGTGTAACTGATCATCTAAAAGTTTATATTGTTCGGCGAGACATTTTATGCTGAGCCACCCACATACATATTCAATGAGGCGATGGAGATCTAACGCTGACAGAAGTGCGTTCATCATGGGAACACTTGAAGCTGTCTATTTTCGTTCGATTGTCACGCGTGCGAACACTATAGCACCGCGATTGTGAGAGCGAAACACGTTTGTATCGTGGACCAAGGCGACAGCTAGGCCTACATGTATACGAGCTTCTTAGATCAGCTGCCGTGTGTTGTCCAACACGCAAAGTACTCATATATTACCGGGCTCGAATTCAAAAATTACTCGATGTCTAGTTGGATGAAGTTACGTCACTTCAAAGGCGAAATGCAGTTCACCTGGTATCAATTAATTGCATAAAATATGCAAGAAAACATCAAATATTGTCTCAAAACTGCGTTTGGTTTGAATACTTTTGATTTTAATTTTGTCCAAAGTTTTTAGACGCTTCTACAACTGAGTGCCTACAGTAATATTGCAAATAGAGTAGGCCTCTTATTTTAACACATGTTGAATGTCAAAATGTTTGCGACTAATCATCTGCAAATAATAATTTTGTATTTACATTATTTAGTTACATTATCCGAAAGAACCGCCAGAGTTCTTTTTTGAACCTTTTGCACACTGTTAGCCAGATCTGGTAAATAAACATGCGAGCTATAAAAGTAGAACAATATGATATGAGCGAGTTATGTCAATAAGCCTACCTCGAGCGTTCAGCAGTTATGTCTGCGTGCATAGGCACGTCCATTACTGTCTGCTAATGCAGGTAATGGATGGCCGCATAATGCGCTGCGTCACTGCTGCCAATCAGCTGTCACTGACTAGATTATGAAGTGCTGCTGGTCACGTATTTGACTTTGTAAGCAAAAAACGACGTCCGGTAGCAGTTACGTTAATACAACGCTGCGTGCCTGTGTTTCGTCGCTTTTGATGTGTTTTCACTAGTGGCGCGCCACTTTCCTAAAATCGTGTGCATATCGGCAGAAATAAAATGAAAAGACTGTTTCATCATTCATCAGTTACGCAGTTGATGAGTCGCTGTTTTCGACGTTGCTGTAGGCACCACGATCAGCTAAATTATTGACGACTTTGCAATCACCCCGCCAGCATCATTAACTTGGTCTCAGAGTTGTCTATTCTACAGTATATGCCTCAGCCTTGCATGCAGTCTCTTTCCAACTTGATCAACTGCAAAGACAAGTGATCATTAACTTTTTGAAGAGGATCCTCCTGATTTCTAATTGATTCTTTGTCACGTTTTTAAGTATGTATTAGCACATTATAACAAATTATTGTTTTTTTTCTGTATAAAACGTCTGAGAATGCTTGCAAAACAGTCAAAACGCGGGAAGCAAATAGCATTGTGTAGTAATTTCGGCTGCATCAAAATGGGAAGTGTTGAAACTGCGGATTTGCATGAATATGCGTGAGAGATGAAAGCGCACTAAATAAGCAAAAAATGAAAAATAAAAGATGAACGAAGAGTACTATAGACCTCTCATACGAGCGGTTGTCTGTCTATTTTCCGTCGTGGCTACTGGCTATTTTCGGTAGACTAAGTTAAGCTAACCAGCGGTCTAACACTTTTCTGCACTTGCTTCGATTTTTGTAGGCCTACGTTTGTCGTAAAACAAGTTGTAGAGCAAGCTCTATTTTTATTTTAGGTTTTATGGCACTATCTTTAACTTTAACTGTGCAACAGTTGCACGATAGATAAATCGAAGCACTGTAGCCGTTTGCACTCGAGAGCGCGCGTGAGCCCTTGCATATGCTGTCGTTATTGTATAGTCGCATTGTGTGTCCATCAAGCAGTCGTTTCAATGCAGTCAAAATGCTGCGTCAAAGTCGATGTTTTTGAATGACGGGAAACGCGTTAGTAGTTGCTAAACGGACGAAAAATGGCAGTGGCTCTACACGAACATGCAGGCACTGTCATCATTCTGTCATTGTGACAGGCCACACTGTATAACTGCCAATCAAATGTTGCCCGCTGAACTTAAACTAATATTTAGAAACGCCATTACTATCTTTTAGTAGACACCAAGCCAGTGCGCGACGGAATACATTTTCGGACGGATATATGACAGCCGATATTTTGCTGACAGTCGGCATTGTGAGGTTGACAGTGAATAAAATGAGAATTAATAATAATTAAATATTGAGACGGATGGGCTACCGACTCATTATCCATTTCATCAAGTCGCTGTAGTAGAATTTAATTACGCACGAGATAATCCGTTTTAGTAATGTTTTTATGCACGTAAACTTAGGCCCCACGTTGCATGTATAGCCACTTGGACAACGACAGACTACGGCGTTGTCGCAACGAGACCGTACTTTTTCCTGCGTGTGGGCTACTTTGATGCCCATTTGGTACTAATCATACCCTCCAAAATTTGGAAAAATAGGATACAATTTTTAATCTTCTGACTTTGCGCTTTTTAAAACCTAACACTGCAGGATGTCTCCTCTTTCCGTCCACCCCGAATTTTTGGGTTGAGCGTTAAAGCTCCCCCACTCGACTTCGACCACGCTGAATGTTACAGATGTTACATGTTGAAACCTGTAATAAAAATAGACTATATAGCAGATGCTGTCACTTGCGGCCCATGAACATATTGTTAATGTTTTAACACCTGTATGATGCCGTGAGCACCTTGCATTAATCAGTGTCATTAGATGCACTGATGCACGCGGCATATTGCTTGAACTGTAATTAAATACGTAATAATTATACATCACATGAAGTACAGATACCATACTCATCTGTTGATAACTTGATGGTAGTTTGATGTCGTACATCTCAGTGCAATTCTTTTGTGACTTGCTGAGCGTACGTGGCGAACTCTGAATTCGATTCGTAAAAAGACTTAACTGTTAGTTCCAACGACGTCAAAATGAATATAAGCTTACCCTCCCCTCAATGTGGGAATCGCGTCCGATGCGCATATAGGTTTAAGCTTAGGCCTTACGTAATTCGAAACGCAACAGAGCGAAGACATCGGTTAGTCTGAAAGATTAGTGTCGCATAAGCCTAAGGGTGGTTTATTCCATGATTGGGACTGTAAACTGTTAACCTTGAGTGACCTTGAATAGCCGTTGTGTTTTTATTTGCATTTTATGAAAAGCAAACTTAACATTTTCGATGCTAACTCCGTGTGTGTTAGAAGAAGGTCGCAACAGACACACGCATGCACGAAGAAAATAGATTCTTGAGCTTGCGGATCGAAGCAATATTGTAGACTTATAACTTATTTGTAGCCTATGTCTGCACACAATATGTGATTGTTTGTCTGTGATGTTTGTACAGTGACGTTGTATGACAGTCGGTCGCAAGACGCTCTTGACTGGGAAGTCTTCTCTAGCAGCACTTCATCTGCATCGACCTCGAGGCGAGCTGTAAGTCTGCTCAGTCTTCTTAATTAATACCCCGTTCATACGATCAAACTGGCTCGACGAGCTGGCTATATGTTAGCTGGACGAGCCAGCTCGATGTTTGCTCGATGCTTGCTGGATGTCTGCTCGACGTTTGCTCGATGTCTGCTCGATGTTTGCTATGCTTTATGCATGCTTCATATTTGCTCGATGTTTGCTGGACGTTTGCTTGACGTTTGTTTGATGATTGTTCGATGTTTGCTCGATCGTGTAAACGGGGCATAATGGGGCGACTCAAAACACGAGACCTAACAGCGCGAGATCAGTATAGGACATTGCTAGACTTATTCGAATGTGCGAATGGGACATTTTTGGTTACAAGCGATATTATGGGCCTACAAACTGTAGGCCTATCTGTAAGTGTGTAATAATGTGTTCTGGTCCCGACGTCCCTGCGTCGTCGCTGCTGCTGCTGCTGCTGTCGACACGCGGCTGTGGACTCCGTATGAGAGCCGACAGACTGGCTGACCGCACGCAGAAAATGCAGGCGACTGTAAGCGCCGCTGTCGAATCTGGACAAACAGGACTTGATCCGTTTCTCCTTTAGCGTGTTTGACTCCTTTTCGGCCGACGGATGTTCCATCGTCAGTCTACTCTGCTCAAACGTAGTTACTGTTCTCTCTCTCTCTCTCTGTGTATGTCCTACTTGGGTTGACGCCGGGCAGCAGTAAGTGCTCTGTTGGGCCTTGTCGTTCCACCACTTGTTGCGTGGCAGCTGTGTTATTCGCCAGTGTTCTCTGATTGTCATATGTATTGTTGTCATTGCTTCATTGGAAATTAATAAATGAAATAAATGAAACACTTTAGTTTGATTTAGTGTCGCTTTGTCAGTTCTCACGTTGTCAGATCTTGCGATTTCAGCGTCCCCTTCATAGTGTCTGCTTGCACGCATGCGCGCTAAGAGAAACTCACGGGCACTGAGTCTATGACTGTGGACCGTGAGGCCAATCTCTGGTCTTAAAACCGGTAGATGGGTCTTAGTCGTACACTCTTGCTCTTGGTTTTCGCGAAGTTTTATCGTCGCAAAGTAATTCACACAATGTATCACGCGCTGCTCGAGGCAAATGCTAAAGAACGAGTTAACACATATTATTTTTTTATTCTATTTATTAAAAATCGTACTCATAAAAGACGAAAAAAACAAAAAAAAACATATAGAAAAACAGCAGCCGTTACGTCTACGTGTCGATTTAGTTACGTTTTGTTAAGATCTGGATCTCTGTTTTGGTTTTAATCAGGTCTCTTGGTCTTGGTCTTCAGACTTTGCTCTGGTAAAAATTACACTTTAGCGGAAGTCTGTTTGCCGTTTAGCTTAAGCCTGCATATTGCATAATCAGATGCGAGAAAATGTCTAAAAACCTGGAAAAAAGCTGCAAGACGAAAGGGCGCTATGGTGCAGAAACTACAGATGGTTTGTCGTGAAAAAGTCGTAAGTTAATAAGTGAATGAGCGACGCTGCTGTGCTGTGACAGACGTTAGGCCTATTATTATTATTATTCCAGTAATGACAGTCGACGCCTGCGGATGACCTACACTGTATTAGACAGAAGTGTAGTGGGCTAGGCCACTTGGTTAGGCGTGATCACATCTGGATGTCATTCACTTCGTCACCGCAGGACAACCGCATCTGTGATCACATCACAGTGTCTGTCGACAGCCAGCAGGGATCGCGTCTATCTCTGATTGCTTCCTGATGCGTGCGCCAGCTGGCTGATCATTTCCACGTCCTTCGGGTCAACTTTCCTGTGCATTATTATTGAATGACCAAGAGGCTAAATACATGTAGTCTTTGGTCCCCGGCATTATGACATCACGCCGTTCATATCTATTGTAAATCTGTAGAAAACGATCAAAAATAGATGATGCTTTAACGCCCAAACGTCGACGTGGATACTTTTATCTGCTGCAGTAACTTACTCAGATGTTTGATGTTTGACCTTGACGTGACCTTGACTTCAACAAAATGACATCGAAAGTCTGACCAGTTTATTTAACTGTGGTAAAATGTACTGTAGTTGTTGTCAAAATCTCTCAAACCGTTCAAGAGACAGAGTTCCAAAGCTATGCACATCTGATCCCTCATGGAGCGACCGTGATGTGATCTTAACCCGTTGACGCTTGAAGCTGATTGCAGTTCAGTATTAGTATGAGCGATTTTAGTGAGTTCTAAAATACGATTAAGCTACCCAGGCAACTAAACAGGAAAAGACCACTTAGTATCTGACCATTTTGTAGGGTGGGAATAATTTGAGAGCGTGGCTATAGTTAGAATGTGTTTGTTTGTGTGATTATTTTGCATTCGATATCGATTGCTGCGCTACAGAACAACTATAGCTGCCGTGAAAAACGGTTAATTTACTGCAGCTGTTTTGAAGTTTGTGCCAGCGTCTGATTAGAGAGTCTTAGCTACGTGTTTGTGTGTGATATTCTCTGATGTAAGTGTCCCATGTAGACAGTGCACTTAACCGCGGGCAGGTGTCTGTACTCTATAGGCGGCCTCTGAGCTTGTATACTTTCTTAGCGGAGAATGACGCAGCTGACGAAAGCAAGCCGTCGGTCGGTCCACGAGTGGCTGTCGTCGAAGCAGTGAAGCGTGCCATTCATCTTTAGCCTACCGTCGCTCATCGGGCAGTGAAACCAAGAACGATTGGTCAGGTACTCCAGTCGACGACAGTGCAACGCCGTAGAAAACACTCAACACTAGCTGGCCTAATACACATGATCCACCAACACGTGCATATTGCATTATTAACACCGGCACGCTGAGCTTTCATTCTTTGCGGCACTATTTATTATCTTGGTTCATGCAAGACGGTCGAAAAACATAAGTCACCAAGTTCTTGTCGTGGAGTCACCAAAGATATTGATCACGTTACACATTCAGCAGTAAAGTTCCAATGGTGTGGACGTTATCAACAATGTATTTAAACACACCTCTGTTTTCGCTATTGCACTTGCAAAATAATGACTTATGTAACTTTCTGCATTTGCTGATTTTGTAAGGTCACTAAAACCTTTGAGGTGTAGTAGACTGATGATCGTGTAGAGGGATCGCTAGTGCAAACTATAAGGGACCTGCTGCTAAGTGTGTCAGAAAAAGAATTATTTAAAAATTGTTGGCGGCTAGATTTGATGAAGTCATAAACCGTTGGGAAAGGTGTGCGTTCCACCTGCGGCTACTTTGACAGTAGGCCTACTGCGGTACTTGGTAACTTACTACAACCTTACTACTGGATTAACATAAAGACGTGTAGGCCTACGTTTACGCATTCGTCCCGAGTGCGAGTTAATTCATCGCCGTGATGCCGTATTGAGAATAAGGGTAAACCAATCAGTCCTATCTACTAGAATCTATGATATACTCCGCGGTTAAGCGAAACTCCTGGCTCGACTGAAGTGCGACCGGTGTCCTGTAGGGATGCAGGCAGATCCGCCTGGCGCAGCACGATAGCAATAGCGTGGACTCCAACGCAGTAGCACTAGACTACATAGGAGGAGTTGAGGGCAATACCTGGCCGCCTTATGCGGGTGAATTGATTGCTAGCACACGCCATTCGCTGCAGCAGTCGTTTGACGCCACCCGCGGCGCAGACCTATACGTCCCCCTTTCCAGAACCAATTCATTACAGCTCCATTCTGGACCTACTACATGTACTTAGTCTTCATCATTGCACACGCACGCCGTATGCGGACAAAGTAAGAAACTCCCTGCACTAGGCCCTACACGACGATTACCGGATCTAATCCATCTGTACCAGTCCATGCTACATCTGCTTGTTAGCCACTTAAATAAATTAAAGTGGACAGATCGAGCCTAGGTCTACAATATGACACGAGTGATGACTGAGTCGTACAGAAGGCGCAGCATTTTCAAGTGTTTGTGTGAACTTAATAATGCGTCGTTTCCGCTGCGAGGAGAGTTGGCGTTAAATGAAAGCTTAAAAGCGTCGTCTACTTGATTTCGTTTTAAAATCTGTCCCCCATCTGTTCGTTACGGTTTGCTGGTTATTTGCAATTAACCGTCGACAATGGAACATTGGAGCAGGTATAGGAGTTACGCAACGCTGATACTCACAGCATTAGTTGAGCACACAACGCGCGTGCCTCGGGGCATCGCTTTGAACTGTTAAGACGACTCATGCACGCAACCAATGATTGTCTCGCGCCTCTTTATTTCTATATTTCTTGCAGCTGCTCACTTGTTCACGCCATTGTACGAGTTGTCTGTAGCCTACCGGAAATTTCTCAATTCAGTGTCGTGTTTATGGAACAAAGCTGACAAAGGGTGCGAACGATAAAAAACGTTTAAAAGTCAAAAAAGAGCAACGCATTGGGCGTAAATAGATTCGTTCAAACCAGTTCGGACACAAGTCACTGACTTGGTTGCATACTGAGGCCGCTGAGAGAAGCAGTTTAGACAGACAGGGGAAACAGTCCTGCACAGCACGACGACAAAATGCAAAAAAACGATGAAGCTTAGTCACCTTTATAACGAATAAATGAATTGAGTAAAACTAATAAACAACGCAATAAATCGCAAGGTTCGCATTAGCTTTAAATTAGTTCGCAGTTTTGAAATAAATTTAATACGCGTTTAATGTCGGTCAACAATAATAGCAAAACGATAAAAAAACTAATTTACAAAATACTGAAGATTTTATCTTGGAACCATTTGTAATGTTATTTTCAAAGTTTCCGCATTTCTTTGAAAGTCCTCGAAAGTCCTGGGGAGTTTCTCTTTAAATTCAAAGCCTTAAAACTTTTTGGAAACAGGGTTAGTCATTGAAAGTCCTTGAAGTTGAGTTTCCAGGTTTCTGAAAGTCCTGAACTTATTATTTAGAAGCGAAAACATACAGGTCACATGTTACGCGAATACGCAGCTTTTGAAGAGAAGAGGCATACTAAGCACTTGAAAAAATATCATGTTGGCAGTATTTTAATGCAGTTTTAATCTAATTCCATGCACTTTTGTGACATGTCGCATAATATGTAATGATATGAACTAATGTCGACATTTAGTTCTGAAAAATTATTGTCGGCAGTCTTTGAAAGGTCGTTTAATTTTATTTCGTGCCAACAGTAGTAATCCTGTATTTTGTATGTGTGAAATATCAGTGGCGAGAAGCTAGTTACACGTCAACGACGGGCGAAGTGCTGCGAGTCTACGCTGTGTGTAACGTCGACGTGTTTGACACAGACAACTGGCTCCGGCTGCCTCATCTCAACACGTCGCCAGCCAACCGCGTCTACGTCCACGTACGCTTTAGTGTTCGCCAGTGTCTTAACTTCCCCAATCCTGCCACCCTGCAACAGTGCAAGGTAATGTACCATCTGTTAACTTTACTTTCGAGTTAAAGTCTAAAAGGATGTGTATAGCTTTTCGTGGAAAAATTATTGCAGAGCTACGGAAGGTCACCTGCCATATGGGATCACACACTGTTATCTCTGCCACCTGACACAGGTGAACGCGCCCTGCTTTAACCCCAGCCAGATTGGTTGGTACTTGATTTACCTACCCCGAAAGAATAGAAGCTGAGTTGACTTTGGTGTTCGTTATATACCGTGATGGTTTACCTGTTCGTAGACAGTCACTCATCCAAATAGTAACCACTTAATAGCGATCTAACCGGAAGTCGAACCGTAGCTCCATTTTTGAAGCAGGAGTACTACCGTTCTCTTTACACCTGCCGTAGGGCGCCGAGAGTTGTTCTTTTGCTTCATGTTGCTTATGGTTAAGCTTTGGAGGATATTGTACTATCTAATTGCATTTTAGTTTCAACTTTTCTATTTATCAGGACGATATGATATTTTGTTATATTTCTCATTAGATTCTTTGTCGAAAATTTAATTTGCTTTTCAATTCCCTTAGGTAGTTTAATGTATGTTGTATTATTGGAACACAATTTTTCGATAAGCTAAATTTTTTGTGTCCTGTATTCGTTTTCGGTTTCCTAAATAATGCATTTTATTATAACCATGTGCGTCTGACACGTAGTGAAGAAACTACTTACTTATTTACTTACTTAAGTTACTGATGTATAAGTTTATTGGTTTCTAGGAGACGTTCAAGCTGTTGCTAAGTGACAGCGATGACTCATCAGTCGCTCCTGATTGGTTGGAATCGGACTACGCCCATCATGACGTCATCGCCGCCGATCACGTGTTCTCTGACGTCAACAACGCCACTATCAACGACCACACTAGCAGTTTCGCTGTGAGCCGACATGGCGCTTGGCTTGCCTTCCGTGACCAGGTCTGAGGCTGTACACTGCATACATGAGCCAATATAATATATAGCCACACAACTCGGAATGAATAAGTCATATTGTTAAACAATGTGTATTGTTCTTTTTTTGTGACAACACTAACGCGGAAAATGCTTGAAAAAACGCAGTTATGGATACGTGTTTTGTATGTAACAAAACATACATTTGTTATGTATGTAACGTTCTGAACATGCATTTATTACACTTGATGATGATGCTCTTGGTGCAGGCTGTCGAAAAGGACTTCAATGAGATGATATTGTCGTGAAATAGCGACGTGACATTTAAAAAAAAATTTTTATGTTGCTCACTGTTCAATTAGGTTTATGTGACCGACTTTAAGTTATTTTGACTGCTATTTTGTAGCAAAATAACGATATTTGTCGATTCTTATGCTACCGCAGGGTGCGTGCATGACGTTGCTATCGGTGCGTGTCTATTACATCGCCTGTGACTTCACCACCATCAGTCTCACCGCATTCCCGACCACGCCCACCGGCCGTCACGTCGCCTCCGTTGTCACGGCAACGGGCAGCTGCGTTGCCAATAGCAACAGTGACGTCAGGCGCCAGTCAGCGCTGTGTAAGTCTGACGGAAGCTGGTTCATGGTCACGGAGGGCTGCGTTTGTGAGGCAGGGTACCAGCCGACGTCGAACAACAAGTCTTGTTCAGGTATTTCTTAGATATTGTTTGCATGATTATTATACACCTTCATATGCGTACGGGCCCGGTATTGCCACATCTGCGAGAAAAATTTTCGTGCCTTTATCTCCCCTAATAGGGGAGATATGAGGGATTAAAAAATTTTTTCCCTTTTTTCTTTACAACCTTCGTTTGTCAGATTCCCCTAAAATTTCACAGACTGCTACCCCTTGACCTTCCCTACATTCCCTGAAAATTTGGTGAATGTAGGATCCATAGCCTCTTTGCTAAACCAAAAAACACGGGTTGAGCGGATAGCAGGTCTATAGGCGTAGCAGATTTCCTCTAAAACGTAGTTTTTATATTCTGTTGGATACTCCTTCAAAACATGCGACCTATAATATAAGTTTTGCTTTAGCAAAATCCCTAACGTCTGGGGCTAGTTTTAAGGAGCAGTGTAACTGGGAATAACTTAGACAAAGTAAGTCGTTCAGACAAAACGTAGTTAGTTGACATTAACATTAATGTATAAATATTAATGGAACGATTGTGACCCTGTTATTATTGTTGTTTTGCGACTATTTTGTATTTTCAGCATGTCCGTGGCAGACCTACAAATCACGAAGTGGCAACTACGCTTGTACTGCATGTCCTGCCAACAGTGTAACCAGGGCTTTAGCCTCAGCCTACTGTCAATGTCTGCAAGGCTTTCATCGTTGGACAAATAGCAACCCCGACCTGCCGTGTAAAAATTAGTTGTATTTCTTTGTTGTAGTTTCCTTTCAAATTAGCACGTTTCAAATGTTACAGTAAAATCACAAGATATTAGCTAGTTTTGTTTTTAATGCGAGTCAAATAGTTTTATAAAAGCTGTGCCATTACCAATATAGTACACGTAGTCGCTTACCAACTGTAATTAAGCCCCTACACTTTGCGAAAGATAGCCATTGAGTTACGGTTTCCCATCCACTGCGTGCAAAAGGGTAGCGTTACGTTTTTTGGTGGGGGAATACAACTTTTTACAACAGACATTACGTGTCTAAGAGTTAACCTTCTAGTCTCTAGGATGTTGTGCTCGTGACCAACGGCTACAGGTTTAACTACTGGCCGTGGTCTTTTTTATATAACAACTAATTTGACGCTCGTCAAAGCGCAACTAGTAGCCTAATACGATTTGTTCTTGATTTGTCGTACACCATTATATGCAACAAATAATCGACACAGTGGAATTAGCATTTAACGATGGTGCAAATACTCTGCTGCTCGAGGTCTATAGCCGCTATAATGTACCGCGGAGCAACTATAGCTATAGATACACTTCTAAGATCGACTAATCCCTAAAGCACACTGTCGTTGAAATTGTCAACTGGCTGTACCCTGGTACGTCGTCGTCGACGTGAATATAAGCTATGCATCGGAGGCAACGTGCAACCGATGGAATGAGAAAGCAGCGTACAAGCATAAGTACCCCTGCAAACACGGAACACAAACGTTGCTTACTCTGTTGCTAGCCTCAACGTCGCCAAGGTAGGGACTGTCTTGCGTTACACAGGGCGGTAATAATTGCTCGTTGCATTCGCACGACGGAAAAAGCCCGATAAGCAGTTGCTCAGTTTGCTTCATTGCGGCTATGGTCGTCGGTGTAGAAATACTCGATGAACCGTAACAACTCGAACCAACGCCTGCGCCTCAGTAGCTATACTATTGGTCGACCGACGGAACGCTGAGAAGTTTGAAGTATTATGTAGCAGCTAGTAGTGGTAGTGAGACGTTTTGAGTGTTGGACAAGGACGCGGTGAACCGTGATGCATTGTGGGAGGGGGCTAGCTGTGACTGATGTACGTAGTCACATAGATTGGAATGCACTATGTTGTGCTGATTACGATACACGCCAGCATTATGCACACTTGATTCTCTCACCTGACTGTCAGGCTGTCGCTTAAGGCGCGCACGGAGACGATTTTATTATACACAAATTCACACATTCGCACACGGCACACCTGAAAAAAGTGACAAATGATGGTGTGTTCTTTACGGACATGCAGCTGAGTGCTGTAAAGACGTCGCCTGATCACATTTTTCCATGTTTTAATTTTCCTAATAACAAAATATAGCGAATGCTTATTAACATATGATTTAGGGATGTTTTGGAGGTGGGCCAAAAATGCTTGGATTTGACTTTACTGGTTATTCGGCTACTTTTATGAATTTTGGATTATTTAGAATTTTTCTTCATAGGGGACAGAATCTGATAGGCAGCAGTATTTTGGCGAAGGTTTGAGATAACTGATTGCTTTTAGACTTTTAGTTATTATTTTTTTTCTTATTTTAATCGATCTGTGACCGTGACGATTATTCCGAACAGTTGTCTGTGGCCACGTAATTCTTAAAACTGTTGTCAGACT
>Ga0209671_1005016_pt1 | contig 13278 bp, 8 predicted proteins | sample WorMetHERISLAND2_2_FD_187401 | JGI IMG/M metagenome (GOLD analysis project Ga0209671, IMG submission 187401) | Marine gutless worms symbiont microbial communities from Max Planck institute for Marine Microbiology, Germany - Olavius geniculatus... | ecosystem: Host-associated > Annelida >... | reverse complement strand
AACACTAAACTTATTCAAAACGTTAATCTCAATATCATAAAATTAAAGAGTGTGTATCTACTGATGTTTAACTTACGCGTGGCTTACGATAAATCTGCAATCACATCAGGTATAGCACAACACGATCAGACATCAACATTCAACAATGTAGTGCGATGTTTTTCAACTTATGTACAGATTGTTCTCGTTACGCTCAAAATTACCGTCAGTACTTTCACTACGCGGTGATTTGCGTGTCGTATTAAGTGACAAATTACAGTTGCAGGAAGTGAAGTTGTAAAATGGCGCCAGAGAGAGATGGGACGAGACACGCGTTGCAGTCGTTTAGAGAGCAGGAACGTCAAGATCGAGTGCGCGCTAAGTAAAGGCCGCCGAGACAGCTGCCTCATTGTAGGATCGCTCCCCAGGAAAGTCTCCCCCGGCCGACAATTTACCGACAAAAATTCACCCCGCCCGGCGGTCGCCCGGGCGGGGCGGATTTTTACCGGTAAATTCTCCGCCGGGGGAGACTTTTCTGGGACGATTCTATAATGGGGAGACTTTTTATGCGGCCGGTGATATTTTAATAAGGGGAAGACATATCAATTCCGCGATTATCTTTTCCGGGGTGGATTTTTCACGAAGGAGACATTTTATGTGACACCGGCCGCGCACAATCGAGGAGTTACATCGGTTGCACGCGGCGTCTAGCCGTCGGACGCATTTATCCGCGCAGACAAAAAGCGACCACACACACAATCGCCGCTAGAGAAGCTATATACGGCTCCGTTGATTGACATCGCCGGTTGGTGTCTCATTCTTGAGCACCGGTGATCCAGAGCGACTTAACGTACGACGCCGACAAGCTACGGCTAGCGCTTGCTTTTCATTGCGGCTTCTACACGCCGTGTGCGAGGCGTTTGTTTCGGTGGCGTCGGTCGGTCGACAATTCTTCTCGTATAGCGTTCATTGATCCTAAGCCTCGCATTATTGTCTGAATGACTGGCCGGTGGTCCTCGGAGATCGCAGACTACCCATGAAGTCGCTGCCGGTTACTACTGATGTAAAGACCATTGCCAGACCAGACGCTGTGTAATCTACCGTCGACTCGCTACAGACGACGTTAACGTAAAACACGTGAACGACGTTCTCTTCGACGTGCGTCCTGAATTACGTCAAGCGACCATAACGGTAACTCGAAACGAAGCGATGATTTCAACGAGAAATATAGAGTTGAATTAATTTTTTGATTTCGGTCTTCGTCTTGCGCGGTTGACTATCATGAGCTGAATTCAGTCGCCGGTTACTCTTGCCATCCACATCTTGCTGCTAAGTCGTAAAAGGTAAGAAAAACAGTTGTCAAGTTACACTGTGGTCTTGTGCTGGTTTTCAGTACAACGTTCGGCTATTCCTAATCTGCAGTATGTGTGCGAAGGCAGTTTGCAGTCACAGTTTCGTGACAAAGGCACGTTTAGTATAATTACGCTAAGGCCGAGATTGATCTATGTCAGTGGATACTGTGATTTTTTTTATGCGCGGCAGGTCTATAAACAGTGATGTTAAGCCTTGACCTTGTTCTTGCGGTCTCGCTGCTATTGCTGGCTTCTGTCGAGGGCAAGATGGCAAAACATCGTACCTATAGTGGAAGATGGCAAATTGTCTTGACTACAGAGTTTTTCATAATGCCAGTTACATATTTTTTTCATTACATAATGAAGCATAACAGACAAATTTGGATGTTATTTATTAACACACTTTACACGAACATTAAAAGCACTCGAAAAGCCTAAAAATGCATTGAGTAAAAAGTTGCTTTCAATTTTCTTGTTATGGACAGCAGATAAAATTTTTTGCCATTCTATACTCCCACTGTGTTTTACTTTGACAACTGATACTGTAGTTCAGCGACAAAGCAGTTGCTGTCAGTAACGTAGAAGAAGTTAATGCAAGACCGGGACGTGCCGGGTGGACGGAGCACCAATGGTAGTGATGTCACGAGACGTCATTGAAAGCGCGCTGCCGACACACAGACTTTACCAGCGCCAACGTCCGACCACCAACACCATCTACGCTCTGACCGGCAACCGACGTGACCAGAGAACGGTTGACCCGCTGCCGCTCTCACTGCCACCTACTGAGGACACGTACCTGCTACGACGCTCGGTCGACGACAAAAAGGACGTGATGGTTTACATGGACGACGATTTCATAGTGCGCGGAAAGCTGTTTTCGGCATGTCCGCCGTCACAGACGGTCGACACCACCAACCTTCGGTCTACGTCTTTTTGCCTCATCCCGCCGACGCCGCCTTTAAGCGCCAAGAGGCCAGCGAAAGATCGTCAGACGTCCGTTGAGAGCGCACCGCCCGCCATGCGCGTCGGTTCGACGTCCGTGGACCTTCTGTCTCCGACGACGATCGACGGACACGCCGATGAAATGACGCCACCGCTGACACCAGACTCGTCCGAGCGCCGACTGCCGACGTCATCCAGTTACTCTCGTCCAAGTCTTTACTGGGCAGCAGCCGTGTCCGACGCCTCGGAGGCTTCAGACCAGCCACCGTCCAACTGGGCCAGCTTCGACCTGAGTCTTTCCGACTGTCCGCTGCGACTTCCGCCATCCGACACGACGTGCGATCTGACGATTGCGTCCGTTGATGACCTGACGCAGGCGGCGTCCGACAACGTCGCAGTGCTGGCGTCCGTGAAAGAATTCGACCCGTTAAACTGCCCAACAGCACCAACCGAACAGTCGTCATCACTGACGCCAGACACTGCGGCACTGAAATCCGTCGTTTGGTGTCCGTCGTTGTCGATGTCTGGTGGCTATCGGTCACTCGGGAGCGTGGTTGACGGTGGCCCCCTGGAGCGGACGTCTGCCGCAGTAGCTCGAAGACTTCCTCCGCCGCCGCCGTCAGCGCTACTAGGCCGACGAGCTCGCAAGGCGTCGGCGTCTATCGGCAACGATGGCACGCGTCTGCTGCTGACGCCGTCTACCACGTCAGTGTCTCCCCTCCTCGACGACCGGACAGTCTCTGTGACGGCGGTGTACGGCGACGAGTCGACGCTCGTCTCACCGACGACGCTCGTCAGCGGAACGCGTTCAACCACGTCCACACCGCAGACTTCAAGACCTTCCAGCCACAAGTACCGTGGCGCGGCGTCAACACTCGGCAGTGACAGTCGCGACGACCAACACAACTGTCGGACTTCCGGCTGCCGACGGATTCGCATCAACGTGAGCGGACAACGCTTCGAGACGCGTCTGCGAGTGCTTGACCGTCATCCGATGACACTGCTTGGTGATGTCGTTCGCCGTCGTCAGTTCTACGACACCGAGCGGCGTGAACTGTTCTTTGACCGGCACCGACCCAGCTTCGAGGCGATCTTCGCCTACTACCAGACGGGCGGCAGACTCCGGCGACCTTACCACGTTCCTGATGACGTCTTTCTCGCCGAGCTCGAGTTTTACGAGCTGGAAGACGCAGCCATCGAGGAATATAAACGTTCAGAGGGCCACGTGCTTGAGGTACTGATAATACAGTTCTGTATAATAGCTACACATTGTTGACGGTACAATTAACTAGAACGATTGATAATGTGGCATAGCAAACCGCAGTCAGTATTTATCGTTGTCACTTACAATTCTTTTTGTCGGATTTCTCAAACTTGCACAGTATATAGTTTGGTTTTAACTTTTAAGAGATCGACCTGTTATCCGTCGAGTATTCTTCTCATTACACACTGCACAACTTTTGTCGTTAATCAAAACACACTGTGTGTTTTACAGTTACTTTGGATTTTCTGGCGACTATTTTCTGAAAAATGTTTAGAATGAAATAAAAAAAAACGAGCAAAATTTGCTACGCGTTTGTGTCTAACACCATATAGGGGTAAATAGATAAATCAAAAATATTGATTTATAAAAATATTACTGACCCATCGGGGTTTAACTCTTGCACATGACAGTTGACCTGCTCATGTAGGCCTACTTCAGAACTGCTGATAGTCGTGTCAGTTACTCGTGAAGGGTAAGTACTTCCATGTTTTTGTAACTATGAGTTTAACACAATACTTGTTTGTCAGAGAGCTGCAATCGCCACTAACGTTCACTAGAAACATGAGAACTATACTAACTACAGCTCTGCCATTGTATAGCGTGAAAAAAACGTTGGATTGGAAGTGTTGATGATACAATGATGGCATGATGATTGTGTCGAAGGTGACACCAATGCCGAGCAACCCACACCTGCGTCGGCTGTGGGAACTGTTTGAGCATCCAGACACGTCGCGTGCGGCGTTCGGCATCGCAATCCTCTCAGTCGTCATGACTCTCATTTCGATCGTTTTATTCTGCGTCGAGACGTTACCGACCTTCGCCCTGACTCACTGCGTCAAGGACGAAGCACCCAACTTCCTCGATCCGTTCTTCGTCATCGAGACGACCTGCACCGCCTGGTTTACCCTGGAGGCAATAGTCCGCTTCGTCGCCTGCCCATCCAAGGTCGACTTCTGGAAAGACTTCAAGAACATCGTCGACGTCACTGCCGTCGTACCGTACTACGTGACGCTGTTCAACGTGCTGTCGACGATGAGTTGCGCCAGCGCCAAGTCCAGCGCCTCGCTGTCGTTTCTTCGCGTTATTCGACTTGTCCGCGTCTTCAAACTAACCAAACATTCCGTCGGTCTACAGGTATAGACTTGCTATTGACTAATTACTTGAAATATAATAATGTTCATGTTGTCATTAGTAAGCGGAAATTGCAGAATCGCTGCCGCTGCAAGCGATTCCGGTTATTCCTACGCATTTTTCCGTAGCGTGGTCTGTCTGTCTGTCTCCTCTCCGTCTGGCTGTTTGCCACAATCGTGCACCCTACTTAAACCGTTTGACAGATTTAGATACCATTTGGCAGGTACACATTTGTGGAGTCTAATGACAACTTGTGTCAGATGGGGTGGGGTCCGTGACCCCTAGAAGGAGGAGAGAATTAGGGGGTTTGACTCTCAGCCAAAACATGCAGTTGCAAATTGCAGCCAAACCTTATGCTGTTACCTGGCTAATACACACAAGAAGAGCGAGTTCGCCTTTTGTTAAATTATTTTGGTCTTTGTTATCGTCATTATTATATTTTGTGGAGTGTTGATTGCCTTAATAATGTTCAAAGATGTCAAGTAGGCATATGACGTGAGAGGCCTGTAGAAGCCAATCTTTACTTTTCTGACCGGTTTGTCGAGATTATGCACTAACTTATAAACGATTCTTTTATGTACATAGAGGAGTGCGATCGAGATTACTTTTCACACCGTCATTCGATCTTTATCGTTTTGTTATGTACGCAATCAGTTGAACAGAACAGCAGTAGATTAGATGCCAGCATCGCCGGCGTGAAATCGCACGGGCGTGTGTAATGTTCATCCGCTAAACCGGTTTACTGGCTCTAGGAGAGCTCATCATACGAGGTTTGGTGGCAGATCGAAGCCCCGTCGTTGTGTGAGCTAGCGAGCTCAGCTTGTTACGAGCTGCAGTCATTCGGCTGTCAGCGCTGGCGCTGGCGGCTCTGATCTACGGCGCAAGATCGCCGGTTTATTGGCAAGGGCGTGGTGCTGGCCGCTGATCGATCGCTGTGTCGTACTGACTTTGGGCGCGTCGTCCGCCTTCCGACTGATTTCAATGACAAGCGAATTGAAGCGCTGCAGATCACAGACTGTACGCTCGGCTCACATGTACTATGTATGGTTCTACGTTAATCGTTGCCGCAGCAGCTGATAACTCGTGCACGCGTACGTACAGCGAATTATTCGACGGTGAGAAATAGATGACGACGTTGCCTGCCGTCGATAACTTATGACTCTGCGCTGCCTGGCTGCAGTGCCTGGCGGGTTTGATGGATTAAACTTCACGACGCTGCGTTCTATGAATGTGTTTTCGCGTGTCGCTGCGGTGGTCATCGTGAGGTTCACGCCCCCTCGGCGTCGCTAAACACAAAACAGGATTCATCCATTCGTCCATCCATTCATCCATCTACTCTTCTTTTTTCCAGTTACTTACTGGACGTGTGTGGCTCTCGGCTACTTTGCATCTTATTAGCCATTTTAACCCATTCATGGTCTCTTGCACTATTTTGTATGAGGAAGCTTTAAGAGGACAGTGGTCAATGGCTTCCAGAATAATTTGGCTGGATAAACCATAATGCATTGAAACTAATCTAACCTAGGTCGCATTAAATCGCTGAGTTCCTCATGCAAATTCATGGACACGTTTTCAGTACTCAGTGTTGGTTTCCGTATTCGTTCGTCAGAGTGGTCCATTCTTATTCTGCTTTGCTTTCTCTATGTTTCGTTATGTTTAGTATGTTTAATTACACTCCAGCTGCAACATTTCAGTCATTTGCATCCGTGATTGTTGCTTGATAGATACTTTATCCTATGTTATGTGGAAGATGCAAGCTTTAACTTAAATTTAGGCAAAATTCTGTTTCAAATATTCAAACGCACAGACTGACCCATCATTTTCCTGCAAACCTAAGTTGCAGCTGGACTTTTTAATTGATTATGTACGACATTTATTTCTAAGTGCTATTTCGTTCATTTTTTGAATAGCCCACCAAAATATTATAATTCAGTGCACAAGTGTGTTATGCCTAAATCGTGAGCGGGTGTCAAATTGTTGGCTGCATTTTAATGCAAAATAAAATCTCACAGTTACCGTGTTAGTAAAGTAGCGAACAAGATATCGTACACGACTTTTCGATTAAAAAGGAAATCGGTAACCTTGAATGACCTTGAATTACACGCGGTTTTTCAGCGTTTATTACGCTGACGTTTATTTATTACGCAGACTAGATTGCGCCTGGGTGACTGGCCCGGGTGATGTTGTGCTTTGGCAGGTGCTCGTGATGACGTTCAAAGCCAGTCTCGAAGGTCTCGGTCTGTTTCTCGTCGCTCTCTTCGTCTCTCTACTCGTCTTCTCCAGTGCTATCTACTACGCCGAGCTCGGCCGAGACAACTCGCAGATGTACAGCATCCCGGATGCGTTTTGGTGGGCGATCATCACCATGACAACGGTCGGCTACGGAGACAAGGTGCCCGTCGGTCCGACAGGGCGCTTGATCGGCGCCGCGTGTGCCATCACCGGCGTGCTGACACTGGCCATTCCGGTGCCTATCATTACCGGCCACTTCAATCGCTTCTACGCGCATAAGACGGGTCGCGGCCGGCACGCCTAGACAGCTGCTGGCAATTGTACGACGGACTTAGCTTGCAATTAAGTCTGAGGGCGAATGTTGAGAAATTTATTACCAAAGCCTATGTTTTGAGTTTATCTGATCGTCCTTTGCATTCGCTATGTGGCAGCGTTATATTCTCGGTAGATGTTTGAGATCTTTTATCCTGCGTGATTCTATGGTTTATTGTAGTGCTTCGTAGCCTATATTATTGGCTTTGCGATCAAATGGCCATGTAATCCGCTTTGGTTTGTTCTCTCTCACGAAACAGCGAAAACTACTCTGGGCAAGCTATTCACAGACAGGTCTATACGCCGCAGTATAATTTTGTACTGGATAAATAGCGGTGATGCTCTGCGGCAGCCTACTGAAATCAGCTGCGACCCAACACTTGAATTAAGTATGAAGATTCGCTCATTCCCTTTGCGGCGCTTTGAGCCGGTGAAGTTGAACTCAGATAAGCTAACATAGAACTCAAGTCAGGCAACTCTAACTGCCAGCGTCTTTAACCGATTAAGCCAATACGCCAGCAGTTCTAACAGGGCCCACTGTTACGCAAAACTAGTTATTTTTCTTCATCGCCAGCACTCGGTCGTGCCTACCCATGGAAGGATGGCCAGGCCGAGTTGGTCTGGGTGGCTCTTCTCAACGCAAAGTAACTTCTTTGATGCGAACTAACGTAACGTAACCACTAACGTAAATCGCCACATTACGACGTAAGTAGGCCTATAGTGTAAGTTTATTTTTAACAACAGGTCCACCTGTAACTTTGTGAGCAGGCCCGTCGAGAGCCACAGCTGGGCCCAGAGAAACATTTTCGCGGGGCCCCTCTGGGGAATAAATTTTTAATTTTTTTTTAAATGGCGCACTTTGGCGTACTTTATATTTCTGGGCGATGTCGGGGTCCCAAACGTCGCGGGGTCCGGGGTAACGTACCCCCCACCTCACCCGGACCTTTTTGTGTTTTTTGTTTAAATTTTTTTTTCTTGCAGGGGTGGAAAACGCAGAACTGGAAAACGTGGGACCAGATGGTAGGGGTGGAAAATCTGTGCTCACTTGATTGTAGGTCACTACCAGATATTTATTTAAACACTATTGCTATCCATTCGCGAACTCGATTTCGCTTTGTTTCGATATCCATATAGGCCTACAGGCCGTTCCCATATTTTCCAGTTTTGCATTTTCCGCCCTTGCGATTTGGTTCCTTGTTTTTCAGTCTTACGTTTTCCACCTTTGCATTTTTGATAGTTTCGGGTTTTCCAGTCCCGCGTTTTCAGCGTCCCATCACATTTAGTTACCACGTTTTTTGATGATACGGATCCCAAATTATTTCTGGTATTCAAGGGGTAAAAATCGTTTGACTTTGCTTTTGGCGTCGAGTAGGTCTAACTTAAAATGTCCTAATATTCGAATGCGCGGGCACAGCCATAGTTACATAATGCTGCCCAGCTCACTGCAAGGATAATTTTTTCGTCATAAGTTGCATCAGAAGCCATTGTTCGTACGAGTTATATGCAACTCGGCGCTACTAAACTACAAAGAGTGGGAATCTATGCGTTGTCGGCCAGAGGCGATCAGTTTGAAATTGGGACATTATTTAATTTTTTTTTGCTTTTTCGTTTTTGCGTGTATGTTTGGTTCGGTATTGTATACACGTAGAAAATAAAAATTTCGCTAGGCCACACGCTCTCATTTTAAACATATTTTATTCGATCTTAGAACAGTAAAAACACGGTAGTAAACTATTGCAAAAATACGGTCTGATAACAAATACCTCTAAAATAGGCGAGTTAATGTTGCAATATAATTTTCGCTATAAACAATTTTATAAAACATTAAAACATATTAGATATCTTATTGTCATTACACATAAAATATGCCCCTTTGATTCGTTCACGACATTCGCCGCTATATACAGGGTGGGCCAAAAATGGCAACATTTTTTGTACATCTTATAATTTCATCAAATATTAACCGATTTTCAAAATTTGTTTACTGTCAGAATTAGGAGACAATTTCTAATAAAACTATTATCATAGATCCTACCACTTCTCAAGTGTGTCGCTACACTACCTTGTGAAATATCAGACGACGCACTGAAGCCGGCGACGCAACTGACCAGTTGCGTAATCAACGTTGATCAGCCTTCCATGTGGCCCCAAACAGCCCGGACTTAAATCCAGTCAGTTATGCGGTTTGGGATGTTCTTCAACAGATGGCCTATCAATTTTGACAATTCACGACAGTCAACCAGCAAGCGATTGTCACTGAGTGGGGCAAACTGCCGCAGCATTTGGTTTGCGCCATTGGTCAGTGGCGTCGCATTCTTGGATGCATCGTCCAGCAGCAAAGCGGACACATTAAACATTTGACGTAAAAACTGTGAGATATGACTTTTTAGACAATAACTAAGACAAAACACGTTGTTTCTGTTGTTAATTTCTTAAAATGTGTTGTTGCTGAAGTTGTCTTGTTTTTAGTTGTTATTCTTAAGACACTGACATTTCACAAGGTAGTGTAGCGACACATTTGAGATGTAATGGGATATAGTGACATTTTTATTACAAATTGTCTCCTGATTTTGATGGTAAAAAATTTTGAAAATTGGTTAATATTTGGTAAAACTATAAGGTGTGCAAAAATGGTGTCATTTTTTGCCTACTCTGTAGAGGCTGTTTTGATTGACAGTTTGAAATATATGTACACAAAATAATGTTGGTTATAAACGTAAGCGTGTCGAGCAACACAATTCATCAAACGCATTGTTAGTTGTGCAATATGCATGGAGTTGAATATACGCGTGACCAGCAGCGCCAAGTTATTCATCATTTTAGCGCTGAAACTGCAGAGTATTTATTCCATTTTATTGATGAGTTATTGCTTTTGTCGCCGCAGAGTTCCGCCAGTTGGTTGCGTCGGCATCCGTTTCGCGAAGGGTTCAGCCAAACTCCGTAGAATTATGTGATTTGTCACACACACATTTTGCACTGTGATTCGTGACTTGTTTGACACGGCACTTACACGGCGTTGTTGTGGCCGGTAAAGAATTTTGAACACAAATTATAAGCGGTAACATTGCTTAGCAATATTAACATGATGTAGTCTAGTGGATACAATTTTGTAGTTTTTTTTCTGAATTTTGATGAACGCAGTTCTTTTGTCTGTTTAATTTGCGCTGCCGCTTGAAACTGTTTATGCTTCGGTAGACTATAGTAGACTATCGAAAGCGAAACCAGCAGATATAATATTATGGATAATATTATTAAATAAACTTACGTTAGGGTAAAATGTCATTTTGCTGTTCGACATTGTCACCCTACAGCACTGGATCGTTTCGCCAGCTCAAAGGTGCGAAGATAACGTTTAAATCATACGTTTTTAGACAGGTTTTGAATATGTGTGATTGTAGTAAAACATTGTTGTATATTGCATCGTATTCTATTGCTTTGTGCGTAAAATAACTTCGTTATTATATTATGACGGCGTGACGCCATAATGTTGTCTAATGTGTTCGTTTTGGCATGATTTTTTATTGTTATTGTCATTCGTAAGATAGAACTTGCAGTTTCACTGTTATCAGCTCAGTTGTATTGTGCATCAACTGCTTCACTATAGTCCTTTTCTGCTATAGAGCCTAATAGATGTAATGTAGCCTTCACCTTCATATTCGGAAAACATGTTTATTTATTTGAGAATAAATATTAAGAAACATAATAGTCACTGAAAAAAAATTAAAATATGGGCCTAGCAAAAACAAAACTGCAGTTTACAGAAATCAAATTAGAAGCTCACATATTTGGCCATGTTACAAAAGCAAATTAAAGCAATAAAAAGAAACATAAACACGACGTGTGTGTCGTACCAGTGGTCAGAATGTTCGGTGAAAATACTTTATAATTTCTGATTGTAATTTTGCCGTACATTTCGAGCGAAAAAAACTTTATAGTTCAGCAAATTGTGGTGTAACTGGCAAGGGGCTTACACGAAACTTAATGAAAGTCAGTGATGCAGCTGTTCGACAGAAGCATAAATATGTACATCAGAGGAGAAAAAAGCCCGTAAAACAAGTGGAGCCTATAGTGCTACTGGATAGTGCATACGAATGTGCAGATACAGATCGGCAGACACGAAAAAGACTGTATAGAACACAGCGCTCTCTGTCGAATGGCAGTCGAATTAGTCGAGACGCAGCGGTTGATCTCGCAGAATGTCATAAAAACCTTATTGGCGTCGCGCGGCGCCAGCCACTACGACCGTACGTCACATTATTCTGTCAATATTGAAGTCCACGGCGAGCGATACATGCAAGCGAAATTGCTGTTTTAGACGTTATTTTATAAGCTACTATACAGAGGAGTGGAAAATGTCCCATTTCTACAGGCGTACCAACAACGTGCTGGACAAAGCACGTAATTAATACACGATTAATGACGTCGTCCGTACTGAGCGCTAAATAAAAATAGTCGCGATGGTCGTTGAACTAAGCCGTCGGTCACTCCGCGTTCCGGAAAAATAAATACATTATTGATTGACAAGTCCCATATAGTCTGCAGCTGAATGGTACCTTCTATGAAAGTTTTGACTGGGCCGCCGTCCGGTAGGCCTATCTGTTTGCCGCACAGTGTCTTGTGCGAAAAAAACAAGCCTGAAACACAATCAAATGCAACGAACCTGAAACTTAAAACTTTAACGCCTTCTTACCAGCCCGAATTAGCTACCAAGCTATAACTAAAGTTCAGTGAAATTCCTAAAAACTTATTGTATTTTTATCGGTATAATCACTAAATTTCTATGCTGTCGGCGACTCGATCTAGTCAGCAACAGAAGACCATGTACGAGGCTAGTTGAAAGCTTCTGTGAAATTAGACGATAAAAAGTAATGTGAGCAAAGACTGAATCGTATCACTTGAGAAAAAGTAACATACAGTTAAGAACGAAGATGGCTGGTAACGTTCAGTGCGTTTTTTAACGCGGATGCAAAACATCTACAGGCTGGGCCAAAAAATAAGCTATTGTATTTTTTTCAATATCTTCGATAAATATTGACCAATTTTCACCATTTTTTGTCAGGGGACTCTGGAAGAAATTTGCTACTTAGTGGCATGCATGTGGCAATATTATGTTCCCTACATTATTTCATAAAATATAAATATCCAAAAACGTACAATATCTACAGATGATAATAAAGTCAAGTGGTAAATTTATAAAGTATTTAAGTAAAATGTTATATATAAAATATAGCAAGTGTCAAAAAAGTTTAGTTGCAGTTACGGAGTAAGTTTAATTTCATCTTTCAAATGATAGTGCACAACTTGCAGATTGATTAAATTAAATTAATCCGTGAAAACAGTCGACGCATGACGAGATTTCCAGATGTTCTTGTAATCTGTCCACTTAGACGACTGAAGCTATCGATAGTTGTCAGACTCTGATCACCGGGAGAAAGAATCGATGACTGTCAAGTATATGTGCAGCTGTTGCCGTCACTAGTCTCGCGATCTATAATTACCTAAAGGCATGTACACCGTGTCCGGAAAAAGAGCCTACAGTTTTTTTTCAAACTTTAACCTATTTTCACAATTTTTGGCATGAGTCGTTCTGAGTAATTATTCTATTAAACTGATAAAATATTTTCTCTTTACATTGCCATGTTACTACGTAGAGCTGACGTAATTATGACGTCATCAAAAAACCGTTTTTAGTGTATTCGAGGTGAAAAAAGCTAATACTATTTCGGTTAATAACTTTAACAAAATTAAAAACATGTTTATAATTTTTTGTAGGTAACATTATAAAAGCAACGTGCAACTGACAGTATACTGAGAGTTCACTTCGCCCAAATACTGACGCCACTTTACCGTGTAAAATAAAACACTCTTCGTATTCTTACTTTACATCAAATAAACAAATAAACAGAAATGCAGAAAAATAGGTTTTTTTGGCCTGTAGCTGCCTTCTTTGTCATCAACAGTGGCAAAACTTGCTATCAACTAACTTTTGAGTCAACAAGTTTATTACAAAGGTGCACTACCGCGACGCTAACGCAGGCTGCAGAAATGACGCTGCCTGCTGATAAC
>Ga0209671_1005014_pt1 | contig 13280 bp, 8 predicted proteins | sample WorMetHERISLAND2_2_FD_187401 | JGI IMG/M metagenome (GOLD analysis project Ga0209671, IMG submission 187401) | Marine gutless worms symbiont microbial communities from Max Planck institute for Marine Microbiology, Germany - Olavius geniculatus... | ecosystem: Host-associated > Annelida >... | reverse complement strand
ATAAATGGTCAAAGTTTGTAACTGTCTATTGGGAACAGTGAACAGATGCAAAAAAATTGAATTAAACAGTTATCAGAAAACTGCCAGTCATAGTCCTAATGGATATCATAGTCTGACAGTTGCAACACATAACACAAAAACATGTAAAAACAAGGAAAAACATTTTAAAACACTTCATTATGATATATCACGCACTTTATCGAAAGCATGCAAAGTGACCAACCATTGTCGGAAATATCGAGTAAGGCAAGACAATGTACATCAGCAATGAGAGTCTCCAATACTTGGCAGCCAGTCAAACCAAGTCCATTGCAGCTCAGATTCAACTCCAAGCCTTCAAGCTTTTCATTCGCTGCCAGTCCGACAAGAACGCTCCTACAGTTAACATCACACAGTGTTACCTGCCGCCCAACATCCCGCCTTAACCACAGCCAGGCAAACACAAACCATCAGGCCCCATCAGGCGAGGTGCTCATCTCCTATGCGTTGGCCATTGAGCCCATAGGTGAATGGACCACTGAGTCTGTGACGCATGGCCAGTGCGAGGCCAGACCTACGGTTCCTTCCCAGCCAAAGAGCGTCACCACCCTTTGACCAGTACCAAATTATACTGCTTGGTGAACAGAGGCACATGTATGTGAACAACTTGCCCGAGGTTGTTACCTGGCAGTGCCCTGGCTCGGAGTCGAACCTGCAACCACAGGGTTACAAGTTCGGCACATTACCGTTACACTACCAAGCCACACAGCTAGCCAGACCAGCTTAATTCACAATTAGTTGAATTCCTATAGGGTGTCAGTAGTATAACTATGTCTCTCTACCTGCAGCAGTTTGGCTGCAATTTTTGCCTGCAGCCGCCACCCACATGCATCAAGTTGCCATATTGTATCCTAGCACTGACTGTAGCATTCAATATAGGAGTGCCACCAGAGTGTATATGAGACTGCAGTCACTCTGGGAAATTGCTTCCTTTCCGCGACCTGATGCTGGCTTTCAGATATAGGCAGTACAGTCGGCCCAACCTAGCGACAGCTGGGCTTCTTGTCTTGTGCTAGCACAATTACCCCAGAGTTTTACTAAACATTAGGCCAGTTCCATGCAGTAAACTGTGGTAAATTCTGGACAGGCTATATGCCTATCAAGATGACCAACTACAAGTTGCATGCAATGACAGCACATTAAAATGAGTGACAGTTGACTCACAACCATTTGACAACTCAATTTAGTTTTTCTTGTGGCAGACTTACACGTGACATCAAAAGCGAGTGAGAAAGTGAGTAGGGCTTAACGTCCCGCCCGATGTAGTATAGGTCATTCTGGGGACAGCTTTTCCAGGCAAAATTGCACATACACATAATAACAGAACAAGAAGTTTAACCTTTACAGAAAGTTTAACCTTTATGAAACACAAAACACAAAAACGTACATACATAAGTAATTTAAAAGCGTTTTAAAAACGAGAAATTATTCACTGTATTTTTATGTATGATTCTACGAATGTTACAGGCTCGTCCGACAAAAACTTAGTGACAATATACAGTAAAGCAAAATTGTAACAACTAGATAAAAGTTATGACGACTATTTTTAGAATATTCACAGCTCAGCAAGGTAGTGTTTACAACCCACTTCAGTGTTTCGTGTGGCAGACGACTGCTGGAGAAATTGACGGTTTTCAGAGCGCTGGCAGAACTGAAGAAATCAGAGCAAGAAGATGAACAGTCTTTAGCAGGACGTTTGACGCTGAGAGGATTGCGTGAGAGGTCCAAGTGTATAAGTGATTCAACACAACCCATCAACAGTGCACCGAATAACTGCACCAGAACAACACTGACATTCAGTCATGATCAGAAATGTGTGGATACTGAACTTTTTGAGTCCACGTCAGTCTGCAGATTTTGACCAAGGATCCGCTGTCAGTCCGCATCCGCAACAGGACAGAAATATTGGGTCTGCAACCGCACTGAATAGGCCTAGCCCTAGGCCTCTATTCATTAGTACATAAGGCAGGCCACTAAGCTTAGGCCTATAGCAAATTACAATTTACCAGTTCTGGTGCTACCGTGCTACGCACATCTCAACACACATCACTTCTTTCTGTTTTGAACTTTTATTACTTATTAGTAAAAAATACACTTGACACGGAACAAAATCCATGTCAATCCATGGCCGCAAATTTTGTCACGTAAGAGGATCTGTATCAGTCCGCATCTGCAAAAAATCCTGCAGATCTGGGTCTACGGACTAAAGCATCTGCAGTCCACACATCTCTGGTCATGATATAGCAAACAATGATGCAGCTGACAATGCTCCCCAGGCCCTTAGCTGAATTTTAGGGGTCTGACTTCTGAAGTAGAGATGGGGAAGGAAAAGAAAATGGAAAGTGAGGAAAAGAGATATGGGAAAGAGAGAAAAGGATAAAGAGAAGAACTGAAGAAAAGGGAGAGGAGCCCCCCAAATTCACATTTTTGGCTATGCCACAGCAAGCATAATGCAACCTAAGACTCATGAGTAAAGACTAATGAACACTCAACACAAAGTAAAAAAATATGTGCACACATTAAAACAAGACATCAATCAATCCAAGATTTTAATTGAAACAACAAAGTGAAGACTAAGAATAACTATTGTCACATCTAACAGTGCAGCTGACAATATACGTTCAATGTTATCAAACATTATAGCATAGAACAGAGATAATGGCCAGCAGTACATCACTGATCTTCACTTTACAAAAAAGCAAAACTGTCCAAAATTTAAGTGTGCATCAAATTAGCCAAAATGTATAATTCAAAATCACAAAGAAAACAAAACATTATCTAACATACCAATTCAAAATGGTAATCAGTAGCGGCCAGATTCAGATGAGTCAGAACGTTCGGCTTTCTAAGAAAGTCGTACAGATTCTAAATTATCAATCACAGAGGACCAGTAATTAGCAAAATACAAGCTAAACATTTTTGCAAATCAAAGAGTTATAAACTTAAAAGTGCATCAAATCTCGGAAATATATGTCTGTTTGCTTATGATAACCTTAATCTCTGATCTACAACCGACTGCTGAAAATAACTTGTAACTAGCAATAATTCGAGCAAATTTAATAACCAATTACGGACCTATGATCCCGCTACATCCGAGCATAATTCCACATTTAACTTTCAAGAATGATATGTAATCTACGCATTTTAATAGTAAAACAATGATATTCATTACACAACACGAGCTCTTATACACAACACAAAGCCTTGAAATTTCTTTGCTTAGTAACATGGTCAACCCTCACCCTGGTCAGCCACCTTGTCGTGGTGGTGGGACTTTGCACCGATGACCCAAAAGATTTCTAAAATCTGGAGGTGAGGAGCTAACTAAGAGCTAACCAAACCCGTGAGAGCAGATTTGCTACACATTACCAGTGCTTTTGTGCTGGTTTCGGCTTTACAGTCAACTACGGCTTTATAGCCGTCTATTTATGACTTCACAGCCGTCTACGGCTTTATAGCCGCTACCTGTAACCTTGTGGTTACATTCAGGGATGCATATTGGGCCGAACTGATATGGCCTCAGTGCTGGGTAGGTGTAAGAGCCTGCCCACCCCGGAGGTAAGGTAAGATAACATGGTCAACATCATATATCAAGACAAAAAGAAAAATGCCTTTTAGATTATGATTTTAATCCAGACATTAGCTTCAAAACACCACAAATATGTTTCATTATTTTCATTCAGAAACACTAACAGCAACATCTTCGCCTTTCAAGCAGTTGTCTGAAAGGTCGAGCAGCTGCGACACATCCGACGTTGTTTCACATTTCAACCGAATGACGTCCATGAGCCGATTCGCTCCCCGTGAAGTGATTCCAGTATGACTGAGGACCAGCTTTGTTGGACTAGATGACATGCACTGAACAGCAGGGAGAAAACAGAGCAAACCTACACACAGCAGGGTTGTATGCACAATACAACTGTGCCTTACAGAATAAAGATAAAAAATTATAAACAGGGTTCCTACAGGTTTTCTGTAGCAAAATTCCCTGACTTTTCCAGTCATGGAATGACAATTTCCCTGACATTATCGAAACAATAACCCTATTGCACAAATGTCATAAATGAGATTAAGTAATGAAACGGTATTAATAGAGCAATATGCAAATGACAGAGGCCCTGGTCGGGGGTCAGCGGGGCAAAGCCCCCCCCTGAAGCTGAAACACTTCTAGCTTTTAGACGTTCAATGAAAGCCACAAATGTGCCTGCTTTTTAATATTTGCAGATGCAAAAAATCACACTTATCTGCAGTCTGCATGATCCAAGATCATTTTCCCTGACTTTTCAAAAAAAATATTTTTCCCTGACATTTCCCTAACAACACAAATTCCCTGACATTTTCCAGTTTTCCATATGTGTAGGAACATTGTATAAAATAATACTAACAATAAATAACACTAACAACAACAATAATATATCAGAAGCACAGAAACAGCAGCAGTAATGACGAAAATGACGAATGACAAGAACGACAAATAATTGTGATTATGCACAATAAACAATAACAGCAAATAGTTAACATGTTAAAGCTTGCCAAATAAAAAAACAAAAAATCTATTAACCTCGATCTTCTATTGAATTACGACTGAAATCCAGCGCCGACAACTTGGTATGTGGATTGGCAACCACCGCCGCTGCTAAGCGTTGCACCACATCCCTGAGATCAGAACACAATTACACACTCACACAGTAACACAAAAAACTACCAAAAAATACCAATAGTCGAAAAAAATACGAACAGTACGAATCTTACAAGTTCGGAAAAATTTTTAATTAATATCCATACGGCAACCTTACCATAGTAATGAGGTTTAACAATCATTGAGAGACACAGTGAACGCAGCAAGCACAGTGAAACATAACAACAAAATGACAAAAAATGCATTAATAAATGACAGAAATTAGACATAACTGTAAAAGCTCCCATAATAAAAGACTTGCCAAATTGTAGCTGCCCAAATTAACTACAATACATGCTTAAATATATCAAAAAATGGCTTACAAACCACTTAAGGCCGACATTGCTGAGAACCAGTTCTGAGATGGTAGTATTGGTCTTCAACAATTGCACCAAAGCATTCAGCATCTCACCACTCTACAACAGTACAAATAAAAACTTTAAAACATCAAACACATCAAAAAATGAACAAATCATAAAAACACATTTAAAGCAATTACTTAAATTTGCCATTACAACAATTTTTGCATTTATATTTACTACTTAGTTAAATATAATATATTTCAGTAGCCTGATGTTGCTGGGCAAACTGCAGGGTAAGACTGGCTATGCGAAAGTGCTTCTAAAATTACATTAAATCAAATTTAAACAACCTAATCAGTACTAATCACCCATTCTATTACTTATAATCTTGTGTCAAATATATCTTGTGGGATCTACATAATGAATTATGACCAAAATTAGTAAAATACTCATTTTCAACATGGTTTTATGCCCAATGCATCTCCTACATTTCTTTTACTATTTATGTATAGAATTGTGCATTTTATGCACTGTGTGGATAATACCTAAATAACTGACGGTCAATGGCTGACTGTTACACTTTTGCATGTATTGTTCAACCGTTGAATGTATTATCTTAGCAGTACCAGCCAAATGCTGTTGCAGCCACCAAACTAACAATGTCAACTGGATTTTAATGTCACTTTCAAGTTTCAACACCATCATAGTTCCATGTAATTAACAGTGTGAATTTTCAAATGCTATGGTTAAAATTACTTGACTCGACAAAAACATACAACAAGATTATCTTACTAGTTTAATATTGGCAACAGAAAGTTTCGTGAACCAATCGTTGTATTCCAAAGCTGTTAGTATTGGCAGAAGTACCCTGCAACAGACATCATATCAAACAGATCTGCTTAGCCGAAACAATCCAACCCTGCAGAAATGCCGTCAAGTTCAGTACTGAACAAGTGCCTGCACTGGACAAGCAGAGGGCTGAGATGAACAATCCACTCATAGAGTTGCGATATTACACGCAAAAATATTATCGGACACCTAATTTTACAAACCAATGGACCAAAAACTGTCCAAACTGGTGGCTAGGATGGTCCAAATTGATCCAAATCTACATTTAAAAATATTTTCCAAGTTCACACAAAATGAGCATTTTAACCAAAAAGAATGGTCTTTTAATCATTTAGACATAACATTAGTTTGATTCGTAAACCAAAGATCAGCTGTAAGATTCTTAATTTTTTAAAAACTGTAATAAAATCCAGCAACTTTTATTATTAAAAACAGCGCTTGTTTATTCAGATCAGTGGATAATTACACGCTGCAGCAAACAAATGCTGTACCTCGAGTCGAGATGATCAAAGTCATTTATGCTAAACTCTCTCGAATTCTGTGATGAATATATTGCATCTACATCCTGGCGGCAAACAACAACTCAATTAATGCAACTAAGATTTCAACACACTAAATAATTGTTTGATTTCAATTAATATTACAATTCCTATAGATATGTTACATGTTCAATTGTTCACGCATTTAGAGTAAAATGTTAAAAATAACACTGAGCCTTAAAAATAACGCTGAGCCTCAATTAAAAACATCTGTTTACAAAAAATATTATTATATGTGACCAATCTAAAGTACTCCTCGCGCACATCATATTCTTTTGTATTCTTTTAAGAGCTTTTTCATTCCTTTCGATTGGGATTAAAGACCCAGCGTCTAATTGAGACCTGTTTAATAATATACTAATAGTGACTGGTGTCGAGGTCGTTATCAGAAATTGTCTCCCCGAAGTTCATAAAATATTGCCTGATTTTAGGAACTGAGAGGAAAAACTTTCCAATAATGGTCAATGACGCTTGTTGTTATTTGTGTTGCTATACCTCAATGCATGCATTTATCTGGCACCATTGTGGAGATATGGCGCCTCAATCATAATGGAGTCACAACCTTGACCTTTTGGAGTCACGTGACGTCATCGGTCACGTGACCATTCGACTCCTGGGGGTGGACTTCTTATGGGTGGTCTATAGTGGCCATGTGTCTATTTAGCACCGTTATGGAGATAAGGCCGTTTGGAGTTCTTCCAGGAAGGCTCTTCCTGGAACAGAGGTCGGTCGTCGGTCAGTCGGTCCTCAATATTACACTGATCTCATATACTCCTCTTCGCTACGTTAAAAACGTAGTGCACGAGGAGTACAAATTATCCCTGCACTGGACTGCGGTTGGCTCCTATTTACCAGTTTCAGAACACCTCATACCAGTGAACTTGAGCAAATATCAAAAACCTAGCCTCAACAATGCACACAATAATGTATCACCTTGGTATACTATTTATCCAACCACCAACTCAGGTCAACTCAGCATTCCACTAGACAAGAAAAATCGAGCACCAGCCTGTCTGGCTGGGGTTAATGCAAAATATGTTCATCTGTGTCAAGTGACAGGTGACCAAGTGATCTCATATGGCAGGTGATGCTACATAGCTTTAAGACGGGTTCCCACGAAGAGCCATACACATTGTAAACCCTTCTATATTTTATGTTCCATATTGACAAGACATACCCAGGCTACTTCGTCAATGAACTGAATGGCATGGTAGTCGGAAGCACATCTGTAAGCTGCTGTGAATCCACCACAAGGACCAACGGTATGTGGCTGGATGGACAACAGACGAGCCTCCAACTCAGTGTGACGTGAATCCGGGCACAGACTCATTCTGCCCATCAGCGCACTGTATACATAACAACCACAGTCACACTCAGTCAGTGGTGCTGTGGGGGTCAAGTAAAATTTTGGCACTCTGAAAACTGTAGGAAAATCTGCTTCCTATCCGAAAATTTTTGTCCAAAAATGCAAAATTTGGGGCTGAATTAAACCCCCATTTTGGGGAAAGATAGCATCAAAATTGAAATTTTGACCATCATAATCTCCTCTGTCTGAAAATTGCAACTTCCTGCTCCAATTACTTTTTGTCACCCACAACGCAGCTGCATGCAGTTATTGTGTGTCCTTCTGGCTTACCTTTTTATCGGTCGTGCATCGGCTCGATCCTATCTCAAATACCAAAAAGCGCAGAAAAACTTAAATTAGCATACAAATGTTCCCCATGGTAGGAATAACTGTCGTCCTGCTTACGGTTATAGAATGTAACATCAGGTCTCCAAAAAATCCTGTTGCAATAAGTCCCGTAAGCTAGCACGTGCAAAAACCAGTCTGACTAGAAGCACGTCTAGAATATTATCCAATAAAACATCCAAATCAATCAGAGCAGTAGTCTAAGCGTAATTCTTTATCTTCACGTATTGCATAACATCGTACAACAATTTAGTAAATTACATATAAGAAATATTGTATATATGGCACCTAATACATATGCTATATACTGTGGCAGCTTACAAATACAGTAGTAGTCTGCATTATAGTGATGAAACAGTGAATAGGTTTCTGGCACCAGAAAACTGTCCAGTGGGTCACCACTATTGCTATTCAAGTGGAAGCACCTGACGGATGCAGGAAAGACATGAAGATATGTGGCAGCAAAGCAGTGAATAAGCTCGTCAATGTCACTAGCAGCTCCATCATCATCATCGACATCAGCAGCAGCAGCAGCAGCAGCACTGCTTAGTGATAACGTCTTGCTGTCTGTGATGAAATGCACCTGACAACACACGGCAAATTGCACGTAGCGAAACTAACCTGCTATTAATCGATCAAATGTATTGCTGGCTGATAAAAAAATCCAGCAGACGCTGTTTGATTTTATGACAAATGATTGTAACTGAAACTGACATGACATAACAGAATAAAACAAGTAATTTGAGCTAAAACTCATGAGATGCGTGACAGCCTATAGCAGTTCCTTTCCTGTTCCAAAGTTGTCTTGGTCTATCTCCAGCTATATTGTTGCAATTCACTCTCAAAGTATAAGCTGCAGACAGATGGACAGACAGACTGACAGATGAAATTTTGATGGCATATATGCACTACAGCATTACATGCTGTCACACGTAAAAAATAGAATAAGTTAAACTCACATCACAATATTGTACAAATAGATATGAATTAGACACACATGTATATACCTCATTTGAACAAGAACTCTCCACAGCCGATATCTCCAGAAAATTTATGCTCTGTTCCAACTAAAAAAATACAGACACATGAAATCAACAATCAATGCACATAAAAAACTAACTGAAAAATTTAGGAAAACAGCAAGCTGAATGCACAATTAAAAATAGCAGTAGCAGCAGAATTAGTATAATATTAATACAAACTAAATATGACACAGCCCTGGTACACAAATAAGTCGTATAACAATCACCGAAAACTCAAGTTACTCAGCAGCCAACAGAATTATAAAGCAATATTGCTGTATTACAGCTAAAGCGAAACATAGGTTAAAATCAATGGTTTAAAGATCAATGGTTTACATGATCTGAACCATGACACTATCTCAACAAACATCCATTTTTGCACATTTAGTAATCTACTAATCTTTGAACTTCACGGTGCTACAAAAATGCCATATTATATATGATTATCACTTCATACACACATTTGCATTAATTTTAGTTTCACTCCAAATGACTACTTGATTGCAAAAATAAAATGCAGAGAAAGCATAAACCCAATGCCATAGTCAAAATGAAAAAATGCCACTGACTGCACCATAAACTGAGCATTTAACCTTATACTATTAATTTAAGAACAGCGTAACAGAAGTAGCAAAGGTAAAAAAGGTAAAGGTTGTCAATTTGCATCATCACGTCGTAATCATTAATCAATTACATTTCATTATAACTAAGCAGAAAGCATATTGCACATACCTTTATAGGCAATTTTGTGCTTGCAACATGAATACAATGTTCACAAAGCACCTGTGATTTAATTACACAAACTGCATTTAACACTGAACAGGAACAGTTTGAATGTCAATAGATTTTATGCACTTAAATGTAAATATTCCATAAAAATCGATTGATAAATGTAGAAAAAGCATCATCAGTGATCACTGTTGCTTAAAAGCAACAACAAACAATTCATTACCAAGAATACATGCCAAAACTGGATAAGAAATCACTCAGTTTACGTAAACCTCTGTCAGTGTCCTCTATGTGGCCAAGATGATGTTTAACATAATAAAGTTAGTACAAGAAGCCCAGTTGTTGCTAGTATAGTCAGTGACCATCAAAGACATCCAAAATTGATGACTTTTATTTCATCTGAAAGAGCATATGCACCTTCCTATTAGTGATTAATAGTAACCTTGGCCTTATCTCTCACCATTTCCGAGATATGAACAGTTTTCCGTTGAAAATGCACATTTTTCCTACCCCCCTTCAACTTTTCATTCAACCCCAAATTTGAAAATGTTTCCTTGAAGTAGATCGCTGAAAATCTGCATGCCCAAGTTTCACACACATAGCTAATTATTTGTGCAAAAAGTTTTCACCTACGACCTACCCTACCTGTTAGCCAGAGTACATCTGTTACAGACGGAGAGACAGACACACAGCCCCCATGACAACCATGCCCATAGCTCAACCACTACTTGAGTACAATCGGCTAAAAAAACACACGCAGTATCAAAAGAACATACAAATTTGACATAACATACAACAATTCTCGCTTCACGTCGATTAGGTTTGACTTCAGTCTGCAGCACTTTCAACAGCTGAATGTCAGTTTTGCACCCAACAGCATCAAGTACAGCATCTGACAACAGATCAAAGCTCAACGTAAAATACTCAATATCATTATCAGACAGCTGTTTCAGTATTGTAATCATGATCTGCTAACAATATGGCCAAAACCAGCCACAGGGTTTGGTTTGTGACAATTTAAAAGCATTCATAAGTATTTAAATAAACTGTTAGTGTTAGCACAGGTCAACATAGCCGATGCGTTAACATTATTTTCGGTATGCAGATGGATAAGTCAGCAAATCTGACACTATTTGCCATCCACCATGATCAGATAGAAAAGAAGCCTGCATGTGTACCATTTTCCATTCAGTGTGCATCCACGCCCGTATGACCTGTCGGTTCAATGAGTAACATATCATCGATCAGTAACACCGTGCATTAATTAAGCATTAAAAAAGTAAACTTTATTATGTCTATTATTAATTATCAATAACTTAGTTGCACACTTAGCGTCAAAGCACTTGCATGCATTAAAAAGACAATATATTTGCTAGGAAATATATGTAGATGGAAAACAGTATCAGGTTTGATGTTACTCATCAATGTTCAGGCAGTTCAGTTATATCCATGTGAATGAAAAGTACTGTCAGATGCGCTTGCATTTACGTCCATCTGGACAGAAAATAACACTGAGGCAGCCAATGTGTTAAGTCTCTAACATTGAATCGTGGTCGTGATTGCTCTCTGATGTCCTCGGCAGTTGTTAGTAGGGATTGCAATCCCGGGATCCCAGCCGTTTTTGCTAATCCCTAATCCCGGGGTCCCAATCCTGGATTTTGGGATAACAAAAATTAGTTAAAATTATACTTTTCCGCATGTTAATTAGAAAAAATATAAATTTTAGCCACTTGGTGAATAAAATATTTTATGTGCACTAGATTACTACTCTGTGCAGTCAGTGTAATTTATGTTTTTACAATCAATGTCATTCTCTACAGTTTGGATCTTATACCTTCCGCAGAGATCTTTAGGCCTTAGTACATCCTATGCATGAAATAAGTCAATTGGGGATACCAAAATGACGACCAATCTGTAAGCCTAATCCCGAAATGGGATCCCGAGATTACAAATTTCTCAATCCCAGATCCCGGAATTGAGAATTTAATCCCGGGATTGAATTCTCAATCCCGGGATTGCAATCACTAGTTGTTAGCCATCGTACTGAACATGCCACAAATAACTGAAACAAATGTGCAAAGAGCCTTTGCTACTGCCGCACCTTTGTCTGAATCAGCCCACCAACTGTCTGGAACAGCCTGCTCAGTGTATTCAGCTGTAAGTTTGTTAAATAAATGACGGTTACAGTAAATACAATATGCACAATGCTAGCCAAACTAGGTACGGCTGTCATCATATTACCCTCTGGACGGCATTGATGCTAGGCTAGCACAATGCTAGCCTAGTTCTTAGCCGTCCGTATAGCTCTAGGCTAACATTTAGGTCGAATTTCTTTGTCTAGCACAATGCACGTCTACCAGGCTCGACTTGCAGAGACTGTTATGCTTACGAGTGTAGAGATCTAATCTAAAGGGCGCTAGCCAAAGTAGAATACCTCGATTTAAGCAACATATTAGCAATGCTGCTACGTACCAGTTAATTTATCTAAATCCAGAATTCCCATATCGCACACCAAAATATTTACACAGCTAATATATAAACAAATATAAACAAACACATCAACATTGAATGGCAATTGCAAATAAAGTAAGTAACTGTGATGGCACTGGTGTGGTGTGGTCACAGCATACCGCGCGCCTGTGACTGACTATGATGTCCTCAACAAACAGAATTGTTTTTGTTATAACTTTGTAAAATATCTACCAACTGTGATAATTTTTGGCACAAAAATGGCCAAGACAAAAAGTTATGTAATGTGCACTTTTTTCTGCCTCTTCTAATTTATGTCAACGTACTATTTTGTGAAACATATAGATGCTTCAAATTGTTACATAACACCAAGTTGTTGTCTCCAGTAAACGTTGTAACGACTTTAATCAAGCGCACGATAAACGGAAATGTGAATTATTTACAAGAATTATAAGTTTGTATAACAACTCACTTGCAAACTATCATGTCCAAAGTGTGCCCCGCATACATGGACACAATTTCTTAGACGCAACGCCACTAACTGATAGCGGAATCAACGATCGACTGACCAAACGGCACTCACTCATTGATTAGGCCTACCATACCGTAGGCGTGTTTTAAACTCATCAGTAAGCTCTTTAATTGTCTGCTATTTTCGCCCTATAAGACGTTGCGTTTTATGCCTATGTTGAATTGATGACGCAAAGATGAGCAATCTAATACAAATATATACAGGGTGGTCCAAAAAACGGACCCCCAGTTTTATTTTAGTGATAACTTCGGTAATTCAGCACCAATTTTAACCATTCTTTCACTGTTACAAGCAGAAATTTATGCAGCGTAAACGTGAAATTCTTCCGCCCACCGAACCTTTATTGTGTGACCACATTACCTAGCAAAACAAACACTACTGCTAATATCGGTGTTCAAACAGCGATCATCCTTTGTTATTCTGCCCATATC
>Ga0209671_1005013_pt1 | contig 13281 bp, 7 predicted proteins | sample WorMetHERISLAND2_2_FD_187401 | JGI IMG/M metagenome (GOLD analysis project Ga0209671, IMG submission 187401) | Marine gutless worms symbiont microbial communities from Max Planck institute for Marine Microbiology, Germany - Olavius geniculatus... | ecosystem: Host-associated > Annelida >... | reverse complement strand
GTCGAATTTTTGAATTCCCCATAAGAAAGAGAAGTCGCCGTTAACACAGGGCTTGAACTATCGTTCAGCCTGTGATACATGTACATCATCCGACAAAGTTAATAGGAGCTGAATAACCTATAAACTACTACCCTATTTTTTCAGAAATCAGCTTACAAATTATAACAGCAAAAACAAATTACCTACATGAAGTTAACTGAAAAAAAACAACTAATATTAAATATCAGCTATCAAGCAGCAGTGTGACATTCTTTTGTAATTAGACTGTTGTGCATTTTATATCAAATTAAACTAAATTAAAAACCTTAACAAATAAAACAATCTAGTAATCATTATAAATAAAGATTAAAAAACAAATAAAATGTATCACTTGTCACACAACATTCGGTTACTAAAAAACAAACCCCACAGATACATCAAAGTATGTATGAATGTATCGACAACAAACACTACCTTATAAATATTGAATAAAATTAAATAGACAAAATAAAATGCTTTAAAATAATGACAATGATAATGAACTTTTCTGGCTGGATATCAGACAAGCTACAAGCAAGTACCATTTCGGGTTCTGTTTAGATTCATGAGTATTGTTAGTTTCACGTTATACAATGTAAAAGTGATATGTGTCAGTTTCTATCGCTAACCTATCACAACTGAAGTTCAGAGCACTTGGGGTATTAAATCTATATATCAGTAAAACATTTAGTCTTCACGTACTCATCATCTCACTGCAATTTATGACAAAAGACAAAATGCATTGCTTGCAATAAAACTGTACAACTGCCCACTGGGCAAGTTACGATTATCATTCTCACACACAGTGTTTACAATATATTCCGTCATTGCATACTACACAAAAGTCACTTGTTGCTAATATTGCTTGTGCAAGACATATAATGATATCAAAGGCTTGGTATGTCAGGACACTGGACTTAAGGGATCTTAGTAAGTCTGATTCGATTAGTTTGACTCGCAAACTTTTGCAAACTGGGCCATAAGCACTTTTCTACAGTGGATGAAAATACACTCGCTCATGATACAGCATGAAATAGGACAGCATATCACATCCGTTGTTTAAAAGGGTATAAAGCTTTCAGTTCCTGGAAAGACCCACAAAGACAAGCATGGCATATGCAGACAATAAATAAGGGCAGCAGTTTGTATGTGGCTACGTGGTGGTCATGTCGTCGGGATGTGAGAAGACGACTTGTTCAATCGGGTTCACGGAATCCCGTTTCCTGCGCTGCGACCGCCGCTTGCAACGCATGCATGGCAAGTCAGTGTTGGGCAGCCAGCAGGTCTTGTGGTAGACGTTCAGACAGTCGTTGCACTGCAAACACGACGACCAAACAGCAAACACTGCCCATCACTAACACAGAAATATACACAATTTGATTGAAACTCGAACAAGGTCTCATTGCTATTCGTATTATACAACTAGGCCGCGTTGTTTAATTAAGTGACGGATTGTATTGACGCATCATGATGTCACAAAATTCAATGCTTCAACATAGACATCACGAATATTAATGTGCATCGATGCAATCAATCCATGAATTAAACAATGCGAGGCTAGGTAGAGCATAAACAAGCTATTAGCTTAGTTGACTGTCACGCTCTACGCATGTCGTGATGGTTATTGCGACTTACCATGTAGCCACTATACCGCACGAGTGGCACACCATAGTGCGTTATCACCTCTCAATGTCATCCAAGGTCAATGATTTTAATGTCATTTAAAAGCTAGTATTCGACTAACTTCCTATTAGTGATCAACAGCAACCTAGGTTTAGCCACAATACACCCGTTACAGAGGACGACAGACGACGACGAACAGCAACCGTGTAAGACGCCTACAGCATTGCTGCAGCGCGTCAATAATATCTGTCAAAGACAAACGGACGGACGGGCAAGATCCGTAATGCGGCCTGTTAGAACGGCCGTATAAATAGAAATCCACTATCCGGCGAAGTCGGATAGTCCGTTTTCAACTCCTCCACAAGTTCGACTGCTGCATCGGTCTGGAACAGTTTGCCGGAGTCAGTCCGATCGTATCCGTCGTTGCACGTTTTTCGCAGCAGACTGAAAACCGAACTTTTCGCCCGATCTTACAGACATGACTAACAACGTCTCATTGTACTGACTACTATTACGTCACTTCACTGTTTAGGCTTATTGTTATGTGTCCTTGTAGTCTTAGGACTTAACGCCACGCTAAAGTTAATTCGTCCTTCATCATCATCATCATCATCATCAAGGGTCGGTCGAATGGTTGTTCCGTCCACGCTTGGCTGCAGAGCTATAAATAGAATGGATACTGAGTAGGCTACAGCAACAGCAGCAGCAGCAGTGAGTGCTGCAAACAGAGTGAAAAAATTAGGACAAACAGACAAACGGACAGAATTGTGTAACAAAGAGTGCTGTCAAAGTGTCAGAGCACGACAGTCAAATATATGGCTAGTTGGCTACTAAAATGTAAACTTGTATTCTGTGCCACATCCATGCGTAATTCTCACAGATTCCTGTCACATCAGAAACTGCTTTAGATTGTCAAGACTCCCCCAGAACATTTCAATATGCCATATTATGCATTAATGCCATCTTTTGACAACTGAAAATTACAAAAACAAATTAGATGCTCTTCACAACGTGCAACCATGTCAAAGCGTAAAAAACGTAAGGTCCTTCCCGAGCCTTACGGCCCATAGGGCGGCGCTGATCTCCGTTTCCTAAGGCTCTCAGCCAGACACCAGTTTTTACACTGCGAGACCACGGATACGGGGCCAGTGTATCGCGCGGTGTGCCTGTTTACATCCCAGCGGTGAAGCCAGTACCAAATTATACTGCTTGGTGACAGAGGCACATGTGTGTAAACAACTTGCCTAAGGTCGTTACCCGGCAGTGTCCCGGTGCCGAGTTGAACCTGCGTCTCTGAGTTACCTCAGGATTACAAGTTCGACACGTTACCGTTAAGACTACCGAGCCACACATGTCAAAGCACTAAAGGATAAATGCTGCATTATCTACTGACGCTGCAGTAATGTCAGTAGCACGCTACTGTAACTAAATACGAGAAAATGGAATTCATACAGTGACGGTGCTGGTGACATCGAATGGGTAGATGATGTCGGCGTCATCATTGCAGATCTCACAGACGAAGCCGCATGCTGAACAACGCTCACACTTCACGATGTGACCGACGCCAAACTCAACAATTCGGCGCAGCTCCGATGTGTACAAGCCATCCTTTACCTGCTGCAACTCCTGCATTATCACCATCAGCAGCAGGATTAGCATCATCAATTCATCATCATCGTCATCACCCAGAGACGCGTCTAGATCTCGACTTCAGTTGTTTCAGGACCTACTCGTCTTGGTCTCGATCCCATTGCGGACAAAAATGCACAACATCTCACTCTTTTCTCAGTCTTGGAGCTATGTGTCTCTGGTCTTGTCTCAGACTTGGCCTGAAAGGCCTCATTCATAACCCTGTCATCGCCATTATCATCACAGGGAAGTTTAACATAGCTTCAATCAATACCTGTTATTTCTAGGACTGCAAAGGTAGAATGCGAATAAATCAAATGCAAAAAGCAAAAACTTCTCATGTCAGACAAGTAAGTCAAACATCTAAAGACTGCATGTGGTGATATTAAATGGCATCTCAATCAAAGTCTGGTACCAAAGATGCACAAGTCAGAACAACAATCATTTCATTTCTGTTATATAACTTCTTTACGCTGAACAGCATTGTAATTTATTTATTTGATTTAATGACAAAGGGCCGCAGCCACTAACATGCCAAAATAAAATAACAGTATACATCAATGAATGTCACTGATAGCAGAATACAACAATAAAACTACTAGAAAAAATAAACTTTGCAAAAACTAGCCAAGAATGTGGAAGTAATAGATCGTTTAAAGCTATTTAAATTAGAAAAGTCAGTATTGTCAGCTGGCAAGTTATTCCAAATTCTTCCTGTACGGTAAGTGAAAAAACATGGTACATTTTACTTTGCTTTATGATTGTTCTTGCAATTAACTGACTAATTTAAGCAAAAAACTACAAAAGTGAAAACTAAACTAAAAATACTTAACAATAGCATGACTTTCATTAACAAAAACGAAAAAAAATAACATAATAAAAAAAAATGAAAATCACACTTGTAGTCATCATCACACTACAATAGCATAGTAATAAAGTAGATAAGCAAGTAAGCCGGTAATTAAGTAAGTAAGCAAGAGGCAGACCTTGATGGAGTAATGGTGCATGTGTTGAAAGACGTGCCAGCGAGTGTTCATCATTCGCCAGAACACATCAGAGTCGGCGCTGGTACATGCCAGCATGTAGCGCACCAGATGAACCAGCTGTAGCCTCAGCAACTGCACAGTACACGAAGGCAATTAACGCTCAATGATAGTGACGTTGTGGCAAAGCAATTGCCCTTTTCCAAACGCAGTGACTATTGACCGGCAACCGACCTCAGATTCAGTGAGTTTCTCGCTGACATTGTGAGCTTTATAAATTAAATTTACTTACTTACTTACTTACTTAGCCTGTGGGCTATTTGACCGGTCAAAATGAAAGATCACAGTCGCCACCTAGTGAATGACATTATAAATGGTGTAGACGCAAATGACTAGAATTTGCGTTAATATTATGGTGTAGTGTTTAGGGCTTAAGATTAGGGTTAGTATTAGGGTTAGGAACTTGTCCTGTGCCTTTTGCAAAATTTTAGCCAGCTAAAAATACCCAACTTGCAGCTAAAAATCTCCGATATGTGAAAACTTGGGGGCAATATTAAAATGCTGAGCACTTTTATTCTCCTCATCAGAAATATGTAGCTGTCTGCCATCAAACTTCCTGCCACCCAACTTTTTTTAACCCACAATGCTACTGCTCAACACAACGGCATACAGATACAGATGAAAATGGCCGCAAAAGATGCAATGAAAGCATCATGAATGTCTTAAAACAGCATTCCTAGCTCAAAGCTAACAGGCACAGAAAAACAACAAAATTAGTACAAACGTTTGTCAGACAGGACTAACTGGTGTGCAAAAGTTCAAAAGGCCTTACAATTAGAACTGCATAAAACAACAGCACTAAGCTCACAAAATTTTCTTCTGCTACTAACGTCGTATTCTCAATAGTGAATGGGGAAATGAGAACATGTGTACCATAGTAATACTCTGTTACACAGTGCATAGTTATGCCTGTGCTACACAATACGGTTAGATGAAATTTCCACCAAACACAAGCTGTAATAAGCAGTCATCGTTTACACACCCGAGACATGTCCAACTGTTGAATCTGACTGTACAGCTCTGGGTTCAACTGACTCACGTCAATCATTGGCCACTCGTGGGATTTATGCAAAAATTCCCAGCTCTCATTCGACACTGCATGCCACCGCACAAACAATACATTATACACCGATATCAGTAATTTGCTTCATCAACAACAATGTGAATCTGCCATATTTTCTAGCAACCATACAAAAAATTAGTTTTACTTTAAAACATTCTGTGCTAAAAAGGAAAAGGCAAGATTATACAACTCGTAACTGAAGTGGTTAACGAATCTCCAAAGTGACAGCTGATTCATATAAACCAATGACACCACAGTGCTTTATGCAGCCATACAATGCCTGAATCAACAGGTGCAGCCAGCAAAGGAAAACTTGGGGGCTACATATGGACCCATATGTAGCACTTTCTTAATCTAGTGATATGCCACATTTGACTTTTACCACACAGCCCCTGAGCAAAGCATTACTGTCCAAACTCGCTGAAGCTGTATAAACTTCAAACTAAAAACAGCAAGACAAAATACACTGAAGAAACCAACAGAACCGGAAAAATTTGTTACAGCCTTCCAGCTCATCTGAAACAAACTGACATTAACTTTAAACGATTCGAACTTCTGTTTTGACATATGGCACGTTACAAATGCAGACTACTTACTTACTTACTTACTTACTTACTTACTAAGATCATGGTGCATTTTGACTAACTGTTAAACTGCACCTCTTAAGCCATCCTAACTTACTTATTTACCTAAAATGTACAAACACAGGTGACAAGGACCTCTGTATTTAGAGAAGTCCCAGTGGAAGATGATTTTAGCCGGGATTGCAGCCTGCCAGTTACTATGACAATGTCGACAGTACAGCGCTCCAGAAAACTCGCACACCCGGCTTGACTCTAAAAAATACACAATGACGACAACAACTACATCATCACTAATAATTGTAATTCATCTGCTAAACAAAATACCAAAAAATTCAAAAACAAAAGCACTACTGCATACAATGGTGAACAAAAGACAATCTGCCAACAGATTTTATAACACAGATGTCTTGTGGCTAGGCTACACTGGATGCTCCCGATAGATTTATAATTTCTGTAACAGCAATCTGAATTGTAACTGTTGGTCTGACTCAAATCGATTGTGGCCCGCCATAGCCAAGGGCCGCCATAGCCACAATGCAATAGCCATTGCCAGGGGCCGCCGTAGTTAGGGTTACGGTTAGGGTTCGGACCCCACATTCCTATAGGCTTCCCATAGAAACTATTCAGCTATCTGTGACCCTTTGGCCGGAATTCGCATTGCAACATTTAGTGAGAGGGGGGCCGAATGGTCTGCTAACGAACCCTAACCCTAACCTTAACCCTAACTCTAACCCTAACCCAAACCCTAACCCTAACCCTAACCCTAACCGTAACCATAACTATGGCGGCCCTGGTTGGCTATGGGATTGTGGCTATGGTGGCCCTTGGCTATGGCGGCTATTGTGGGCTGTCACCCTCAAATCTGTCCTTCCCATAGCAAGGAGTGGGACCCATATGTAGCACACTGTTTGACAGAGTCACACAAGTGCGCCTGCCAAATGGTATTTCATTGCATGTAATGGCTTCATCAGAGTGTACGCATGTGTCAGACAGTCAGACCATGCATGCTATGTAACCAACATCGTAGATGCTATCAATGACGCCAGTTGATGAAAATGATGCAAGTAGTTGCAATAAGATTCTAAATGACAAATAGTTTACAGCACGTGATCTACTTCAACAACAGTACAATTGCAACATACCAAGAGTGATCTGTCGAGCACAGGATCGGCAATGATCATTCTGCTCGCTCAGAGTACTGCACGGGAATCTTGTGCCAACAAACTGAATCATATCTGCCGTCGACTGAAACATACCCACAATATCACATCACAACACATACTCAAGGGCCAATAACCCAGTAACAATGAATGTTGCTAGCTTACATTGCAATGTTCTACCACTGCTAACTAAACTGACAATTCATGCTGCACTATACTACGACGTATTCTATATCGACCATAAGCACAGCATCTGCATTTCACAAGCCAAACACATTTACACTGATCACAATAATAACGATCTGAATACCTCTGCAACATGTGCATTTTAAATTAGTATTTACCACTACCATCACTACCACTTAGACGTTAGCCTTAGTTCCTCCAGTTCCTGCCGGAACATCGGGCGACGAGCTTTCTCCATTTCGGTCTGTCGCTGGCAGATCTCTTTGCACCCATCCAGGTAAGCCCCATATCTTGAAGGTCTTCTTTGAATGTTTCCCGCCTGGTCTTCGTCGGTCTTCCTGTCTGCGTTTGCCGTTGTCAGGTAACCAATTCATGGCCCTGTAGGCTGGTCTGTTTTTCAGGCAGACGTAAGATGTGACCTGCAAATCTCAGCCTCCTTTATCGTACTATCTCGAATAAGCTTCCCAAGTCAACTCTTCGCAGGACTTCGTCGTTGGAAATGTGGTCACGCCATGACATTCCCAGAATAGTGCGGAGACACCTCTCGTTTCTGCCTAGTTTCTGCCGTATGTTGAATAATGTGCTCTTCCAAGTCTCACAAGTGTGCAGCACAGTTGGGATAACTATGGACGTGTACAGCCGAAGTTTGGTGTCGAGGTTGATGGAGTGGTTTGACCATATTTTTCGAAGACGTTGGAAGGTGGATGCTACCACTACCACTACCACTACTGCTGCTACAAAGCTGCTACTACTACTACTAGTACTATTACTACTACTACTACTAACCTCATCAATGTGGAATGGTTTAGCGACAAAATTCTGTTTACTGTCATCGATAATGATCCAATCATTGTAGTCCGTACATCCACTGCTGCCTCGACTGCTGCACCTCTGCCATATCACAACCAATTATTAAAACTATTATTACGAATCTATGACTATTATGATCACAATTATTTGAGCTGCATTATGATCTGCCAAATAGTTTAATGGTCAACTACAGAAAACATACCAAGGCCTACCGAACATATTCAGCATGTCAGCAACTTCAAATCTATGGCACTACAATGTGTGTTTTGCTACACAGAAACGTCTTCAAAAAAACAAAGAGTCTCTAACATTGTAATCATGAACATTTTTTAATCTGCAGTGAATTACCAGTAAAGTAGTTACCCTATTACAGACTCAGCTATACTTAACTAAAATGCTAAAATGGTAAAGATTGCCATGCCCCACTGGAACATAGTGGGGTGTTCATCTCTCAGTAGTGGCCATTGAGCCTGTAAGTATATAAACCCTTAAGTCTGTGATAAATGAGGCAAATAAATTTGAACAACTTGTCCACTGATGTCCAGACTTGTTACTTAATAGTGACCCAATCAAAAGCTGAGCCCACAACTGCTTCTAACAAGACTATAGAACTCAGTAGGCAAGCTAAAAACAAAAAAAAAACTATCACTAAAACAAAGTTTATGTTGGTTTAGATGTAATAAAGTCATACCTGCGATGGCAAATTAGAATCATCATCGTCATCGTCGTCGTCGTCATCATCGTCGTCGTCAACTGCATCTCCGTCGCTGCCGTTTGCTTCCAGACACAGTCGGGTGTCAAGTTCTGATGCCAGGTGCTCAACGACTGATTCCTGCCGATCATCCATCTCTCCATAGTCCAACAGCTGACCACTGAAGGAACCTGCAGTGATACAAATATACAAATACGTACACTGATATGATAAAGAATACTAAAATAAAAATACAATGATGCTGAGACATTAATAGACAGATAAAAAATAAACAAACAAACAACCAAATATTCTGCATATTGAAATGATGCCACTGGCACTTACAAAGGTTTATGGGAACCTATGCAATGGAATGACAGAAGTACACAACATACAAAAAGTTACAAAGAATACAGACACATACTAAGTTCCTAGCTTAGAGAAAAATTAAGGAAGTCTTAGGAAAATTATTAAAAAGCTCTGTAAATTTAGCGAAATATTAGAAATAAAACTCAACTAGAAGATCAAGACAGATAACATAAGAAATAAGACCACAAACCATCTGAAGATAAACAGTTGAGCTGGAGATCAGTAAACGAAGACGAGGAAGACACTGTGAAAGCAGACAGATTCGACGTCGTCAGATAAGCGGCCGGTGACGTTGACGGTGACTGGAGGTAAGCTGCCGGCAGACTGGACAGAATGTTAGACTGACACGATGAACGACCGGAGTCATCACTGGGAACAGGTACCAGCCCAGCATCGCTACTGTCTGACAAAATGTCTAACGAGTTGTCGATACACTTTCCCGCCAACTGTGTCGTCACTGACGCTAAGGTCTCTTCTACATTGTTTGACTCTAATGACTTTTCTCCATCAGAAGGCTCTGACGAATCGGCATCAATGTTCTTCGCCGTTAATCCCCACCCGCACGTTGAAGACGATGAGATCTCTTCAACATTCGCTGGAAGCAACTTGTCTCCACAAAGCTCTAACGTAGAATCCTCAATATTCTTTGCCATCGATCCACAGCTATGTGATGAAGTCTCATCGATAACATTCCTTGGATGCAATCTGCCTCCACAGCTGACCAACAAATCGTCGTCGATGTGGTTCTCCGGAGGTTGCAGTCCTAGTGTTCGAATAACTGGGCTACTGATGGGGTCAGAATCTGTGGAAGTCTTGACGTCAATTCTGTTGAACTTGCGGCGCAGCTGTGAGTTAGCGACGGCTGCGTGGTACAAGGTCAGGCTGTTGCCTCGGCGTCGGTTTGGGTGACGCTGTCGCGGTAACGGCTGAGACGTTGAGTACTGTGGAGATGCGCCTTGACTGCACGATGCCTGATGCCTAAAACATACAGTTACAGCAACTGTTTTCAATGACGTTTTACAAACGAAAACATTCTATGAGGCTGCAGCCTAGGGCCGCTGACTTAAGTGGTTCCTGATTTCTGCAGTGACTGTCAAGAACACTAAATCACTGGTTGAGATGCTGCAACTGCTGCCGACACCCATCCTGTTACAAATTAACAATTTCTTTCACGGAAAACTTCTTGAAGTAGTTGGTATATCTAGCAACGCTCTTCCTATGTCAAAACGCACCACAAAAATTTTGTTTGGTGGTTAGATTCAAAGCAGACCTGCTGGGGAGCTTACATCACTTTCTCAGCCCTCCAAAGAGATAAAAATATGGTCAGGCCATGGGCCGTGGAGAGAAAGAAGCAGGAAAAAGGAAGAGGAAGGCCGAGGAGATGGAAAAAAGAAAAAATTTTTAAAAAACCCTATAACTCTATGCAGCTTAAGGCCCAACCTGCTGTAGCCAGCCGGAATGTTAATGCTGAGATGTGAAGAGTTGCCGCTGCCAGCATTCCTGGCGTCAGCGTCACCCTCCGAACCTCGACGACCTTGAAGTGACCTTGACGAGCCAAACATCTCCGCCACCTCCAGACGCTCATTGTGCTCAAGGTCAAAGTCGTCGAAGGTCGTGTCACGTTCTGAGTCCGGTGTGGGGAATTCCGACGTTGAAGAGCTCGGTGACACTGCATCTACTGCATACAGTACACACCCTGAGAATTAAGCAACCTAACAGATGATTAGAAACTGCTGCTAAATCCACTAGTGAGTTACAGTTAGTGCGGAAAATGAACAGGAACGACTTAGGAAGAGATGTGCTACGAACGCATAGGAAACCAGAAACATGTGTTGACCTAGTGCCGACATATTATGTGGCCGACGCCTGTCCAGCTTTTCACATCGCATCCAGATATCACAAATACAGTTTAACAGTACAGTTACCATCCTGTTGCTTTGATTATAGTGATAGTTACTATTATAACCAATATTCAATTTTTTACTTCTTTACACCTGCTATGACACAGCTGCATGCTTAAACATTAAACAAAGTGTAAATGATTACAATGGTGGACTAATCGAATGGAAACTTCCTGAGAATGAGACTGCATTTTCCCTTCAGACAGCCATGAACAGACTCTGAAACAGAAAGGTGGTTTCTCTGTTGTTCTCAGTCATGTCAAAATTATTAAAATATTACTATTATAGTTATTATTTCTGTGAATCACTAAAACAAATGATCGAAATAAAAAGTAATCAATAATCAGTAAGATACCGAGTGCAGGTGGCAAGGTGTTGTCAGCAGACTGCGTCAGACCAGCCAGGACAGCAGCGTTACCAGTCCACACATTCAACAGACTTGAGTTATAACTCAGCTTGAACTTGATTCTTTCCAAACCTTCACATACGCCACAGACTGAAGGGACTAACCATCATTCACTGCACAAACTCTAAACTTATTACCATATATGTTACCATTACTTCTACACTGTGAGGTATAAAACACACACCAAAATTTATCGACCATAACATGAAGGTGGATTATCGGATTTTAATAATCTTGGTACAACTATTCCTGATACAACTGGCCATCAAATAATAAATTCATGTTTCCACCTCACCCAACATATGTTTCTGCACTACCTGGGAAAATCAAAACACATGAAATCGGCGTCAGAATGAACAAAATGTGCCAAAAACCATCCGTAACATTATTGATAGTAACTTTAAAAAGGATAATGAGATTTTAATAGATTTTGGTACGAAGTTTTCTGACATAACTGGCCATCAAATGGCCCTTCAAATTCCCAGCTGACCTAATGTCTGTTACTGCATTCCTGAGGAAACAGCACAAATGCAACATAAGTTAAAATAAAGAAACAAAACATCTGTAAATTTCATCAATCCAGATATGTAGCCCCTAACAATCCTGTTCACAGTTCGTTCGACTATGTTGCAATGTTGTGCAGCAGCGAGTTTACAGAACACTGTTTAAAAATATCAATGAACTCAAGAAGTGACTGGTTGAAGTCTGAAGCGAAACATTATCAACACTGCTATCAATGAATGGAGAAAGCATCTCCCTGCCTGTGTTTACACAAATGGCCGATATATCGAATATTTGCTGTCAGCAGTTGCACAACTGGACAACTAAAAATACTGTCAGCCAAAGTGCTAAAAATTTGGACAAAATGTACTAAATGTGTCTTATTTCAATCAACTAATGATACTGCAGTGAATAAAAATGTAATATTTTACTTGTTTTGCTTTCCCCAGGTAGTGCAGAAACAGATGCTTGGTGAGATGGGAACATAAATAGTCATTTAATGGCCAATAGTGTCCGGAATATTCATACCAAAAATTATTGAAATCTGATACTCCATCTTCAAGTTACGATCCACAAATTTTGGTGTGTTTTTTATGCCTCACAGTGTATTATCTCCACTAAAAAGAAGAGACGATGCAGCTATCACAACCACAACTATACACATCTTTTGTCTAAAAGTCTTTCTGTTAAACTACACAGAAAAAATCAACAGATTTTGATAAAAGTTTGCAGCGTCATTTGCAGCTGCAAAAGTACAAACAAGTCTGTTATGGGTCAAAACTTGACAAATCTTTCTCGCAACTGACACCAATTTTCACCACAATAATGCATTTTCAGAGATATATTGATGACTTTAGTTTTATTCGCTAGGCACCAGCGGTACCATTGCAGACTGTTGAACAGACAGATCAGCAGACGCTCTGTTCTAAAGTCAGTGTTAGCAATAGTTGCCTTGCAGCAGTGTAGTCAGAACACTTATACATTCCAGGTCACGCATGAATGCCCATGACTCGTAGCAACATCTGAAAAATAATCATAACATATTATTTAGTTATTCATTAATTACAATTTCAGAACACACGAACAGACTCTCTTGTGTCTGATGATGCTTTGTGCCTCACAAATCTTATTAACTTATTACTATATGAAAATTATACCCCCACTTGCAAACATCCTGTGGGCTAAAAAATCTGATCACAAGCAAACGCTGCAACGGCTAGGAGTCCATATCTTCGTTCGCATTAATAAAACTTTGGTGGACTAGAATGCAGTTAAAATGCCGCACAATGACGAGTGA
>Ga0209671_1005008_pt1 | contig 13286 bp, 9 predicted proteins | sample WorMetHERISLAND2_2_FD_187401 | JGI IMG/M metagenome (GOLD analysis project Ga0209671, IMG submission 187401) | Marine gutless worms symbiont microbial communities from Max Planck institute for Marine Microbiology, Germany - Olavius geniculatus... | ecosystem: Host-associated > Annelida >... | reverse complement strand
TTCTTACTGTTGGTCAGAACAGCATCGACCAGTGTGTAGTTCAAGATCAGATACCGGTAACCAGCTCTGGTTACAAGTAATTTTATGAGTAGTTTTACGACGTGACAGCGGGCAGCAGGAAACTGAGCGACGACAATTAGTTGCGCCGAGTCGCCGAAGACTTTCCCTGCATGAGATCAGTCGCAACGTTTGCAACGCTAACAACGGGCCAGCTTACAGCATGACACCAACTTCAGGGAACCCGGAAAACACCCAGCAGGAGACCGCGTAACGAGTATTCACTGCACTATGGCTCTGCCAGCCAGACTATTATATAGTAATTCGTAGGCCTACCACGCGTTTGAAGTCTGAATAGACGACTGGTAGACGCCAGACCAAAGCAGCAGGAAGAAAACAAACTAAACGAACTATTTGAAAACGTGATCATACTCAAAAAGAACAAGCCGCTGAAGCCTCTGTAGTGTGGAATATGTTTGACTTATGACTCTATCTTATGTTAAACGTTATGCAAAGTTAATTTAACCATCTAACGGACAATGCTGCCACAATGACGTTAACAATCAAATATTGAACATCTGAATGATCTGACAAAACGTAACTTTTGGCGTGGCTATGTTTTAGCTACTTTAATTTGCTATCATCTGTCGTATCGGCACCATCGCTCAAAATTTTCAGACGACGCCACAAAACTACAGTTTTTTTTACAGTTTCATGTCTTCTCAGTTTATACGCAAACATAGGGCCTACAACACTTTAAACTAAATCGTACAATAATAGGCCTAATAATACCCTGGGTAAAAAATAATATTTGTAGTTATTGAACAACTGCGTATTTATTTTGTACTCTAACTCTTTAGCCGACCGTACTTAAGTTACGAGCTATTGGCATGGTTGTCGTCCGTCTGTCTGTCCGCCTGTAACGAATGTATTGTACTGCGGCTGAGCTTTAAGTCGCAGGGAAAAATTTTTTAAACGAACAGTTAGCCATGTGTGTTAAACCTAGGCGTGCAAAATTTCAGCGACGTAGAGCAAAACATTTTGAGTTGAATGGACGGGGGAGGTAGAAAAATAGTTGTTTTGCAAAGGATAATTGGCTATATCTCGAAAACGGTGTGAGATACGGTCATGGTTACTATTAATCACTAATAGGAAGTGGCATATTGCCTTTCAAATTATATAGAAATCGTCGCCCTTGGTTCACTTTTAAGATCACTGACAACCAGTACGGTCGGCTATCCCAACGACGGCTGAGCTACTAGTTACTTTTACTTAAGTAAAAAGTCGCAAAAATTGTTACTTTTCCTCAAGTACTCATATTCAGTACTTTACACAGCGCTGTTTTTATTGTAGAAATATAGTCTGTAATGTAACGCATTGCATTTGCATGAAGTCGGGTCGGGTCGGGTCGCGGGTCAAATTGTAGACAATTATGGCGAGTCGGGTCGGGTCACGGGTCGGACGCTTGTGGGTCGGGTCGGATCCGGGTCCAAAAAAGTGACCCGTGTCCATCTCTGGGACATATAAACACGCGACAGTTTATCACCGACCCGTGATCGATTGTGCATTTTTGAACATACCTATAGAGACAGACGATGACCGGGACGTGCATGCCATAACATTAGGCTACGACTCAGCCGCCATAGAAACGTGGAATCATTGTGATGCGTTATAGACAGCGGTCATCGCAAGCACAACAAATGCAGTTGAAGGTTGGCATTTTGGTCTGCAGGCACTTTTTAATTGTTACTATCCAACATTGTGGACTTTTGTGCAATGGATCGCAAAAGATCTTCAAATGCAACGTTCGTCATTTTTCCAAGAAACTGCTGGTACACAACCTTCTGTCACTTACATGACATGTGATGCATAAATGCCAGAATCTTCTGTCCCAAAGCGATTGATTGTGTCAACTTGTTAACGTGTCCGTGGACATTTATGTTTTTATAGGATTTTATATGTGTAACTGTGATTATGTCGTGTGATAATAATTGTTAAGTGATTATACGTCGGTGATTAATTGTCGCGTCATTAAGTGTCCTGTAGCCTACACCGTGCACCACTTTCTGTCTGCGTCACTGACAGGGTGCATCATATTTTCAGATCAGAATGACGCGTGCGTAATACGAGTTGATGGGACTGCGGTCGTTGTAGATACTGTGTAACACGCACTGGCTGGTGAACAAGTTGAGTTATCGTCCGTACAACGAGGCACTCGGTGACTTCAACTTGGTCTCGGAGAAAGACGTCGACATCCGAATGATCGAGTCGATCCTGTTGACTTCACGCTTTCTGCCAGACAACCCGCACATGCTCCAGGTGGCACAAATGTAAAAAATGTTTTAGAAAAAATTTTTTAAAATGCTAAAAACCTAGAACGTGGCAGGAATAAAAACATTTTAAAACATTGAATATAAAACGTTAGCTCCAATTTGTTAATCGCTTACCTAATGCCTAATGTTCTAAGTGCAGTATACCTAGAACTAGAGAGAGAGAGAGAAAGCGAGAAATAGAATTTCAATTCAACGATATGGTCATAAGACTGAAAAAAAACTTAATTTGTTTTTGTGGTTTCAACAACGCTACTCGAAGTTTTTAATAGAATTTTTTATACAGTTTTTTTTCAAAAAAAATAAAAAACATCGCCAAAATAAAAACGGTCATAAACGTAAAAACGTAGCAGGAATAAAAAGCGTAAAAAAGTTTATTGTATCTATGTCAGGTGGAGCTGCTGTCGCGCTTCTCTCGTACTCCGGGCGCTAACAGCGCGGTGATCGAACGTATGGTGAGTGAAGCGGCAGAGATGGTGTTGGTATCCAGTGAACGACTGATGGTACCGTTCTACGCCTGTGTGTCCGTCGCAGCCGCACGCAAACGTACCACCGGCTACGCACCGACACACGTGCTGGCCGTCAACACGGTAGAGGTTCAGCACACTAAACATCAGCAGCAACAAGACGAGGACGAGATCGAGGAAGACACTGATGGAGAGATTGAAGAAACAGCAGACGAAGAAGAAGACGAAGAAGAAGAAAAAGAAGCAGAAGAAAAAGAAGCAGAAGGAGAAGAGGAAGAAGAAGGAGGAAAAGAAGGAGGAGGAGAAAAAGAACAAAAAGAAGAAGGTTGATTTTTTTGCGTTGTAGAAATTATGGAAATTTACTTACTTATGACAATTATATGCAATATGTGCGTCATATTTTTATGCATTTAGCCGTATTGCCGAAGTATTGTAGATTGTTGTTAATATTGCATTCAGCTCTGAGTCCACTTGTTTGACTTGCTGTACAAGAATCCACTGCAAACCAAAAACGTACAACGGAACAGCAACAGCTTGACATATCATGATGCATTACAGCCCGACTTTTTGTCCAGCAAATTTACATCAAATCAAGGTAGTGGAATTTGCGCTTTACAAATCCCATTCACGTTGATTTGCGTGCACTTTGTGCACGTTCGCTGTGTGTGTTAGTTGGCCAAATAAAGATTGCTTGCTTGCTTGATTTGTTGGAGAAGAAGCGGAAGAACACGAAGAACCAGAAGACTCTGTTTACTCGGCGACGGTGGCTGTGGTCTGGGGCGAGCGTTGTGGTCTGCAGGTCTGGCGTTCGGGCCCTGACAATCACACGAAGCTTCAGCCGCTTTATAACATCTCAGATGAGGTAGGCCTACGATTCGCGGTCAGCGGCCTGGAGATGCAAACTTTTTTAGAGATACAGTTTGGCGCACCGCGTAAAATTTTGTGTAATTTTAAAAAGTTTTTGGTGTGCTCTGCTCTGTACAATTAAGTATGTTGTTTAACTTCAAAATGCGTCAAATTACCTTTGCGCCGCTGGAGAGAGTAAGTGAGTAAATCCTACCTAACACAGTTTGGGTCATTTTCGAGACGGCCTTTCCAGGCAGTGCATATACATGTATACTGTGTCTCAAAAACATTTCCGACATTTTTGACCGTAACTTTGAAACCAATTATCAGATTTTGATAATTTTTCATACGAATATTCCTGACACAACTTGCCATCAAATGGCTATTTAGTTTCTTAACTCACCCAATGCATGCTTCTGCACTACTTAGGGAAAGCATATCAAGCGAAATATGTGTTGAAATAAACAGAAAACCTGAAAAAACATCCTTGAGATTATCGATCGTAACTTGGAGAAAGATTAACAGATTTTAGTAATTTTTAGCAAAATATTTTGGACAAATGGCTGTTAAATAAATGTTTTAATTTTCACCTCACTTAACGTCTGCTTTTGCACTACCCTATCTGTGAAAAGCAGACCAAGCATAATACGTGTTGAAATGAATGAAAAAAACGTCAATAAATTTTATCTGTCCTAATCTGTGGGCCCCAACAGCTGGTCTGTTACAAGGTTTGACTGTCATGCAGCAGTGTGTCTACCGGATGAAGTTTAGGAATGTTTGTGAAGTCAAGAAGCGACTGGTAGAGCCTAGATTGGTCTGGAGCAGAACATTATCGACACTGCTGTCAATGAATGAAGAAAGCGTCTCCTTGCCTGTGTTTGCATAGTGGGCCAACATTTCAAGCAATTTTACTGCAGGCAGTTGAAAAATAGACAACTAAATGAAATGTCAGCCACCGTGTCAGAAATGTAAACAAAATGTGTTTTAACGCATCATGTTAATTAAGCAATCATATCGTATTGGATAAAAAAAGTGATATTTCGCTGGTTGTGCTTTCCCCAGGTAGTGCAGAAACAAACTTTGGGTGAGGTGGGAAACTGAATGGTCATTTGATGGCAAGTTGTGTCAGGAATATTCGTACTAAAATTATCAAAATCTGATGATTGGTTTTCAAGTTACAGTCGAAAATGTTGGGGATGTTTTTTTGAGACATAGTGTACATGTAATAATGGAGCAATAAGTTTAACCTTTACTGAAAAACCTAATATGACACATAAAACACAGAAAGGACTTAACCCTAAATTGTAAGAACTTGCCATTATGCTTGTGCATATACAACAGTAATGGCAGTTCTAACAATCTTCCCTGTTATGCTTCAAACAGTCTTCGATCTCATAATGCTGTTTGTTGGAGATCAGGGAGCTAGACTCTGTTGTGGAGTGCTGTAAGGGATCTTGTCTCAAACAGCTTGAATTCTGATGTTTCTTTAATCCTCAGTTTCCATCTGCTTCTGTAAATTTACAACGGCCGAGCTTTTATGTAGGATGCTATTAGCATTATGCACGTAACCAACGTGAAGAGCTGAAGATGTTTCGAAGAGGTTTTTGAACTCGTTAACGCATGTAGACGCATTGTTGTCCAAGGCCGTCTTTTGCCAGCGCGGGGCCCTTGGCACTGACTGACCCGCGGGGCCCCTAATGTCACATCATTACATGTGGCCAATGTGTAATAGGCCTAAGTGTCTGTAGTGTAGTCTTCTGTTTTTATACTTACAATTTCGCGAGCGAAGCAATCGAAAACAATTTGGACGCTAGATTTTAACTTTTTCTCTCCTCCGACTTTTTTTCTAAATGTTTTGACTAAGTTCAAGTTTTGACAACAATTTTATTTCCTAAGGCGATGAGAATTAATTAGATTGATTGTTCGATCCATCGTTTGTTGCGGCGATTATCGCCCTGGCGCGGGGCCTCTTTGGGGCGCGGGGCTCTTGGCACAGTGCCAAGGTGTCACCCCTCTAAAGACGGGCCTGTTGTTGTCTATTGTCACAGGCCGACGTGCATTCGTTCGTCGTTAGCGCCGACGCGTCTTTCGTCTTCTTCATATCGGACAGCACGCAACTCATTAAATGGCTTGTTAACGACAGCGAGATTACCGCCATTATTGACCTGTCAGATGCTCTGTCTGGTTTGATTGATGAAGGTACGCTAACCAATCAGTCCGTCAATTTGTAAATTTGTAAAGCGGCCCTTAAACGGAGTTGTCTGTTACTCGATTTTCGAATAAGCACGATCAAATGGTCACGTAATAAGGCCTAATTTAAAGCACAGTCTACTGATGTCTCTGTACTGTTTTTTTTAATTTTTTCCGCTTTTAATTAAAACAGGTTCGAGCGGCAAAAAGTAATAATTCAGAAAATCACTACTTTTTCAAGTACCTTGTCACATTCGACAAGCGTAAGACTTTATAACGTATCGTACGTTGTGAGTCATTCCATATGTCACATCACGCGTTTTGCTTTGTCTGTCCGTCTGTCGAAAGCAAAAAAAACCATAGAAAACCCACAATTGGCACGCACGTGGCGCATGGCAACGTAAACCCCGGGTTTAGCCTATATAACTCAGCCTGGTCATCCCTCCATGGTTAGTCGTAATGAGTACTAGCGAAAGCTGAGACGTAAACAGGAACATCGCGCGATGCAATAGTATTGCAGTGTAAACTGGTGTCTGGCTGAGGGCTACGGAAACAGAGATTAACGCCGCCCATAAGTCTTGCGGCTCGAGAAAGACTTAGACGTTTTACGTTATATAAAACAGCCTAGCCTATAGTAACCACGGCTATACTCAGGGCGGGGTATATACTGCGGTGTCTTAAGGTGCACACAAAGCGACAGAAATGAAATAAAATGAAAGCCGGAACGCGCAGCTTTTATTTTATTTCATTTCTTTCGCTGTGTACGCGTTTACAGTGGGACAAGAGAAGGTAGAGGTGGCGGCGCTAGCGCTGAGCGGTGACGAGTCATTACTGGTAGTTCGTGTCAGTCACAGTGTAGCGGCGCAGTTGCTTTTCACCGATGAATTCTTCCCATCAGTTATCGAGTGTGAGTTTCTGGTTGTCGACGTCGTCTCAGCACAGCTCGTTGGAAGCGTCGGGTCTCCACTACGCGGAGTTTCACCCCCCGCGGCAGAGTTCCTGGCAGATACCAACTGGCTGCTGGTCACGGTTCACGTCGATCCCAGACAGGTTGCTGCCGCCAAAGCCGGTCAGATGATCTCTATTCTCATTGTTAAACGCATTCCATCACCGTATTGCTGCTAATCATTGGAACAGAAAACGAGAACTTCATTAAGACACATTTAACTCGACACAGTTCGATATCCGACAAATTCGCTGTAAAATATGGCACGTAAACTCAGCCTTAAATCCGTCTTTGGCTGGGTTTAAAGCGGGGCACGTTTATCTGTCTTACGTGGCAAGTATGGCAGGTGACGCTCCGTAGCTATGAGTTAAGAGCTATATACACCTTTATCCATTCAACTTTTAGAATTTGACTAAAAAACACGCAGTCGCTGCTAGTGGTTTTCTCAGGGCTATATTTGGAAATGTCAAATGGTGTCAAATGATAATGGAATGCAATTCATATGTACATTTTCGAAAGCGTTTTAACACAATTTTGCATCGTACGTATTCTATTTTTTTGAGAGAAGTACATACCTGTTTTAACGTATTTTATTTTTTGTGCACATAACAATTTACTGTACCGGGTGGGCCAAAAAACTGGCACAATGTTTTTATATGTCGATAACTTTGTCAAATATTAACCGATTTTTAAAATTCTTTGACTTTTGGAATCAGGAAAAACTTTGTGGCAGCACTATTACTATAGGTCCACCACACCTTTAGCGTGTAGCTACACTACCTGGTGAAATATCAGTGTCTTAAAAAAGTAACAATTAAAAAGAAGGCGATATCTGTAACGACATTCTAAAAATGAACAACAAAAAACAATCTGTTTATTGTCTCAGTTATTGTCTAAAGCAACTGTCACATCTCGCAGTTTTCTCATCAAAGTTGTTCAATGTGGATGATGCACTCAAGCCGGCGACGCCCTGAACGATGGCGCGATCATCCAAATGCTGCAAGTTTGCCCCACTCAGTGAATATCGCCTGCTTCAGTTGGTTGATTGTCGTGAATTGTCGACGTTGATAGACCATTTGTTGAAGGACCCCCCAAACAGCATAATCGACTGGATTTAAGTCCGAGTAAATCGATCAACGTTGATCACGCAATTGGTCAGTGTCGTCGCCGACTTAAGTGCGATGTCTGATATTTCACAAGGTAATGTAGCGACATATGAGGTGTGATGAGATCTTTAGTGACAATGTTGCTACAAATTTTCTTCTGATTTGGACAGTAAAAAAATTTTGAAAATTGGTTTCTATTTGATAAAGTTATTAGCATATAAAAACTGTGCCAGTTTTTTTGGCCCACCCTGTAGGTAATACGTTATGCGTATTCTATGTTTGAATAATACAGGCATATTTTATCTTATTCTGTTAATTATTCTATTTTAGCGTACGCGTATTTTTGAAGACTTAGTGGTTCAAACTGCAAATAACGGATACGGTTAAAACGTTTTTTTTTATTTTCAAAAGGGGCGCATTGCCCTAATACACCGTTTCGGTTTGATTGCAATAGATGATGGGGATGAGACGGTCAGTCCCGGTGGTGGTGGTGCTGGTGTTGGTCTAGTTGACGCTGAGCTGATATGCCGTCTCTGGGTCTACAACATCGCCGCTGTGCCTCTGTCGACGTACGCGACGTCATCGTCGGTGTTTTCGTCCACTCGACAGTCCGGCATTCGCTCGGCGTTCTTCAAACCCACGTCCAGGCTGTTCATCGCCTGCTGCCCGCCGCCGTCATCGGACATGGACGACATCGTCGCCCTGCAGCTGCCCGACTTCAAGTATGCATATGCCGCTCATACACTTGCAACGTGACGCTGCAAATTTGCAGAAGAATTGGTTTTTATCGCAAGGGTTCGAACGTCGTGCAGCAAAACAAAATAAGTTGTTGTGCAGCCCTTAGTTTTAGCTTGTTTTATTTTATGTCATTTTATGTCGCAGCTGCGCGGGCGCCGTTTTAGGAAATTCCGGTCATATTGTGGCGGGTATCGGTTATTCTAGGATTTGCTGAGGATTTGCATCTGGGGATTACTAGTGAAATGCCGAGATTGTTAAACGTTTCTCACATTTCGCCGTTGGGCCAGCACTGCTGGCGTTCGATGTAAAACACGATTGTCTCAACGTACCGTCGATTATAACGCAGTGCAGAGTTGGAAAGCATATGACGTTATCAATGCTAAATATGCTTAAAATAGTATCGTAGACTACTGATGGTTCTTCCTGTCATAGGCCCATCTCATGGGACGTCGCCGTCACCGGGTTACGCTCCTACTACGTGTATGGCGGTATGATATGTCACTACTCCCAACATGGTACATTGATGCCGCGCGTGTGGCGGTCGACGCAGATGCCTGTGTCGTGAGGGCTGTCTGGTGTGCAACGTCGTTTCTCAGTCTACCACGCCGACACAGTCCACCATCACACCGACAACTCAGCGCGACCAACTCGTCGACTTTGCCGTCAGCGGAGACGGTGTGCTGGTAGCGCTGTATAACGACGCTGAGTCAGCCGTCATCAAAATCAAAGACGTGTCTGGCGACGACCCGCCCCCGGACTGGCATCTCAACATTCGTCTACAGGTCATGGCCGGTACTTTATTATAGGACTGTCTTCGGAGTAGCAGGGGTGACTACGTAATTTGACATCAGATTTAAACTTGTTCGGTAAAAGTGTTGGAACCCTTCTGTGGCGTCGAGCCAGTAGGGGCAGAGGAGCAGTAGCTAACTGCCTCTATTTTCTAAACTTTAGACTATCGCAACATTTTTTTTCGTGATAATTTTTTTCCTAAAATACACGTTTTGCTCTCACGGCTTTTTTTAGTTTGGAATTTCGGGGCAAAATCGAGCACTCGTAATCTCTTCTGTCGAAAATTTGCAACTGCCTGTCAAAATTCTGTCAGAAACGTCTAAATTTTGTCAGGAAATTTCATCTTTCTATTCATCTTACTTTTTCAACTTATGACACTGTTGGGGCCCTCTCATGAGGTTTCTGACATTAATGTACAAAAACTTGCCGTGAATTCAGCGTTAGGTTCTACACCTGTACGCAGTTTTGCTGTTGTTATACCTGATATGTGGTACAGCTTTCAAAATTTGGAACCTTTACACGTAGGCCAAAGAATGTCGTGCGGCATCAAGTAAACTTTTAAATAGGACGTCATAAAGAAGCCAGATGGGCCAGAAAATGCCAGGCTGCTGTCCAAAAATTTTTTTTTGTTTTTGCTTTATTTTAGTTATAACTTTAGTTTTCTTTACAGTCTTCACAGTACCGATACTTGCATATAAAACGAGCATTTCGCGGTAAACGCCAGAATCATGTAGAACGTAGACTGTTCTTGTATAGCTGGCGGCAGATGTGCACACTACTAGCGGTCCGACACATGGCGCTATATAAATGAAGAGCTGGCTGGCCCGGTTACAAAGCACTATGAGGCGAAGAAACCTCACCCTGGGCCTCTCCCTGGTTACCTGTGGGGGCCTGAGGGCATCGAACTGCGAGTGGACTCGAGCCGCCCGCTGCTTCCTAGGTTTTATGATGTGGTGGGAATAGGACTTAAATTTACGTAGTTAATTTCCAGGCCGGGCCTGCAGTAGACTCTCGCTCGCTGTCGAAAAGAAAGTGCCCTAAAATTTGGCTAAAAGAAAATCCTGAAAAACCAACCCAAAATTTAGGGGAAGAAAATAACAACTAATGATCTTGGAAAAGTGAAACTAAAGGGCAGGAAAATACAAAAAGTACCCGGCGGAAGCAGAAGCAATTCGGTGTTTATTCGGCAACACCAGCACGTCACAGCAAAACTCAGAAACTCCGACGACGCCCGTGGAGATGCAATACAGTACCAGTAGCTGGGGCGGCGACACGGCCAGTTGGACTCCACACACGGGTCCGGGAAGCAGAGAGATGAGGGAAGCAGCCAGAGTCACACCAGCCAGTCTCGGAGGAGCAACAGAAGGAAGCGCGACACACCCGCCAGTCCCAGAAGAGCAACAGAAAAAGAGAGAGCAAAGAGCAAACAGGTGTTGTACCAAACAAAAAAACTTGTTTAAAACGTACAGCACTAGCAGTAACAGGACGTCGCATGCTGCCGACACAGCATATAAGTAACTCGATTAGGCTGCAAGATCAGAATGTATAAAGCCTGTGTTTTCTGTAGACGGCCATTGGAACAAGACTGCAGGCTACAGATAGATAGATACCGGGTAGACAGACGTAGACGACAAAGCAGACAGAGTAGTGCACTGCACTGGTAATTTGCAGCACAATCACATCTGCAGCTTTTATGCTAGCAGAAGTTTGGGCGGACGGTCACTCAGTCGCGCTGCAAGCAACACATCAGCAACAGCAGCAGGCGTTTTCGCACTTCGCAGTTAGCACTTTTACTGCAAGCTAGCGTCGACCTTCCGACCCGGACAGAACCACAGGCAGAACTCTGTTGCGCCTAGAAATCTGGTTAACTTTAAGGACAAGCTTAGCGCCCAGCGCGCGCCAGTTAATTGACCGATTGACTAACTGGTGTGTTAATGTTTCCGTCAGGAGCCAATGATGGGCTCAGCACTGCGTTTGTCGTCGGACGAAAGTTCGTTTTACGTCGGCTACAGTTTCAGTGGAGTCGTGGAGAAGTACATGGTCGCTACGGGCATGCTCGTCTGTTCAGCGCCGTGCCACCAGGGCGACGTGCACACACTGGCCCTGTTACAGCCGGACCTTCTCTGTACGTCCGGCTCAGACGGACAGGTATGCAGTGTCGTCACTATGTAAATAGTCAATAATATTGAATACTATTAAATTTGTTCTGAAGTATGTAACTGGCTATTTAAATTAGTTTGCAAATGTTTTAGTAATCAGCATTCAACTTTTTGACTATTTATTCAGTCAGTCAACTATTTATTACGCCAAAAGGTAGCGCGTACAAAGTGCGCATGAACTCATACCAAACAGCACAAAAACTAAATGTCCACAGCAAACGAGTTCGAGGTAGAGACTTTTTTTATATCTTTAATGGATTGTAATGTACAGTAGATGATATTCCATATTCCAGCGACAAAACGTGTGACAATGAGCACAGTATCAGATTATTAGGCTCCCTACTGGTTTACGTATTTTTATTGGCATTGGTAAATAAACAGCAAATTCAGCCATTGGTTTCTCCATGCACTGCTGTAGATTCGTCTGTTAGACATGAACTCGAGTGAAAGTGTCGTTCAGACGCCGACGTTGAAGTCGACGTCGTCGTCAACACTGTCTGGTGATGAGCTGGTCTACCAACAGATCAGCGCCGATGTGCTCAGCATTCAACTCATTCAACAAGCGTACAGTCTGCCGCACTTCCAGATGATCGCGTGTACTTCGTCCGGCGCTCCGCATTTACTTGAGCTTCAGAGTTCTCTCCATGTTCACTCACTCGGTCCGCTCGCTTCCGACATCATCGGTGAATATTCAGCGCGGCTATCTTTGAATAGACTCATGAGTTGAAATACAGTGTACCCCTCCCCCAGAAAACCGGACACCTACTACATTTTCAAATAACTCCAACAATCTCGTTTCAATATTGACAAATTTTTTTTACAAAAATAGTCGGTGCAAAGTAACACGTGCTATTAAGTGCTAACTATGTAACCATTTGTTGTACCAAAATAAGGTAATATTGAACCAGGATTGTTGGAGTTATTTGAAAATGTATCAGGTGTCCAGTGTTTTGAGACACGGTGTAGTGACTGACACAAATCAGTTTAGCCTATAGTTATCGTGGTAACGGAAAAAAAACATTGAAACAATAACACAACGACAACTCTGAAACAGCACTGTCGTCGTCGCTACCGCGGACATTGATAATAATTTGTCTCCGTTCGCATTTTTTGCAATACAACGAAAATCATTCATTAAAACTGTAAGATGTCTAAGTATTAAAACTGCTGATTGTCGGAAGTGTATTGGCGTTTGTAGCATGCGTGAGCCGAGCTTGGGTGGTCGCGAAACATTCGCTTGCTGTTGGTCTTGGTCTGCTGAAAACGCGCGAACCTTCCGATCTGGCTTCGGCGATTCTTACGGTCAGCTGTTTACTTTATTCGTCAAAGTACAATATTATTTGTAACACTGCTTCAAACATCTGTTACCGTATTCAAAGTGCATGCGTTTTGTTCTTGCAGCGCATACTCAGAGGGGGATCAGAGGGTTCAAATCCCCACTGACAATAATTTTTTAAAGAAAAAAATATACGAAAACGTTAAATTACGTTAATGTTTCTGTTTTTTTTTGTTTTTTTTTGTCCGTGTGTTTAATGTGTATATGGGCCAAGTGCCTGAAATAAAACTTGTGATGATGATGATGAAACTGAGGTGTTTTTTACCGTAAACGTATTGACTTTAAAACGCACCACTATCGTGTGTGCTAGTCTAGCGCTACTTTGCTCCAACCCACTAGGGAAACTTACGTACTACGCTTCCCGAAGCGACAGATAATATAG
>Ga0209671_1005007_pt1 | contig 13286 bp, 8 predicted proteins | sample WorMetHERISLAND2_2_FD_187401 | JGI IMG/M metagenome (GOLD analysis project Ga0209671, IMG submission 187401) | Marine gutless worms symbiont microbial communities from Max Planck institute for Marine Microbiology, Germany - Olavius geniculatus... | ecosystem: Host-associated > Annelida >... | reverse complement strand
ATGACTATGGAGGATAAGATTTGAGAAAAAGAAAAGTTTTGAGATTGGAATGAAAGAATGATGGGGTGATTGATGACAAGAGTGGTGATGGTGACGCTGACGAGGTGAGATGATCATGGAAGTATGATGAGTCAGGAGGAGATAGATCAAGACATGGCCGATCCTATAGTCTAGAAGGGAAAGGGTGGTTGGCATGTCCTTCGTGCAAATTATCATTGGTTTTACCGTCGACGGCGTTAACTGAAGCGCCAGCGGACAGAAGCATGTCGACGGTTTCCTTGTGTCCGAGCTGAGCCGCTACGTGAAGCGCTGTCAACCCTGCAGTCACACAGACCAGCATTATCATACAGAAGTTTAGCATGGCTTGAAAGAAAACACGAATTATTTCTAGGACCACGTCAGCGTCTGAATGTCAGATAAGAACCAGAATATGGACGACGGAACAGGAAGGTCGTGATCTTTAGATGATTTTGGCCCGCTGTATGGCATAGGCGGATCCAGGAGTTGAAGTTGGGGGGCCAAAGTCGAGCGCCGAAGGCGCGAACCAAGTCGAGGCGCCGAAGGCGCCAAAGAGGGTGGGTGTGGGGAGGGGATGTCCCCCTCCCCACAGGGGGAGGGAACAGTATAGAAGTACAGCAGTAATACAAAGACTGCCATGGAGATTGACTTGCATGCGATATAAAGCGTTATTCAAAAGCGTCTATCCTCATAAGTCATTGGAGAAATCATCCCAAACTCAAGGTAAGGCACCGCAGGCGTCAACGGGAAGGAGAATGGGAAAAGGGTATCCCTCTCCCCAGCCGACTAGGGACTCGGGGGAGCGCCATGAGCTCCCCCAGCTGGGTCCGGGGCGAAGCCCCGGCATAAAACGAATTTGGTGCATTCTCAGCGTCACAGAACCCTTCTGGTTGCAAGATATCGTAAATATATGAAAAATGCAAAATAATAATAATATTCAACTTCCATTTAATTTTCCAACAAAACTTTTCCTGGTTTTTTCTTGTAGCGTTTGCTTCAATTAGGTTTATATGTTTTAAACTCACCTGGCGTTATTTATTGTTTATTGTTACTTACTCTTACGTAGACATAGCCAGAAATTGGAGTCACAAAAGGCGAACTAGCCCCCAAGTGCCAAAATTGAGGCAGAAAGCCGAAAACAAAGGTGGACTTCTTGGGGAGAAGCCTGTCGCCGGGACGTAGCCCCGGAAGCAAACGGTTTTTTGGACATGAAACCCCCCAAAATGCATACATTAAGTATAAATTTTATTAGTTTTACTGCAGAAATGCACTGCATATGCTAGGCAAAAAGGCGACTTTGGCATCTTGGGTGCATGGCCCCTTTGCCCCCCCCCTAAATCCGCCTATGCTGTATAGCGAGGGTCCGCCATAGCAAAGATCTGCAACACTACCACCACTAGAACCACTATTAGGTACTATCACTCTCACCAACACCACCAGCACCGAAAACGACATCTAACCCTAAGCCTAACCCTATGGCAGACCTTCGCTATGGCGGCCCATCGCTATAGCTGGCCGTTGCCCTTGAGACGTTGCCCGACGACCTACATTGACAGTCAGTAAGCAATATTAACTTAGCGTGAACACCCCAATTTTCGGCTAATATACTGAACCGGAACTGCTATAGGCTTTCGCGCGTCTCGTGAGCATTAGCTCAAATTTCTTGTTGCAGTCCGTCACGGCTAAACTCAACGGTCATTTTCTACGAATCCGCGACGTATTTTGCGGTCTTTGGTCACGTACACTGTAGGCGCCTACGATGCATAATGTCCCTGTCATCAAACGGTCAAAATTTTGCGAGTACCGTCGTGGGCGTGCCAGTCACGGACAACAGGGCACTTAGGCCTACATTGCACGTTAAGCGGTTTATCTGTCAGAGTCGAGTCGGAGGCACTTAGTCCACGCGTGAAAGGGCAGCCTCTTCAACACAGTCGACTAAACGTTTGGTGGAGACTCGATTATATTTTGTGGATGCCTATTTATTACCGGATTTTATACAACAGTTTGCCATGAAACACTTTTGATCAGTGAGGAAGTGACTCCCTTCTCAAAATATAAAAATGCACCACTGAACTCCCCATCCGCCTGCAAAAGGAAAATTCAGTATTTACGTTTTCCACGATGCTGCGACACACTCAGATAAAAATGCCTCAAAAAGTGCGGCAGTGACCCTTTCTTAAAATATAAAAAAAATCGTTCTTAAACGCCGCATCTGCCCGGAGAAAGAAACTTTTAATGGGCTATAGGCTATATGTTACACACTGATCCACGCAATCACAGACCGTCCTTAAACACTGTTTTGAATTTGAATGTGATAGCTGAAAAAATACAGCTTTTGGTAGGCCTATAGCTGGCGAAAAATGGTGAAGAAGTTTAGCCTCACCTTCAGAAGTTTTTGCGCAAATCCCCCTTCCCTGAACCTAGTCTATTTAGAATATGGCTCTGTTTCTGTAGGCGCCGATCATTATCACAAAGTGTAGTGGATAGCCCAACAGATGGCCGAAACATTTGTTAGGGGAAGCATTTTTTATTGCACGGCATTTGCAAAGCGCTTTCTTTTCTTTCAAGATATCGAGCTCGGCCAAATGGGAGGAGGCATATCCCAGAATTCCCGCCCTTGGCCTGGCCATTGTGATCAGCTGATCAATTGCATAAAAAATATTTTCTGAATGACAGCCACTCCCTATCAGGTGATATGATCTGACAACAACATCCTTGCGTGGTATGTATATAGGCCTATGTATCGGTGTTTCCCGACTTGATGTTTCCGCTGACGTTTGTTGCTTACCCATCGCGTTGGTTTTATATTTTGGCAAACGTCGAGTAAATGTAAAAGCTACTATACAAGAGTTCTGAATAGGTCTTAGGCTTGAATGTGCTTCCATTTACGGTCTGACGAAAAAAAGTATGAAAACTGGGAAAATAGGTTAATTATTATTTATTTTTATTATTTTTATTTCATGACATTTCGTGTAATTTTTTACAACTGCTCAAACAAAACTTGCATCAATATTAAGGGTCCAATAAAAAAAATTTCGTGATGAAGACGTTTCTAAGGACGAAAGGCAACTAAAACACAAGAATAATTTACAAAATAGCAGGAAATATGCAAAGGCGTCATTTAAATTAGAGCGAAGGGAAGACTGGGTAATCGACGGACTCTCAAGAATTTGTGATTTCAATTTTTTCCTGAGTGAGTTTTGCGTAAACGACTGGCGACAAACGTTTGGTCCCCGATTGACCTTTAGCCTACTTTGTAAACTGCACAAAATTCGGTCAGTTGATTCTCAGGAAAATCATTCAAGTTGTTGCCACCAGATGTCACATTTTATAGGCTGCAATGCACCAAATTCAATTTCCGCTGGGGCGCTGCTGCAGACTGCGCTGGGGAGCTGCTAACAGCACTCCTCAAGACCCTATAGATGGATTTCAAAAACCTTACTTCTAAAGGGAGAGGGGCAGGGGGAAAGGGAGACAAAAGAAAAGGGGATTAGGAGAAAGAGGAGTGGAAAAATGTGAAGGAAAAGAGAGTGAGACTCTCAATGATTTACTGAAATGACGTTACTGAAAATGTGCAACAGGTATGTACCGTCGTAGCTGACAGCGTCGAGATCAGGCGGTCTTGTGGAAGCGTCAATCAATGTCCTGAGACAGTCGACGGAACGGTTCTTGACAGCGACGTGGAAGCAGGTCTGACCTCGTCTGTCAGTGGCGTTAGGCGAAGCACCAGCCTCGAGCAGTCGCCGCACGATGTCACTACGCTCGACTAGTACACCCAGGTGCAGCGGCGTCTGACGACACATTCACCAAAACGACATATCTTCCAATCATGGGCGTTGGAACAGGGGGAGCAGAGGGAGCAGCTGCTCCCCCAACTTTTGGCATGGGAGAGCAAGCCATAGCTCTTGCTCTCCCAAAAGTTTGAGCCTTCTGCACTGCGATGTTAGACTGAGTCGAATCGACTTAGACATCTTAAAAGTTTTGCCGCTCCGCGGGACGTTCAAGAACCAAAAAGATTTCAGCTTCAGGGGGGCTTCGCGCCCCTGACCCCCCACCAGGGGCTCTGCCCCTGGACCCCGCTGGGGGCTTCGCCTCCAGACCCCCGTTATAGGCTCGCGCTCCACGCGCTCGCCATAACCCCGGACAACTGCTTGCTCCCCCAACTTTCAAACACTTCCAATGCCCATGCTTCCAATATACTTATACGCTGAAGCAGTGATTTATAAGCTATATTTACATAAATTCATAACATTGCAGCAAAAAGTTTAAGGGTTTAAAAGTTTATAAAGTATAGCTTTTTATGGGAAACACAACTTAAAGCTACGGAGCATCACTTGCCATATATGGGATCACACAGTGTTATCTGCCACCCGACACAGATGAATGTGACTAGCCTTAATCCCAGCCATACAAGCTGGAACTCGATTTACATGAGCTACCTCGTAGAGATAAAGGCTAAGCTGACCTTGGTGTTGTGATAGTTTACCTGTCCGCAGATAGTCACCCATCCAAGTAATAACTAGTTGATAGCAACCCGACTGGGAGTGAAACCCATAGCCTCGCGATCGCGAGTCCAACGTCCAAGCCATTGTAGCACATTCGCAGCCATATGCGCATGCAGCGGTCGAGGGTTGAAAAAGATGTTCAAACGCCTATTTAAGTCAAAACTACATATTTTAGCAACTACCAAAACACAAAATGTTATGCGAGTCATTTTCTGACAACCTTGAGCAAGTTGCCATCTTAGGTTATACAGCATTATGTTATACAGCATTAGGTTATACAGCATCTTAGGTTATACAGATCAACTCAGCCACCTGCCCTCAGCGACATAAAAAGGTAGTAGCTTACGCCCTGTGTGAGCTACGGAGTGAAAGCATAGTGTGGCCGGTTGGGGCAGTGGTATGTCTGCTTGTTGCAAACCGCTGTGCTGGTACAATTTTTGCAAGCGCATCAGTTGGTAGGCTGGTAGCCGCATAATGCATAGCGAGTGCGCTGTGGTAGTAATTAGCTCGCGCCAATCAAATGCCAGCTCCGAGATTGTAAAGCGCTTCTGGTCACGAGGCCTAAGTACCTAAGGTGGTCGGTCGATTCATCACAGGTCGATTCAACGGGGTCGGTTCATCATGTAGACGGTTCATCACTAGGCCATTATTCAACTTACGCAGGTCCATTCATCACAAAAACTGTTATATACAGCTGTAATCGTCTTCATCATAATACGCGACAAATGTGATTATTAGCAGGAAAACGTCTATGCGATTGTTATCAAGAAAATGTTTAAGCTAAACGTTCAAATTAACATCTTTCTATACAAATAAAATCACACAAACGAGTACGCAACGAAGTTGAACGAACGCACAATAATAAAATCATCTTAATCAAATAAACTCATCCTACTTGAGAAACATCAAACTGCACACATGACATGATATAGTTTCCATGCTTAGTTTGTGATAACACTTTAGAATCTCGTACAGTGTTCATATGTTGCGTATCGTTGTTGCCATCCATTGCATAAATGTACAAATTAGGAATACTGATGCCGGATTATGCACTGCGATGGATGAAACCGTTCAGAACCGCACCAACTGCTAACTGTTTTTCGCGTTTTGTTATGAATCGACCGGCGATGAAACAACCGGCCACCGTTATCAAGTACCGTACTTCACATATAGCTTTCTGTTTGGCAAAGCACGAAAAAGTTATGCCGTAGGCCTACCTACGTTGCTGACGTCACAATGACGTAATTACCTGTCGTTGTCGATTAAAGTGGTCAACAGGTGCGCCCAGTGACGTCATGATTGACAGCAGCTGGTCAATGACATTGATGTCACCTTGAACTACGGCGATATGCAGCGGTCTGCGGAAATCACACACGAAACTTCATCATCGTACGGCGTACGGAACCAAAGCAAATTAACTTAACTACAAAAAAAGAGAAAAATATTAACTAAAACACAATATCACAGCAAGGCAAAATGATCCTGGCTAAGTCTATGCAGTGCGTGTAGTTACGTGCTAATTGTTTTATTGACCGTATGCGCTTCAAGGCATGCATGACGCAACAAAAAGCGTTCGTTCAGGTTGCAATCTCATAATTCTGATCCTCGAAAATGTTGCAACACTTCCGCATGTCGTTTTTTGCACACAACTCAAGCCTACACGTCGTGTATAAGGCTTCTCCGTGGTAAGTTGAACTCGTGCCTGGACATCGGGTTACGTGCTGGCAGGTTTAGCTTGAGTGCATTGCGACTAAAGACAAGTACTGTACTGTGACTGTGAAGCGGAAAATTGTCACTGCGGTGCCACTGTCGCGACTGTCGCTGATCGTAAAACATAAATAATAATAGGCACAAACTGTAAGCGGATGTTACGCATTGGCACTAAAACCAAAACCTACCAACCAAGGCCAATCAATGCTACATGTGAAAAGCCTATAGGTCTTGTTGCATAATGGCTTAGCCTCATCAATGGCTTGGCGTCATCGATGGCGCACTGCACTGCAGATTTTCTGCAAAAGATGACAAAGCGTTCAAAAAATTCCCGTGTATTCAATTACCCTTGGGCCGAAAATATTATTAGACCTGTCGAAAATGTCGAGACAGTTTTTGTTTTCTTGCAAAATTTTACCGAAACAGAACTGAAGGCAAAAATATCGCCGACAAGTCGTAAGCAAACGAAATCTGAAATTTGTCGCAGACTTGCTAGATCTAGCAGATCATCAACAAAGTTCAGACATTTATCGCAGATTCGTTTGCTGGCTTGCTGTAATTTGGACTTAACTGAAAAAGCTATAATTACCAACTATAACAGATCATTAAAGTAATTTGGTAAAAGGCGAAATCGCTAATTTATGCTGTTACGTGATAAATCATAAATCATCTTTTAGGCCTATATTATTTGGAAGCAACTGAATGTTTTGGATGGGGGTATGGTCCCAAAATTTTCCCTTGCCCTGCAGGTCAGGGACAATGCGTCATTGGATCCTGCAAGTGTAGCCTACCTGCTAAATGAAATCTAAATCCGTCAAACGGTTATAGCAGGGGCACGAATGCGACAGACAAACAAACAAAAAAAACAGACCACGCTACGAAAAATGTGTGAAAATATGCGAAATTGCTTGCGCGGCAACAGCAGTTCCGTCCAAAGATATTTCAGCAAAGTTTAAGAAAAAACAATCAGCGAAACCTTACATGTCGCCGTCGTCGTCTGGCCGTACGGCCACGTGAGTGATGCTATGGTTAGTAGCGTTGGATGCAGCGGGTTTGTCTGGAGACGGAGACCGCGACTTGACGATAGTTGGAACGTCCTGAGGCGCTGTGACTGGTGAACACGGGACTGGCGACGTCGACGACGATGCTGAAGTGGCGCCTGTTAACAGAACACTTCATCAGTCAATTCTCATCATAAACGAAGCCAGCAATTTGCCTTGAGGAAAGCACTGCTAAGGACTGGATGCCTTCTATCTCTTTTTTCCAATGTCCTTTATCCACTCCTTTTCCTCAAAAATCCAGTTAAATGGCCTAGTAAAACGATTCGGTTTTTGGTGCTCTTCCAATCTCAAAATATTGGCTGCGGCAGTGCAACCTTCTCTACTTCATTGCTCATATTTTAATTATCGTCACCATTTGAAATACCGTCGTGATTGATATTAAGCTGCCTATTGGTTCAAATTACCAAGTTAGTGTCGGCTGATGTTGGACTAGTTTTTGGTAATTTTTTTTACCACAAATTATTTAAATCTTGCATTACTAGGCCTTATGTGTAGTTGCTAGAGCAATATGTTTGCCTGCATGGTTGGGCTGCAGCGAATTGTGCTTGTTTTGTCGTTTATACACTCTAATTGTTATTTGCGCGGCAAACGTGATGATAATGATAATAAAAACAAGCACGTACGCAGGACAATCATGTTTGCAAGCTGTTCTAACGACACTGGCCTTAGAACTTAATAATACAGCATAAAAATCATACAATATCAAAAAAACTGCGTCCGCTGTTTTCCCTGCAATAGGCTCTATACACAGGATCCTGCAACGATGGGTTTAAATTTTCACGTGGCTTCGGGGTTTTGGCGGATCTATACGATAAAACTTTACAACTACCCAACTAAAAACTGTGCAATAAAAAATCCACATCAAATTACCTGAGTACTGCAACCGATAAAATTTACTAATAGGCTATTACTTAGACCTACACAACACAAAAAGTTTGCTTTTATTTGCTAGCAGATTAGTGATGTGATAAAATAACTGCACTATAACCGGTAGGTCTACATAAAATTAATTAGCCAGTTTTTTTAAAGTTTCGCAACTCGCACGATGGCCTACGCTCTGTATTAATTAGTGACAAATCTATTCTCAACGTTAATAAAAGTCAAGTTCCACTAGGCTGTTCAGTCGCTCGCAAACCTATAGGACCAGACGATCTAATGGAAATAATTGGTTATAACGAAGCATACTTACATTCTGTTGGACTAACTCGGTGCGTTTCGCGCGCTGCAGTTTCGTCTACTTCGGGAAGTAAAATTCGATCCTCCCCCAAGGCAGCGAAGTCGACGGCGTTTGACTCGGCAGGCGGTGCCACTGACGACGGGTCCATCAACACGCGTCGCTTCTTCGGCGGCAGTCGCCAGCTGAGATCGCTGTTGTTATCCCTGGAGCAACTACTTCCGGTTGAGCCGCATCTGGGCGGCGAAGGCATAAATAAATCTTCGTGGGTAGCTGTAGGACTGTCAAGGACGGTCTTCGAAGCCCCATCCTCGATGATACAGCCAAGTTCTTTCTGATCATAATAATTATTCTCTTCTAGCCTTGTCTCAAATGAGCTCTCGTTGACTGGATGCGACGACAACTCACAAGGTTCCAGCGTATCCATGGCTGGCCGACTACCAGGTTCTGCCGTCTGCAGTCGTCCATCAGAGCAACGTTTCTCCATATCCGACGAGCATACGGTCGCTTGCGTTGCACTGTCGACGACAGTTGCGTCACCCGTGCTTCGACCACTGTCGGGCGTGGTAATTCGCGGTAGTCGGAGGCCGGTCGGCGAAACAAAAGCACCGGTCGTTCCAAACAATCGCCTCGAGTTGTTTTCGTCGTGGTCGGTTGCTCTGGGCGCGTGCCACGGCGGCGGTAGATCGAAGGTCTCTGATAGTAACCAGGAAGATTCGCGGGCGGCAGCGGGAACGTTCTGACTAGGCCGAGCAGGTCGACATTCAGAACGGCACGCGACCGGCGGCAGCACATTCGCATTCCTGCTGTTATGTATCGGCGGTGTCTTAGCACTGCGGTCACGTGACGTGGAGGGTTCGCAGATCGTCGAATGCGTCTCCTCGACGGGTCTTGAGTCCGCGGCCGTCAGCGGAAAATCTGCGGAACCGTCGGATCTGATTTTTCTTGATTCGGACGTCGCCGCCGACAGATCGTCGTAGAACGCTTTCAGGGCGGACAGCGAACCGTACGAACTGCTGCGACCGGCGCCCTGCTCCAGACCAGGAGGAATCATCCGGTGGTGGTCGTACTTCGAAGATATCTGTGATCCGCTACCGGTCAAATCCGGAGCGCTGCGCGTCAGATCCAACGGCTGGTCGTCTTCCATGTCTGCCCTGCTGGTTTCCATCTGAAGGTCTTCCTCCATCTTCACGCACTGCATCGCTTTCAGGATAGCGCTAGCATCGCACTTGTCGACCCCGCCGACGGAAGGCTGCTTCTGGGCATCAACGACCGAAACTGAGGGAACGACATAAACCCGCTTGGGTGCACTGTGACAGTCAGTGGCGACGTATGATTTCATTTCATCGTTTTGCATTGGAATGGTGGAAAGCGGCGGAAGGACGACGGTAGATGTGTGGACCTGTTTCGACGGACTGTGACAGTCTGAGCTCCATTCGTCATTCTTCAGAGGAACAGTGATTGCTGCCGCTGCGACAAGGTCAGGTAGTTTGGCGGCGAGGGAGAGTCGCAACGACGACGACACTGGAACGCCTTCCTCCTCCTGTAACTCCATCACGCGCGGCACAGACAGCTGGACGGTAGATCCGATGCACGGTGGTGGTCCTTCAACGTTTAGCAGAGACAGAGGCACCAGACCCCAGCATGGAGTAGCCTCGCCGACCGCTCGAACGGGCAGAACGAGGTGCGCGCTGCCGTTGAGAAGACCCGTGTCGGAAACTTCTGCTGGAATTCGAAGCCGCCGCACCTCCGACACGGCAGAAAGATAAGGTTGGGTTAAGGGAGAACAATGTCGGTCGGAAGGGTCGGAAGACTGTCGCTTGAGCACCTGTAGTCCGTATAACGACGAGAACCGAGCGGCGGCACGTCGACGATCCACCTCATCCGACGAATATCGTCGACTCTCCGCCAGTCTCCTCCGTCTCCCGCCGACCTTTGACCCCCGCCCGGCGACCGCCGAAACCTTCGGTCTATGCAGGGAAACTGCATAACTCGGCGTGCTGAAATTCGACAAAGTCGGCGACCGACTGCAGTTGGGTGTCGTCGTCGGCAAGGGTGGTGGAGCGAGGACTTCGGTGGCGCTGCAGGTGCGATGGAACCTGCCGACGACTGCAGCTGCTGGAGAAGCGAGGTCGAGGTCGTGGTCCGGTCTTTCCAGCACTTCACGGGTCATCCGCGCCAACTCGGCTTCGTCAACCACGCCTGTCGTTAGTGGTCTGTCACTCGAGGTTGTGTGACGTTGTCCGTACGTGTACGGGTGAACTCTGGCCGCTGTACAACCACTCGGGACCTGCGTGCCGCAGGCGCTGTCCGCGAACCGTCGAACCTCGTCGGGTGACGGAGAAAGCTGGGACTCTTGGTGTGAACTGGATCCACCATATTGAATCGAGCTCCTCCTCGATGATTTAGAAGACTTCGCCGCCACCGCCGTCGTGTTCTGTGTTTGCTCGAGACTATCTTGTCTCTTCAGTCTTTGACTACGCCGAGCAAGGTATTCTTGGTGAAAGTAAAGATGATTTTTTCGCGCCTGATCTTCATCAAACGGTCTGGACAGGCCGGCGTGGTCATTGTTTTTGCCTTGGGACATCTGAGTCATGGCGAGTGCTGCCTCCATGCGAGGGTCGACGAAGCATGACGACGCCGACTCCTCGGCCAAGATCGTCTGCATGCCGGAAATACCCGAACTCATGTTCTCCTTCCAAACACGCCAACGATCTCGCGCCGACGCCGGGGGCAATAAACGCCTCGTCTCTCAGCCACTTTAGTCACCAGACTTATACCTGAAAGCATTAACAGCATGGGCCCCTGCTGTACAATGCAACACACTACAGTGTTTAAGGAGCCAGACATTCGTTTAGGGCCAGCAAGAATGACGTTTTCTTGCTGTTTGTTTAACCCCCAACATTTGTTCAGTTCAGCTAAGTTTTCAAGTTTTCAAGTCTTTTCAAGTTTTTTCAAGTTTTTTCAAGTCTTATGGCTGCAAGATTTCGTAGTCAAAATTCGTGAAAAAGCACGCCGCGATTTTTACAACTGTTAGTAGTCGATCGAGCATATACTTGGCTAAAAGATAAAGAGAAAAAAGATCGTCAATTTGTATAGCGCATATTCGCTAATGTGCTTTCTAATCTAATGCGCTTTCGTCACTAACCACAGCCGCCGGTCGTACAGCCACCGCGTGCAGCCTGCAGACACAGGCTAGCGCAGCGGCCAGGCCAGGCAGCCCCAGTCAGCTGTACTAAGGTCCCCACCTTCCGTAACCCATATAAATGGGTTACTACTCATTTAATCGACGACGGAGGGATTGTAAGCTAAGTTGGCATTGTTGGTTGACTGATAGCGGACGCCGTACCCACAAAGTGGTCAAACAGCCATTTATCAGTCTAGCGCAGGATAGAGAAAGTTCGCCGGCCAGGACCAACGTTCTAACCACTATGTCTGGGCTGTCTGGGACCAAGGGGTCTAAAGCATAATAATATTATATTATATCTGGGTGTTTCCCAAGTCAGAAAAACATTATAACTGACTGCGTCACTGCGGAAGTTGTTGGCAGTTTTTGCTTACTAAAGTGACGCTGTCGTAACGTCGAATTCAAACAATTAGTTGATAATAACACACCGCTAAACTCGGCGTGACGTCACAAAAAAGATGCGCATCTCAACGTCGCCGCTCCCAGTAGCGTTGTACAAGAGGAGCAAGGGGCCAACACTCCCCTCCTCTTACATTTTAACCTGTTGGAAAATTTTCTTCTTGTCGGACGATCTTCTTTTAAAAATACAAAATTTGAGAAAATTTAGCGACAAAGATTGAAATTTTATGCACCCGTATCAGTTACGTATGTCGGGAAATTTGCATCTGTCTGTTAAATTGTAGAATCGTAAAACTGCAACTTTCTAACCGCTCCCCCCCCCAACGTTTTAACGTCGTTGCTTTTCTCCTTTCGCCCCGTCACTTGCAAGTGACTAAACGGTCATCTTGAAGACCGAATGGCAGCCAGCAAACACTCATCCACGAGAATTCTCCATGCAGAAAGAAACACACTCACAACTCAGCTATGAGGTGCACGCCAAACTGTATAAGATGTAGGCGAAATTAAAACGTACAGAATCGTGACATAAGTTCAATGACTACAGACAATATCTGACTGGTGTATTGGGGCCTAATCGACTCAACTCGCGCCACTAGCACTACGGCATATCACCACGCCGCGTATATTCAAGCAGACGGCGTAGGCGGAGCACACATTCATTTGCGAATGCTCTACGCATAGATCTAAACGGATGGGCCTATTCATTAAGCCAGTAGGCTACATCACAGTATTATAATAGGCCTAGTAGTGCCAATACGTGTATTCGCGGACATAGACAAAAATCCGCCAAACATGCACATTCATAAAGTACTGTACTCCCGTACGCGCGCACGGTTTGGGAACTTTACAGTGAACTAACATACAAAATATAGTTGCAAAATATAACAAAAATCGGATTTTATTTTCGCTGATTTTTCTTGGTCGAAAATGGGTAGGCTTCTGTGATTGTTATGAGGTGTTTACACGATCCAGCAAACGTCCAGTAATTCACGTGTATTTTGAATACATTTGCTGGAAGTTTGCTGGACGTTTGCTGGATCGTGTAAACACCCCATTAAACTATAAGTGAATAATCACTTACAAAAAAGTTACCAGTAGTTTGTCATACTCAAACTAAAAACATATTTGAAAATTAATAAAATAAAATGTAAAATAGACTTAAACCAATGATTTCTCCACTTTACTGTTTAATTTAAACAATTTGTCAATTTTATATAACTAATTACTAACAG
>Ga0209671_1005002_pt1 | contig 13298 bp, 7 predicted proteins | sample WorMetHERISLAND2_2_FD_187401 | JGI IMG/M metagenome (GOLD analysis project Ga0209671, IMG submission 187401) | Marine gutless worms symbiont microbial communities from Max Planck institute for Marine Microbiology, Germany - Olavius geniculatus... | ecosystem: Host-associated > Annelida >... | reverse complement strand
TATGTACCTATCTGCAACCGTTTTCACATTATTCGAGCCAATAACGGCAAAATGACGTCTTTTTAGGGGGTACCCTTCTTCGACGCCCTCGTTCGAGGGGAACCCCTGCACCCAGTGGCACGAAATTTTGTCGCGATAAACTAGAGACCTTGGGGCAGCTCACAGTGAAGACTTCGTAATCCTAACTTGCACCGTTTTGATACAGCTCACGAGTGTGACAGACAGACAAACGGACAAACAGACGCCCAGACGATGGCAAAGACGCGCGAAGCATTCTGCTGTCGCGCGTAAAAAGCGTTTGTACCATGCTCAGAATGTTTCCACACTCTGGGTGGTGCATATTGTTGAGTGGATTACGTGGACGGTCAAGTCCAAGACATGGATTTCGTGTAACATTTTGTTCTTCAGCGATCTGCTCGGGTGTGAGGTCTCCGACCCTGCTATCGGGGACCTTAAGGTGCAAAACAATACGTGCTTGGTCTGTAGTAAAGAAAAACCTTCGGTTGCAGAGTCTCAATCGAGTGCTGGTAGTTGGTTTTAAGGATGACTTTCTGGTTGGCGTATCCGGGTGTCGCCATGATCACTGCCGTCACGATCAGCAGCAGTCGGCTGGACAGTTCAGCAGCCGTACCACCACCACCGCCACCACAGCCACATCGGACCAGCCAGGCACAGGACGACGTGACATCATCACGACGTCATTCTGGGTCAGGTGCTTTATCGACGTCCAAGACTTCTAGCACTGGCAGTATTGCAGACCACCAGCCATGTATTATCCCCGACTCACCAATCACGACGCGTGGGTGTTCTGACACGCACCCACCCACGGAGCCACGTAGCGTGACGTCAGCCAGTGGCCGACCAGCGATGGATCTGCTGCTGCCAAGGTGTGGCTTTGACAGACATCGTCTACGTCCAGCCGTGACGCAGCCATCAGACATGGACCCTGCTAGTACAGTACTGGCAGCCAGTCTTCATCACAGGCAGTGCGTCGTGTCCAGCAGCAGCAGCAGCAGCAGTGTTGTTACGGTCAGGACAGATGTTGCTGCTCCGTTCAGTCCGGGACTGCTGTCTCCCGCCATGTCGCCACAGGCACTGCGACTCGACACTTCAACCACCACGACCACCACCACTGCCACTACTACAACTGTCACTGTGAACAGTACCAGCTCAACTATACACAGCAGCAGAGTACTACCAGCTCAACCGCCCAGCAGCAGGCGGCCAGTATGGGCAGAACTGTCAAGGACACGTCATCTGCTGCAGGTGCTGCTGACAGCAGTGTGAATGCTGAAGAGATGGAGACAGTCTCTTCAGCTGCGAAGACTGGTGATGGCGCAGCTTCCTCAGCAGTAGCAGCAGCAGGAGAGGTAGCCGGGAGTGATGTGGACACTGTTGTGAAAAGTGCAGACACTTCAGGCAGCATGAAGCAGCAAGAACCAAGCAGTGACAACACAATTGCTGCCACAGCGCCGACGATGCTGCCACTACCTGCTGTTTCAGCTGGTACTCCGCTTAAAGACATAGAGACATCAGCTACTGCCGACGCTGATCTTCTGTCCCCAGGCTCCCCGACCGACAGCCAGTCCTTGGAGAACCGGATCCGCGCCCTGGAGCAGAAACTAAACATTCAGTAAGGTTGTGACATTATAGATTTAATAGGCTTTATCAGTAGGTTTCAGTAATGGATGAAGTCTTTTCAGACATTAAGTGTATGATAAGATATTGACGATGATTACTGACTATTGATTATTGATGATGACTAGCGCGAAGCACATTCTGTGATATGACTATACATATTCCATTGCATTAAGTAATTAACGAGTTGCTGTACAATATTAAACAATCTTAAGGATCTGCTCAATGTCTTAAGGTGCAAATACTCAAATTTCTGATTTCGGACTTCAAAATTTTTGGAAAAAATTTTAAAAATTAGAAATAAAATTTAACCCCCTAAAATTTTATTTAACTAAGGGGCAGGAGGGTGACAAGACTACGTTATGTGATGGCGTAGTCTAACATTGAGCAGACCCAGCTAATTAACTCAGGCAGCAACTCGGCAACATTTCGCTATATTTCATTCGCTGCCGGGGTACCGAAGCGAGTGCATCGCTTCACCTTTATTCAGAATAAAGAGGGATATTATCTGGACTATATACAGTGTTGAATGTGTCTTATAACATTTTTCGCCAAATATTCTATCGCCCGTTATCTTTGCAGTTAGATAACACCCCCATAATTACAAGAGCTAATACTCGTTCAGATGAAATTCGACATGGACAGTTGTGTATCTTTTGCATTCATAACCATCATCAGTCTTTTTGGCAGCTGAGCCCAGCATTCAATTAACACGTTTTAACTGGTCAATGTAGGGGTATTACCTCAGATAATCATGCTATCTGTTGCAATACTCCTACACTGAATAATCCACAGAATTAAAATCCGGACTCTTCACCAACAAGTTTTTGACATCGATTAACTCTGGTACATGAAAAGTTGGGAACACAAGCAAATGCTTAATTTTATAGGTAATTGAGATTAATGCAAATTAGGCTAAAATAGATTATATTTTGCTCTGCAAGTTCACCCTTTTTCTCTACAACATTTTGAAACATTTGACATTATCACACGCCTTTCTACCGGTAATTGTCGCAAAGTTATCAACGCTCAAACACGTCCGGTTTTTTGGCCTAATTTGTAGTTCGCTGGCACTGGTGATTTTAGATGTTCTTGGTGTAGTCTACTTCGCATTTCGTCGTGCCGTTATCTTCAGATATATTGACGTGGTATTAACACGCGACGTATAGGCCTATGCCTATGCTAATCTGTGTGACCGTCAACTGCAGATTAGAGTAGTAACTGAAGTGTGCACAAATGACTAAATAAAAATGTTACGAGACTATCCGCTTGTAATAGGCCTAAGCATTGCCTGGTTTCTTTTTAGCCTACCTGGGTTATTGTGTAGGTCTACATTACACTTTTTTTCTGTAATTTCGTGTAAACGTTTCAGTAATAACTTCGGTACAAAAGTCAATCAGCCAAGTTATGTCACTGCTATATTTTTTGCCTGAACCAAAGCAAATTTAGATGCAATGATGCAATGACGTTGTATAATGTTAAATTTGCTGCCGTTTATTTGCAAAAGTTAATTTTGAATGTTTAAAACATTCTGCACAGCGTCGAGTGTTAATTTCGGTTAAGACAGTTAGCTTAATATATATTATCCGTTTGATAAATAAGTCGTTCGATATAGCACATCTTTTAAAGCATTTGTTTGTAAGGTGTGGAACTTATTTTACTGTGCTTGTTGCAGTTTTTAGCCGACCGTACTTGAGTATCGGTCGAGCTGTTGGCATGAGTTGTCGTCCGAACTTTAAGTAGGACAACAACTTTAAGTAAGAGGGGCGAAATTATCATGGGGAGATTTTTTTACTGCGAAGAACGCTCGACTTCGGTCACAAGTAACGTTCTCGAGAGGGGAGACATTTTAATGGGGGAGAGGATTTTTAATGGAGTAGGCGGATTTTTTTTCATAGGGAAGGCGATTATTATTAACACGTGTAAATTCATGTAAAAAGTTTCTCCCGGCGAGATTTTACCGGTAAAAATCCGCCGGGGGGGGCGAATTTGTAGCGGTAAAATGTCGCCGGAAGCGACATTTCAGGGGGGCGATACTGTAATAAATGACAATTCACAGAGGCAAGTCATCAAACGTCTTAATTATGGCGTTATTATTCGTCCAAAGCAAGAGATTCGCATACTGACCGACGAGTGGTCGCATGTATTTGTGGTACCATTACCAGCCAGAAACAATTTCAAACTGGCTTCTTTACCTAGCTTTGACTGCAGTCTCATCTATAATGCCAGCTTGGCATCTTGTGAAACTTTGAGACCATTGTTCGAGTTTCTAAAACTCTTGCACGATACACCAGTCAACCGCATTAGCGCTACAATCGAGCTCATATATATATATATGAGCTGTTGCATGATTCGTACATTACACGCAAGCAACGAGGTATCTTCGACCTCGGAGGACAGATCTTGAACTCCCTATTTGGAGTTGCCACCGAAAAAGCAGTTACATGCTTTGAGAGCCACCGCCATCCATTCCTCAAACATCAACGCACATGCTTTAGATGCTTGGCAGAAGCATGTCAATCAGCTGAGCAGCTTCATGGCGATCTCAAACAAACGTTTTGACAACTTTGCCAACATCGTATAGTCACAACAATCCTTGCTCCAACAACTGCATACCGCCACCTCACAGCTTGATACTGACGTCACCGCTCTTAAGACATTACAGTACTTACCTACGCCATTGTTAACGTAACCAATTTCATCGCAGTATTCAATGAGGTTGATGATTTCAGACTTGAATTGAGGGATTGATCCACGGCCAACTCTCACCTTTGATCGTGCCTCCTGCAGTAATTGAACGCACGTTAACAGAAATCCACCACGCATTGCCTAAAACACAGTCATCTTTTGCATCACTCGTCCTCGAGAATCTGCCTGCGGACTACTACCGAACTCACAACTTTGTTGTCACGACAGAACACCACAATTTACTCTTGGCTTTGCGTTTTCCTCTCTCTAGTACTTTTAATGAACACAGCATTTTGTACGAGTTTCAGTCCTTTCCTGTTCCTGTCCCTGGAATAGGTCATGGCGATCACGTCACAGAAATTACTGGTCTTCCTTATGGAATCACTTTCCATAGCATATCTCCAGGATCATCTTACCTCCTATTTCAGACAAAACTGGACAGAATAAACAACGATTTTTACTACTTCACCAGTTCACCGCCTAAACCGTTTCGCTCCTTTTCAAAACATGACACTTGTGCCAGCGCTCTGTTAATGAACGACAGACAACTAGTTGCTAAATTATGTAAGTTCCATTTACGCCTCATGTCCTCGGTACCCAGCATTCTTCCGTTAACTCGCTCTACTATTCTGGTCACTAATATCTCCTCCCTGGAGTATATCTGTGATCGTAGATCAGTAGTTCACGATGGTTGCCTACAGTGTAAACTGACTATACCTTGTCGTTGCCATTTACAAATCCATTCATCTTACCGAAACGTCTTGCAAACTGCATTCCGCATCATGCCAATGCAACCGTTCTTTACACAGTTAACCTCGCCGTCCTACAACATTTTCTACAGGATTCTGACCTTGGCTTTTTTTGGAAACACCTGGCTGCATCAGCCATTGTCTGTTTCGCTACCTAGTTTCGACCTCTTTCGACCTACACTTTCCTCACAGCTGGCTAGGGATCATTATCTTAGTTATGATCTTCATCGTGCAGTCAACGCTACCAAGCAACAAGAAACAGTTTTCCACTCCTTAGCCGAAACACTTTGGCGAGACAGCCAAATCCTTGACAATCATCATCATCAGTTTTATTTCAGGCACTTGGCCCATATACACATAAAACACCTAAAAACATACAGCAATGATCGCTTCACTGCCTCTTTACGGTCGTTCTCAGATTGGTACATAACTTGGATCATTATCAGCGTACCACTAGTAGTATGCGACTTGCTCGGAGTTCTCTTTCTCTTCTACCGTGTCCGCTTGCTAACCGCCACAGTTACAGCCGCTCATTTCACTCTCCACAAGGTAGCCACGTTTGAACCTACACTACCATCACTTCTTACCTACGTCTCACTTTTACCACCTGCAAACGTCTCTACTCCTACAGCTTCTGTAACTCCTACTGCGATATCTGAATTCGCTCCTTCTGCACATCTCATCTTGCTTTCTGGTATAGTCCTTGTCATCTTCTTGGTTTTCACCAAGTTTGGATTTTACCCATCTAACCCAAATTCATTTACACTGATCCTTGAATTTGGTCACAACAGTATCATCGTTCCAATTGCTACTCAACTTCTGCCTGGTAGTACTAGTCAGTATACCTTTCTCTTCCTCTGACTTTATTGACAACGTCACCATTTCTGGCATACTACGCCCCGCACTAGTGGTTACTTGGCCTACGTTAATCATTTGTAACCATCATTTGGACATGCATTTTCACCTTCCGCAGTCTATTCCCTTGGGTCCAGTACAAGCATATCGCCTTCGTAAACTTCTCCGCAGCTCTTACTGGTGTATGCTCTCTGTACGTTACGGACAGTATGCTTACCGTCTTGACATTGCCAGTGATCAGGATCCCGACACTAGAGTTCCTAAATCCTTCACACGCGTACCGAAACCAGCGTCCTTCCTGATTACTTCCCAAGATAATGGCGCATGCTCGTCCACTGTCCTCGCCTCGCACGGTCACTCTGACACCGCACAGCTCTAATGCGATTGACCTGTATTTAGTGCTGTTGTACATACTCTGTGTTTCTCCCGCCGCTTCGCGTCGTTGCGCCGCGTGTTCATGTCTCATATATTGTACCGTATTGTAACTTAGTAGATACGTCGTGTAGGCCTACATTGACATTGCTCGTTTGGATGTGACCTACTACTGTCTGTGGGTCGGATATTGCATATAACCGTGTTTGGATGTCGTCTGTTGTACATTTAGCTACATTGTATCGCTGTAAAATTTTACTGTACTTTACTCACACTGTTTCATGCTGCTATGTTGTTTCTCCGTTCGAGTGTACTGCCGCCGAGTTTGTTTGTGTTTTGTTTAGTCGCATCGCCAACCCGTGCTATGGGGGTAATATGCTCCGTCATGGCAATCTTCTGCCGTCTGCACCTGCTCAGCCGTTACATCCAACGCAGGAGTCTTCGTAACTCACGACTCCTTTTTTCCGGCTGTGCCTGTGTCGGCGTGCAGTGACATTATCGGTGCTGCTTGATCACCAGCACCCTCACGGAGCTGCCGCACTCCCTCAGCACTACGAACTTTTGTCCCCGCTGCGTATCATTCTATTATCTATTGTATAACTCGTTCCTCAGCGAATGCACGCTCGTATATTGTCTAATCTTATAGTGGACAATTTACGTGAAATAATATCATCGTTCTTTGATTATAGCGACGTACACGCCCGTATTATAAACACTTAATATCATCACTCGCGAACCGTCGTCGATCGATCATCATTCACGACGAGATCCCTTGCCTTCGTTTTAAAACCACCGAAGGGTATGCTACAGGATAGTTCAATAGGTACAGAGCAGACAAAAGCTGTCCATCGGGTCAACGAGTCCAGCCTTACATACACTCAGCGCTGACGACAACAGCAGGCTTCCACGTATTTCTGCCCACACAGTATTTCTGGAAACAATCAAAATTGACGAGCCGTGACTAAGCGAACGTGCCTTGTCCGTACTTGGCATGCTTCCGAGTATAGCGATCAAACTGTACTGCCCCTGGTGCCCGTCCGCACTGACCTAAATGTGTGTAGAGTCCGAGAAATGCCGTATTTGTTGTCCGTCGTAGGTTTCACAGAATTTGGACCTTTCAGCTGCCGCTCAGTCAAGATAGCCACGCTCTCCGCTTTGTCAGTTAGTAAGAAGCAAGTGAGCTGTCTTAGGCCGAAACAAGCACTTAGTCAATGCCTCTTTGTCCAAATCGCAGGCGTGCGGTAGCACAACCCTGTGTTAATGGCGACCGGCTAAGTAAATGGAGAATGGCAAAATTCGACCCCGCGCAGATTCGAAACCTCTCAACCGATCGACACAAAATTTGAAGCAGGTGATTAGGTCGGCGAGACGACCCCCCCGTGCAAAATTTCGTGCAAATCCGTCCATTGGGTGCTTCTCGGCAAATGGGTGAAATATAACGAAAATTTTTCTCTGATATATATATATTTTTTTTTGTTGACCGACCTACAGGTCAGACCGCCCGGCGGATTTTCACGCACGATGGCTCGGACAACGGCCTCACGCAAGAATCAAAGTTTTCGGGAACCGAAATTCGAAGTTAATATCTAACCCCTGAAAAATCCCCGCAAAGTCGAAAATTGGGCCCAAAAACTGACTGAAATTTTCGGCCAAAACCGCTCCTGTATAAAAAATTCGCCTATAAACGGCCCCTAATCGTCATCGTAGACCCATAAAAGTTGTATAGTGAATAGGCAATATGGCCTCGGGAATTCCAAATATGTGGTCATTTTGGCCCCCCTGCCTATAGGTCACGTGACAAGGAGCATGCGCAGTGAACTTTTGGCCTTTAACATAGGCAAATGCAACTTTGAGGCTTTATATCTCCGTAACGGTGCAAGATAAACGCATGGTTACAATTGACCACCAATAGGAAACCACATATGCCGAGTCAAATGATCACGTGACCAATGGCGTCGCGTGACGCCAAAAAGTCAAACTCGTGACCCCGAAATGTTTGAAGCCCCGTATCTCCGTACCCGTGCAAGATAGGCGCATGGTCATCATTGACCACCAATACGAAAGTGCCTACGACACATCGAAAACAGCAAAAATCATAAAAAGAGTGATATTATTCAACAGCACATTGGCAGTTAGACGATGTGATGGTGAGTGATACCACCTTTTTTATGATTTTTGCTGTTTTCGATGTGTCACTCATTGCACGTCGCCGTTGTGTATAAACTGATGTTTTTTTAACATTTATTTTTATATTAACGCCGTCCTGCAATAGTATTGGTTCTCAGTCTCGGTTCTCACTGTGTTCTCTCAGCGTTGCGAGTTAAGTCTGATCTTGTCGCGCTCGTCATCATATCGTCGTCATGTTAAGTCTTAACATTTACGTTCGTTGAGTTTGTACGAAAACAGTTCTGTTCGAAATTGCAAACGTTGTCGTTACGTTCTCTGTTAACTTTGACGTATAGGGGCAAGCTGCTGTGGGGCCTCTATACCAGTAACAATAGGGGTGACGTAGGTCACGGTAGGGGTAGAGTATGGTAATGGTAAAATAAGGGTCGCTTATACATAACCTGCTAAACGGCACAGTTCTAATATCTTCGGCAGCGTATCGACGCCTGGTAGCGATTGTAGGTGTAGACCAAAAGCTGTCAATTGAGGTATCTCTCCCCAGGTAGTGGGGAAAGCTGCTTTAGTTTTTCTGAAACAGCATACATAGGAGTACAAGAAAACCCAAGAGCTGCATCTGGCAATTGCTGCGGTCATAGTATAAAATGTCACCGAAGTCGTTTGAAAAACCACAACATTGCAGTTACATGTGAGATAATGTTTAAACATGAAAACAAGTATTAAACTGTTGAAATACACAGTACAAATCAATCAGCAAATATAAATTAGACCATGGTTAATGAAACACAATAGAATTTGTACTGTCACCCTTGATTCAGTGAAAAATTTGATAAAATAAATGTATGAGTGTACAACCATAGTCTGAACAATGCTTGTCGCACCAGATACTTCAACACAAGATTGTCATTAGCAGGTTCCATGTAACAGTATATTCAGTAAACTAGGAAAATATCACACAAAAAAACACAAGTATCTGTATGGTTTGATTTCAGGAAGTGGCTGAATGCAGAGCTGCTCTGTACCTATTGTGCCTACTGCATACCTAGCCATTTCCGCTATGCAGCAAATTGGACAAAGACTAACATGTTCTGCTCACATATGAATTCCATAGTGTATACTTGTAGGGTTAAAGTATGATCTAGGGTTATGGAGAAGGCTAGGTGTAGGCACTATATGTAGAAAATAATAAGTGTGCTGACTTGCATTCTCAGTTGTTTGTCACAACTGTCAGTCTGTCAGCAATGAGATGACTTTTCTTGGCAGTGCGTGCGCATGTCACCAATATTTTCAATACACATTTAATAAGCAAGAGAATGGTGGCAAAGCAAAAATTGCTGTGGATCATGGCACAACCAGCCTATATTGAAACAGTACTAGTAGTGTAATTGTGTCTAAATAGTAGTCACTTGTGTAATAGTTGCTAGTGTAGTAGTTGCCAGCATATGGTATTAGGCCTAGTTACTAGTCTGTTGGCTGTCAGTGAAACAGTTGGCAGTGGTCAGTGGTGAAGTGGTTGTCAGTGTAGAAGTTGTCACTATAGTAGTTGCAGTCTAAAGCACTACTGCACTGTCAGTTTCTGCGTTTGCAACTACTACACCAGCAACCAGTGCTTAATTTTTAGAAACAGTGGAAGTAGTGTCAAATGAAGCATCAAGATCCAAACACCAAACGGATCAAAGAGAAATGACAGGCATTATTCCCCTCTTAGCTCATTAGAGGGTCTGAAGGAGTGTTGTACATCAGAGTGGGGCGTGTGCAATTGTACAGCAGAGATTTGGATCCTGGACAAAACGAGTTTTGGTGGATTTTCAGCTTCAGAAACAAATCCAGTGTTTAGTATTGAGGTATTTTGCGACATTTTGAATCCTGCACATGCATGCACACTGCCATTGCAACAACAAGAACTGCCAATCAAGGTCAACTCAGCCTTCATTACTGGGGTAAGTAAATCAAGTATCATCCTGTTTAGCTGGGGTTAAGATGGAGTGTGTTCACCTGTGTTGGGTGACAGGTATTGTGTCATTCCATATGGCTCTGTAGCTCTGTGATGGGTTTCCCATGAAAAGCTGTAGACAATCACTAACCACAACATAGCAACTATTACACGAACAACTACTACACTGAAAACTACTACACCGCAGTGGCTTAATTAGAACATTGGACTTATGACACAAAGGGTCATTGGTTTAACTCCCGGTAAGATCACTATTACTGCTAAAATGGGTGAACGTCAGCAGACAGGCAAACGTGTAAACTGTCTTCATATATAACCAACTATGTACGTCACTATTGTACGCATATGATTATAGATAATATCAGCAACATCGTCGGTTAACAAAGTAGGAACAAAAAGAAATCTGCAATTGTCCAATACACTTGCAAATTTCGGACAGAAGACATCATGTGTGCTTATAATTTTAATTTTGTCTCAAAATTCCCATAAAATGGAGGATTTTAGATCTAAGTTTAATAATTTAGATAATATTTTCCAACAAAACATTACTCCCAAAAGTTTCTAATGGACAAAAACTTAGGGGGAAGGCAGTTGCCCATGGACGGCAGAGATGAGAGTTCAGGTGGGAGTCAGCTGACTCTCCAATATTCGGCCTGGGAGCTCTAGCCATTACCTCTGACCTACCAATAATAATCCTATGGCTTTTGGCGGTTGGCTAAACAGATCACCAGTTCTAGGGAACATCTGAGTCAATGAGACATAACTTTTGGCTTCAAAATAGCTGACAGTGCATCAGAATGCAGGATTTTGCATGTGCAATTTTAAAAGTTCTCCCGGGGGTGTCACCTAGAACCCCTTTGGAAGAGGGAGCAACTCCTTCCCGCATATTACCCTCACATGGCCTGTTATTGAGAACCACACCCGTCAAACCCCCGTGGCTGGAAGTGGGACATTATGGACCGTCGCGGCATACCGATACTTCCTTTCTGAGAGAAGAAATACTGGTATGCTTACCAGACAGATTTCTGAGATATAGGCAACTGGTCACCTAGATGTTTGCATCTGTCAGTGGCCAAATTACTGCTAGTTTGTTCATTTAGTAACCACTTTGAACCAAAATTTTGGTCAGTTGATACTCAGAAAAATAACTGAAATTGTTGCCACGAGATGTCATATTTCAAGGCAAAAATGCAGCAAATTTTATTTTGGCTGGAACTCTGCTCTGCTCCGAACCCTGCTGAGGGAGCTTAGAACGTGCTGCAAACTCTCTAACTGGACCTGAAAGATTCTACTTCTAATGAAAGGAAAGGAAAGGAACTTTAGGGGATTCAAAGGAGAGAAGGAAGAAAAGGGAAGAAATGCAAGGGGAAGGAGAGAAGCCGGAAAGAACAAAAGGAGAGCAGAGAGGGAATCAAGGGAAGGCAGTTGACCCCCAGCAATAATTTCAGCTCCACCGCTGTTGCTGTTGCCCCCTCCCCACCACGATGCCACTGGATGGGGTTTGCAGACAATGCAACCGTACCGCTAGAAATGATAGTGGCTTGATACATAATAAGTACAGAGCTGCTCTGCATGCAATCCTTGCTTTAAATGTTATATTTTTAATCAATAAATTCAAATGTTTTTGCAACTCATTCACATAATACATATACAAAGAAAACTGTTCACAAACAACACACCCGGGCATTTTCAAAACAGGACAGTACAAAATCAATATTATGCTATATTTTAGATTTTATATTTACTAATTATATTTATAGACTAAAAATAATTTCTCAATAAAACACATTCTTGCTTACTGTTCGCTATAAAAATGATCAGAAATAAACATGCATTTACGAATATGAAAGTGACGTTTTTCTTTACTTACTGATACAAATTTAACTGGAAGTACGTTCGTTTTCCAGTGAAAAGTAAACAAAATATACCAAACTTTGCAAAATTCAGGTTCTTTGCAGCAATTTCAAGACGCAGCTTTTGCAGGGAGCTCTTTCAATAATTGTCAGCTCTTCACTCATAACAACAAGAAATTATTAACACACTAAGAACTGCAGTAGACGTAAAAAATTAAAAGAAAAACTACTTCACAATATTGTTTACAAACAACAAACCGATATTTTCCAACAGGCCCGCACAAAATGATGACTGTGACAAAAAAGCGATTTTTCACATGTGGAATTTTATGATTATATTTACAGAATGTGAGAAAAATTATTCCTTTGTACAAAACACTATAAATTACCATTTTTGATACGGCTAATAATGGGTGTTTGACAATGTCCAGTGACTGTTTTTTACTTACTGACAAAAACTAAACTGGATGCAGTTGTGTTTTGCAGTAAAAAAGTAAACAAAAGTTAGCAACAAACTTTGCCAAAATTCAGGTACTTTGCAGCAATTTCAAGATGCATCATTCCAGATTCAAACAGAATACATATATGTGTGTTTATATGTCCAATCGTCATAAACCCACCCATACGGGAGAGCTCTCGCTATAGTTGGCCAATCGCCTTTAGCTGGCGCAGTGACTGCAGCTCTCAGCTGAATTATTCAAATATAGCAACAAAAAACAAAACACGCCAGCACATTGTGCTGCGTACAGATGCACGAACAGATATATACCTGATTTTTTCTGTGAAGTTTTTGTTGTCGGAAACTTTAACTTTTTATTAGTATGGATCATTTGTTCACACATATACATAGACCAAAAGCTATCAATTGAGGTACCTCTCCCCAGGTAGTGAGGAAAGCTGCTGTAGTTTTTCTGAAACAGCACACCTAGGAGTACAAGAAAACCCAAGAGCTGCATTTGGCAATTGCTGCGGTCATAGTGTAAAATGGCTCCGAAGTCGGTCAAAAAACCACAACATTTCAGTTACATCCGAGATAATGTTTAAACATAGAAAACAGCATTAGAT
>Ga0209671_1005000_pt1 | contig 13302 bp, 13 predicted proteins | sample WorMetHERISLAND2_2_FD_187401 | JGI IMG/M metagenome (GOLD analysis project Ga0209671, IMG submission 187401) | Marine gutless worms symbiont microbial communities from Max Planck institute for Marine Microbiology, Germany - Olavius geniculatus... | ecosystem: Host-associated > Annelida >... | reverse complement strand
AGTTCATGAGCTTGACCGGTAACTACATGCCTTCTATTGTCTGTTTTTCTGCCTTATTTTACTTTGTTGTTAGATGTTATGGCACATGTGAAACAATATAGGAATTTTTTCAGTGTGAAAATTAAAAGAAACACAAAAATACATTTTAATGTTTTGAAAAAATGTTTTTTTCTGCAAAAAGTCATTTTTAAACATTTTGAAAAAAATTGTTTGGCGTGTTTGAGTGTTTTTATTTTTTAAAAATTTGTCTGTCATATCTGTGATATGCAGGGTGGTTGAGTTTTCCGATGAGCCAGCTGGCATGATACTGTATGAAGGAGTATTCTTCAGTCGCACTCAAGCCGAATCGTACCTGACAGCACACAGTCACTCTGTTCGCCATGACAACGCACTGCACCACCACCACAAATGTAAATGTACTACATCGTCTGTTTTGCTTAGTTTAGTTATTGATACAAACAATCATCAGATAGTAATTACTCTGTTGGGATTATTTCGAATTTGATCTGCCACGTGTTGTGATTGAAAAGCGAAGAAAGACATTTATAACTCATCTTGAAATCATTGAAAAACTTATACGTGAACTGAGTAGTTTGGATTTAGTTAAGTTATTCTTGTCATCAGTATGGTGAATAAAGATTTTCTTTAGGCTTACCTGTTTACCTTTGTACATTTCGTGTAATTTTATAGTTTCTAAAACAGTTATAATATCTCAGATGTTGCACACTGTTTGTTAATTTTGCAAAAAGTCGCAGATGAACTGAAATTGGTATGAATGGTTTCTAGGGCGGGAATAATTAGCATGTTTATTTTTAGTTCAAACAGTTAAAGTCCAAGGCAGTGGACGTCAAAAACTTGTGAAAATGGTGTAATGCAAAATGGGTGCATATTTTGCATAAATGTTTGCATATGTTTGCCAATCTGGTTTACCCTATACTAGGCTCAGTGCAGTGGGCTCTTGCGAGGCGGATGGCTGCATACGTGTCGGCACGTAGCTTGGCGACATCTTTGCTAGTGAAATTTGCTGGCAGTTCCATGCATCTGTGTTGCAGCACGTCGACATGTTGCTATCGTGTTGCTGCCAGCAAGTGATGCATCGTTGGAGAACGGAAGTGCTGCTGACAGAGTCTCATTGTCCAGTCATTGTGAACTAACTGAACCAGCAACTCAGCACGGTGACGCCGCTAGCGTTGACGCTGTCATTTCGGCCGACTCCAGACAGCTTGTTGTGTGAGTCTCTGTACAGAGTGACGTTTTTATACCGTATGGCTGTGCAGTTTATATGCAATTAATCTTTGCTGCATTTTTTTGGAGCTAATGCTTATAGCTGATGCTCCTTGCTGTTGTTCAGATAAAGTAAAGTAAAGGTAGTGCTGATTCAAGCTTGATTGTGTGAGTCACTCTCGTGACCAGAAGCGCTTTATAATTTCCGAAGTAGCAGTTGATTGACGTGAGGTAATGACATCATGGCATGTTGTGCAGCCATCCATAATTCATTGCCCTTTTAGTGAACAGTTGGACCTACAGTGCATCCACTGCCTCAGTCAGCCACCCTGTAGCCTCTAAGTTGAGGGTAGAAGGCTGAATGACTTGTGTGCACAGTCAGTTAGCAACTTGCTTGGTACTCAAGGTTGTTTTGCAAGTGATTCACAGAGAGGTTTGAACAACAGTCTGAAAGTTATGAGTTTGATACTATAATCACTAGATGCCTTGCACCTATGCAGGCATATAGGTATGAACGCTGAACATTTTTTAGAGTTATTACCTGAGAGCCAGCAAGACTTGAATCTGTGACTGACAGAAAGGGCATATGAACTGTAAAAGGCCTGCAGCAGCAATCTTCAGAGATTTTTGGGGGGGGAATCGGATCTTATGTGAAGTATCTAGAAAAGAAGGTCGGTTAAACAAAAATTGAAAGCACCAGCAGCAGTTTCAACAACAACAGTAATTAGGCCTATAGTAGTAGTAGTTGCTGTTGTTGTAGTTGTTTCTGTTGTTGTTGCTCACACAGAGCGTGCATAGAGCGTAAGCTGGCATCACTTCAGCTGGAGGTAGACCCGTTCCTGGTGCAGCATCAGATGTTGCTGCTGACGCTGATGAATACGGATCAGACTGACTCCGGCTCAGACCAGCTGCTGCTCGAGCTCTACTCCGTGGCACACAGTCAGCCGGCCAGACTGCACGTCCTGATGAAACTCAACCGCACACTGCGTGAACTACTGTTCCGTCTCACTGAGCTAGATGACCAGGTGGACAGTAGTTGTAGTAGTAGTTGTTGTTGTTGTTGTTGTTGTTGTTGTTGTTATAGTAGTACGTGTGGTAATAATGGTACACAGATTTACCATACACTATTGGTGGAGGTAGGTTATGCAGAGCAACTAGAGAAAACGTCAATCAGGCGGAATAAAAGCTGATATTAAAAAGAAAAGTCATATATTTTTTAGCTGTCTTTTAAAAGCAGATTATCAGCTACTCAGTAAGATGTTTGCAGGCAAGATTGATGGTATTTTTTACACAACTGTTAATGAGTTCCATGCATAAATGACTTGTGCTTTGTGCAGGCACGTGACAATGCAATGCCAATGATGAACAGTTTGCTGGATGCTTTCCGAGATGGCACAGTCAGCTTCTTCCGTCACTCCTTGTAAGATTTTTTTTCTGTGCATTTCGAGTTGCAGGTCTGTAGCCAAAGGGGATTTTGTTGGTGGTTCGATTTGTTGTTTTTATTTGAACCCCACATTGGCTAGAAACAAAGAAAGTTACATAAAAATAACTAAACCGTTACCATCATATGTGATGTTTGAGCTTGAAATGCATAAAAATGTGTTAGTGGCTGAGGCGTTGCCCCAGACAACTGGGGGAGATTATGTCACTTTCCCACGTCCGTAGGGGGATTAACAGAAGGCTGCTTTATAGTCCAGAGGTGACGTTGATTTCTCACTTTTCTTTTCTTTTCTTTAGAAAAGTTTGGCTACAAGCATGACATGTTTGTTTATTTACGTTTTAGCTAGAACATTAAACATGGAGAACTTAGTGTTATTGTCAGTGTTAGGTGAAGATAGCAATTGATACCATATGTAGCTCTGAGATGGTAGATAACTGTGCCTCGTATTACCGTGACTGAATTGATTCAGTGGCTGATGTGTGAGTAGACAGTCGCAGAGTTCACGTGATGCCGCATGGAGCAGCTCTGTTTTGTCTCAGATCACTCAACTGTCCACCATTTGTGACAGCTGCAGTGATAGCACCTTTATTCCACTGATTGAGGTCTTGGTGCTTCGTGAAGCTTTTGCTTTGCAACCATAGGCTTTTTTGGCATGTGTTATTACCTGATTTGTGTATCATTAAGCTCACTTTGTGCAACATTTGGCTAAGTCACGGCTCGAGTATCTTTGAAATTTTACACTGTGTTTACAAAGTTTGGATGATTTACCTTTTTGTTTTAATACGTGGCACAGGTAGTCGAAACATAACAGTTTTCTTATCACCAGACGTATTCTTTCAAGCTAAAATGCTGTTTTTGCCCAGGGTACCACTTTGGACTTTGGTGAAGGAGCTTACACTGTTCCTGTAGACCCCCTAGTTGAATAGGGAGGGTACACGCTACCACTTTTCCCATTTGCCATTGGCATCTCTCTTTCGATGCCTTTGGTGCCTTGCTTTCTTTCACAAAATCTGTGAGTGCTACATTTGTGTATCTTAAAGAATTCTTTAGAATAGCCTATGTCTGTGACCCAGTCCTAAGGTCCTATGAAGACCTGCAAAAAGAAGTGTTTTGACATCTTTTCTGTTTGCTGTACTGTAGGCCATTCTTCAGCCGCATACTCAGGATTGTGATTGGGACTAGAATGCAGTCAAGCGAGCGTAACAAGCGAGAAATTTTTTAGATAGTTTTTTTTGTGTTTGAATTTTTCAACTGATTTTAATTTTTTACCTTGAAAATTGATTTTTATTAAACTTTGCTAATGATTTTTTCGGAGAAATGGCACGTAGTGTTGTCACTTCCTTTTGTCGTAATTGTTGATTCGGCTGCAGATGGTGAAGCTGCTGAAGAATCTTTACAGCTACAAGTTTACCGTTTATCTCATGATGCTAGACGCCATCTTTGGCTGCTGTCCCTGTATCAAGGTTTGTTGCTGAAATAGCTGCCTACTGTTTGCGTTAGATACCATTTCTTTGTTGTAGTTGTGTAGCAGAGTTGTAGTTCAGTTATTTTTCATTTAACAGTGTCAACAATTAAGTTTGTTTTTCTTGGAATATCAGTGTTCGCAGTAGTCTTACTGATATGTGTTCTGCAGTTGTTTGACTGTAAGCCTATGACGCTGTGTTGTACAGTGCATGTGCATGTATGATTGTTGCATGTAGACCTACATATTGTAAAATTAATTTTATTCGTTATGTATATCATGTTATGCTGCATGTAGACATTTCTGCCAACATTTTTACAGTTCTGTTTATGCATATTGTCAAATTGTTTTAGTTGTTGCAGTATTTTCTTTTTCTTTGTCCTTTGGTTTTCTGCAATCATCAATAGTATGCCTACTGACACAGTAGCATCATGTTGACAGCGATTGCTTACTTTGATGACCATTTCCTTTGCAAAAGTTTATTTTGTGTTTAACAGAAAATATATCAACATTTTATTTCTCTTTTGAAGTACGCCCATAAGAAAATACGGATAAAAGTTTGACATCTTGTTTTTATGACTTTTGATGTAAATGACAGTTCACATTTAGTAGTAGTCGCATAGCATTGGTGTGATGAAGTGTTTAATAAATATTGTTCTGTTTAGAACACGATATCATCTGTAAAGCAGCAATATGCTGATGAGGCAAAACAAGAAATTCCTCAGGAAACTTTTAAATTTCGGATCAAGGGCCAGGTAGGCTAATTGGTTGTCATGTTGAAAGTAAATACCTAGCGGGACTATAAACGTTTTTTGTGATATTTATTATTTATTGTAGCTATTTTGTGCTTGATATGCATGATAGTTATGCCAGTGATATGAAATGGAGTATGATGCATAAAGTAAGTAAATCTAAATACAAAATCAGTAATTATTTTGTAACAATACCTGGTAGTTTAGTTTTTATTCTATATAAATATTACTTTAAATCACTGTTATTTTTACATTGACTATTTATACGTTGATTAAAAATAAAGAGGGGAGCTAGAAAAAACGTTAAAACGCGTTTGAGGAAAAATATTTTTTAAATGTTCATAAACATTTATTGCTGTAACTATGCTGTAACTGCTGCATGTATGTGGCACAGTCAAAGACGTCGTATGAGAGTGGATTGCAAACATCTAGTTTCAAACATGGCTACGAAGACAGCAATGTGTTGCAACACAACACTGCCGGTTATATTCTTATATTTTCTGCAGTATATTATCATGGGTGTACCAAAATAAGCAAACCATTGTTGAAAAGTAATTGCCTTTAACAGACAAGTAACAATTGCTCAGGTAGCTTATTATGTGGAAATAGAAATATGGCATTAAAAAGCATTCAAAACACAACAGTCTTGGTGATATGTGTCCATGTAAAGGTGGAATGATAAAATATAAAAAGCTGCATATAATTCATGGGAGTTTTAATCCAATTATGTGAAATGTTAATTACAAATAACATTGCATAAACCATAAGCATAAATTGTTTGTCCTTACTATCTCTGTTTTCATAACAGATTAGTTTTTTCTCTTTGTTTTTAACGTTGTTTGCTACGTAAGAGGAAGTGAATCTGAACTGTGAAATTAGGAGGCAGCTTTGGTGGCCAAGAATTCGTTACATTTTACAGCATGAATGCTTTGTTTTGACTGCACTTTATTCTGTACATTGCCTGCATCTAACTGCAAGGTTTTGGCTTTCTGTGGTGTGTGTAGTTATCAGTGTCAAGTTATGTTCTTCGGAATCAACTTCATGTCTCTCAGCAACTGATCTCAGGAAATCAGTACTTACTAAGGTCTGTATGAGTGTTTTTGCATATTCATATTAACTACACAGTGGGCCATAAAAAGGTGCCACATTTGTTTTTGGAATAGCTCCGTGAAACATTGGCTGATTTTAATAATTTTGGCCTGCTACATCAGGAAGAAACTGGATGCAAATAACTTTAGTTTTGGCTACTTTACTTTAATATTGTCACTACATTACCTTGTGAAATGCAGAAGTCATAGTACAACAAGCATTCATACTGGGTAGTGCACACGTCGGCTCAGAAAATTACTGAGATCACAGAATTATTATAAATCTGTTATTTTGTCTTCATTTCCAGATCGTACAATATGCGACCTTGAAATGAAGATAAAATAACAGATTTATAATAATTTTGTAGTCTCAGTACATGCAGTGTATCACTGCCATTTACCATCATGTACAACGTACATCGATGAACTGAAATGATGCATCAACAGCAAGTGAGCCACTTTGCGTCACGCAGTTATTGAGCATGCTGTTGGCGAGCGGCGTTGACGTCTACCACTTATGTTTGTCCTGGAGGACATTTTGAGCACATGCTGTGATAAAGATGATGTGATGTGACACACGTGACTTTTTGGGAGGCAATAATAAACTTCCAGTCATGTTTGTCGCTATTCGGTTAATCATTTCGGAGATGATGCATGCACTACCCAGTATGAATTCATGTCGTCATTAATAGAGCAGATGGCAGTGATACATTGTGTTGGTTGTGTTGTGAGCAGTATGTGACTGACAGTCGATTGGATGAAGTGTGGAGGGACTTCATCTATGAACTAGTTGCACTGATGCCACTGACGCTGCCTCCGACGCCAACCCAGCTGTGCAATTGTTACCAACGTCTGCTGACCATCTTCCGACAGAGTGCTGCCAAGTCTGTGCCCCGATGTCTTGATTCCAGCGTTACATTTAGACAGTTTAAAAGGCAGGCTGTGCGTGTACAGATCAGTTGTACATTTTTTTAAAAAAAGTGTTGCATTATTTGCACCTAAAACTGTTTCGTCTGATTCATACTGCAAATTTTGTAGGCTGTCATTGAATTCTGTCACATTTAAAGGGGAGGGGTTGGTGCAAGGGCCCCTAAATGCACCCCTGCTTGATTCTGTCATTGTGCATTGCTTGCATAGGTAAGTAAGTAGCCTCACCTACTAGTGCAAATATCATAAAGGCACACTTTTTGGTAACTGTAATAAAGTGCAATAACACTGGTAAGCATGTTTACGTTTGCTTTGCCTTCGGGATGGGCAGGCTCTTACACCTGCCCAGCGCTGAGGCCGTATCAGTTCGGCCCAATGCGCATCCCCAAATGTAACCACAAGGTTACAAGTAGACGGCTATAAAGCTGTAGTCGGCTGTAAAGCCGAAACCAGCACAAAAGCACTGGTAATGTGTAGTAAATGCTCTCACAGATTTGGTCAGCTCTTAGTACGTGCCTATCCTCCACATTGTAGAAATCTTTCAGGTCATCGGAGCAAAGCCCCACCACCACGTCAAGGTGGCTGACCACGGTGGGGTCACTTAGGCTTTTTGTTGCTAAAATGTTTCAGCAGCTATTGGCTGTCTCTTTTTTAATGCTGTTTTGAAATTTAACTTGCAGTCTGTGTCTCATCTGCAGGATGGAATTGTGTCACATCAGTGACGAGCAGCTGACGTCACGAGTTCGCAATTCATTTGATCATCTGCAGCCGATAAGTCCTGACTGTGCAGTCTATCGCCTGCAGCCATATCAGATCTATGGTCTGCCTATGCATTAATATTGTGGCCTATATTCATTGTGACTGTTACATTCGTAATTGCACATGTCATACATGAATGCATGTTTTCAAAATTTCAACAAACTGAACTGACAAGAATGCATGTACAATGAATACAGGAAGGCAAGGCAGTTTTTCGTCTTGTTCCTCAGGTCTTAAATTTTTTGCCATTTTTGCACTTGTTTTGCATTAGAACATATTTGTTGCTGTGTTTGTGTACCGTGGTTGGTTTCCAAACGTGTTGATAGCTGTTCTTCATATAGTTCTAACAGCTAAGTTCAGTCGATGATGCTGGATGTGCAGGAGTGAGGAACGTGTTGGAACTGGTGGATGGAGAAGTGTTGGGTGATTTGCTGGAGCAGATTGCTCCATTGTTTCACTTGGATCATGTCAGCCGACATGGCGCATACACCGTACGTACAGACATACTCAGTTTGCTGCTGCTCATATGGTTTATGTGTGTGTTTCTTCACGGTCTAAATTGTATGATGCGTGTGTAACGAGGCTTTCATGATTCATTTTTGTTGCCTGTCTTTCACAGTGATGTTTGGAGTGTTGTAGCTGTCCATAATCTCACTCCACTCAAGTGTGACGACCAAAACGTGGCTCGGATCTGTGTACAATACCCACTCTCAGGCAGAACAGGTTGTCGATCACAGTCATGAAATAAGTATGTTTCAACATGGTCTACAGTGTATTACACCTCGTTACACTCACATAGACCGTAGACCTCTATTGAAACTTATAGGCTTACATAATACATTCTGGACTGTGGCAAAATGCGTTTATTTCACAACCGTGAGCAACACTGTGTTCTGCGTGGGACTGGACCTGTTTATGGTAAATAGATGCAAGACATGTTCCAAATTTCTAGTGCTGCCGTGTGTAGTTTCTGTTGTTGGTTTGTCAGGTGGAAGTCTGTTGCGCTATGACGGGCCGAGCTGTGTTGTATGGACACATTGATCCGTACTTGGACGGACTGAAGCTCTATGAGCATTGTTACATCACTGGACCTGCAGAACACTCCATCGCTGTCATTCAACTCTATGCAAAAATCGGTTAGTTGGTTGCTGATTTGCTATGTTACCCATTTTCTTTCAGCCACAAAACAAATTTTCTGTCAGCTCGTAACAATTTGCAACATGCATGAGAAGCACCGGATAATTTTGTAATAATTTTAGCATTTTGATGTAGCGGGTAGTAATATTTGATGTAAATGCGGTATGCAGATCTGTACAAAGGTCGTACTCTAAGCTGGCGATATTTTACAGAAGTTTGGTTCTATACTGTATGTTATTATGAGTACTGTAATGTTTATTACATATTGACTTTTTACAACATATTTCAAACTAGTGTAATTATAATTTGGCTGCGCATTGCAATCTCAACAGTATATTTCACTCGGTATGTTACATTTCAAACTACAACTTTGACTTCATATTTACCGGCTTTACTTTTATTTGCAGCCTATCATATTCATAAAAATATTTTTTTTAAATTTCTGATAATGTTTAATTCCAGTGTACAGACACCTGGTAAGACTTTACGACAGCAACCAGTATGTCATCGAAGGAGTTTATTTTGGTGAGAATCAGACTCCGTGGCTGATTGCTGATGTAGTTCACATGAAGAAGGGATTTATTGCAGAACTACAGCATCAGATGCTAGCCAGAGCACCTGTGTCCGTCAGGGTAAGTCTATAGTCTCAGCAGTGGCACAGTTAACAGCAACGGAAAGTAAAAAATATGAGTGGAAGACTGAAATGCTGATAGCAAGCACACAGTTAAAATGTTTATCGTAAAGTTGAGCTCTGAGCTGGTGTAAAACAGTCTGAGACGAGGTACAGTGCTAACATAAGATGTGAGCAGGTGGGGAGTTTAAAGCAGCATAGGTTCTGCCACGAATCAGTAATGCACAATATAACAACCGTGATCTCTTCTATGCAAAACCTTGCAACTTCCTATGATTGTTGATGGATTTGTGTTTGCGAAAGAAATGTGGTTGATGAAGATTACTGAATGTGTATGATGTGCAGATGTACATGGCGTACGATTGGAGAGCTGTGCCGGTTGAGAAGTTTCTTGTGCTGCATTACATTGAAGACGACACATCACAGTAAGCTGAATGCTAGCGTCTGTATATGCTGTGATTTACATCACGTGACGGTGTTTGGTACAGTTATCATGGATAGCTGTTATTATTATTGTAGTGCATGTGGGCCAATTCATTTTGAAGGTTATAGATGATTCTGTCCTTATCCCTTTTCTTCATAGTCCAACGTTGTAGCATCTTTTCTTCCTGATGTAATTACCATAAAACTGCTACTACAAGCCGGGGGTCTAAGACTGAGGTTTTAATAGAAGCCGGGTCTCAAATAAAAACTGGGTCTGAATCAAATGTTCTAATAGCAGTTTTACAGTAGTTAAAAACAGAGTTAGAAAGGCATGGCTGGGATGTTTCCTAAAACTCACAGCACAGGTAGCTAACGGATCTAAGTTGATCAGAAAGTTTGTATCATCACCCAGTGGTGCATCATAGGTACTGATGACTCTCTGATGATTTAGTTTGCAACGGTTTGTGTGTCGTAGCAGAAGCTGTATGTATTTCAGTTTTTTTTGTCTGGTATTAATGTTACAATGTACTCAGATCATTGTTTGCCAGGTTAAGTACATTCGGTCAGGATGAGGCTTTTGCCAGCTGGTATCACAGTCTCTTCATTGACTTCGACAAGGTATAGATAGAGTTATCTCAGTGCTCGGTAGTCTAGGTGTGGCTCGGTAGTCTAAGCCTTCTAAGGGTAACGTGTCAGACTTGTAATCCTGAGGTAACTCAGAGGTGCAGGTTCAACTCTGCACCGGGACACATGTGCCTCTGTCACCAAGCAGTATAATTTGGTACTGGCTTCACCGCGCAATACACTGGCCCATGTCCGTGGTCTCGCAGTGTAAAAACTGGTGTCTGGCCGAGGGCCTTAGGAAACGGAGATCAGCGCCGCCCTATGGGCCGTAAGGCTCGGGAAGGACTTTACATTTTTTTGTGTTTATCATGATATTTGTTAGCATGTGCTTAATAATGTGTATTAGGCCTATGAATACTGTATTGTACAATATGGGGTACTATTTTTTTACTTGCTTACTTACATAATTTTATTCAAAGAATTGATGACGTGACATCGTTATATCTCATTGCAAAATGTATGAATGTAATTGGTTGGAAACATTCTTTCTCAACTTTGGGGAAACTGTTTTCAATAATGACCTCAACTCCAGTTACTATATGCGAATTGCACACACTGATGGAAATCCAAACAACATGTAGATACAAATGCAGAAAGTTCAAAACCATTTCAAAGTGTTAATTTTGTGAAGTCGAGCTATCTGCGAATGTTGCAGGCCAGGTTTCATTTGAAGCATGTCATGCAGTCAACAGACTACAACCATTTGAGGCGTGAGTACACAGAACTGAATCAGCAGCTTGTCGAGTGCAAGGAAGAAGCCGATTGGTTGGCGGTGTTTCGACTTCTGCTGTGGAAAAAACAGTTACAGCAGGTAGACCACCTGATTTTAGTGTGTCACAATAAATTGTCATCACACTTTCCAAATGTCAAGTTTTGGATGACAACGTAGCTGTTACTACACCATGGGCCATTAAAAAACATGCCACTTTACTTTTGTCCATATCTTCGCCACCTATTGACCGATCTTCAAATTTTTTCACTGGCACACTTTGTGGACAATTTGCAATAATTGCTTATCCACTCCAGTGCGACATAGTACATAATATCATTCAGAATGCGAGCTGTCGGTCGTGAACTGTTGTGGTTTGTGCGGCTGCAGGACGCATCATCAGTGCATGCCGTGAGCGCGGCATGGCGCATGTTACACAGCTCGGTGCGGCGTGTCGACTACGTCATGGGATTGGTCACCACGCTGCAGGACATTGTCCGTCATCTCACCATGCAACAAGATGCCGTCACCACTGAGAGGAAACACCCGCCGTTCCAGCTGGTATGTCCATAATGTCCCACTTTGCACAGCTGTTCAATGGGCCACTGTTACTAAAGCGATATGCGAAATCCGACCGCAAGTAAATATGTTGCCATGCTTGTGGCGACATGTATGCGGCCGTCCGTCCACGCGACCACGGCACAGTGCCATAGTGTGAGTGCAGTGGGCGAAGCTGCCCGACGCGCGAGCCATCCGGACGGCAAGCGCGTGATCCGGGAGCTAGACATTTACGCGAGATATGCCGAGATGCATCGTTTCCTGGCAGCTTTTGATGCCCGATGACCATGACTTTTGAAGCTGAAAATTAGCAGATCGGTAAATGCTACCATGGGGAACGTCCAAGCGAGTTTAGATTCTTTTTTGCACCTTTTCGTTTTCGAGTTAGGAGCTCGGACGCGTAACAGACGGACGGGCAAGACCTGTAATACGGCCCATTAGGACGGCCGCATAATAAACTGTTGGCTGCTGGTGGTGTTCGTCCCCACTGCGGTCAGCCACCTTGACGTGGTGGTGGGGCTCAGCACCGATGACCCGAAAGATTTCTAAAATCTGGAGGCGAGGAGCAACTAAGAGCTGACCAAATTCGTGTAGGCAGATTGCTACACGATACCAGTGCTCTTGTGCTGGTTTCAGCTTCACAGCCGACTACGGCTTTACAGCCGTCTATTTACGGCTTCACAGCCGTTACGGCTTTATGGCCGCTACCTGTAACCTTCTGGTTACATTCGGGACGCGCATTGGGCCGAGCTGATACGGCCTCAGCGCTGGGCAGGTGTAAGAGCCTGTCCACCCCGGAGGTAAGGTAAGGTAAGGTAAGGGTGGTGTTGGTGCTGATGCAGGAGACGGTGATGAGTCGCATTCTGATGGCCGTCAAGGAGAAAGTTGTCAACGTCTGTCAGCAAGGCTCTGATAACTCACTGCGCTCCGTAGTCGACGCTGTGCTCGCTAAGCTTGACACCGTCTCCAGCACTGATGTCAACAACGACACGCAAGTCCTAGTCGTCGGCGTCAATCTCAAGGTATGTGTTGATCATCGTAAAAGATCGGCTAGATTATTGCTGCCAAATGTACGGCCGATGAGTGACAACTTGTGGCGAGCTCAGAAAATACTGACTGAACGGATTTTTTACAGTGCGTGGGTCGGGACTACTGGTCGCTCAAGGGGAAGTGACGTTTGTTGACGCAATCAAAATAACGTACACAATAACAAAATGGTGTTTTCTGCTGACGATCATGTTTTAATTGAATTGTTGAGACAAGAGAAAGGGTATGGTGCTGAAAAGTTTGTTGCGGAATTTCCCAGAAAACCGTGGACACTGTCTGGATTAAACAAACAGTTGCCTTATACTGGACGTTTCACATTTTGAGGCGACCTCACAAAAGCGGGTGTAACTATTGTCTGCGTAGATAGATTTAACTGAAATTTGGCACTTTGATTGCCAATTTTTCTTTTCCCCTTTCCTTCACAACCCTCGTTTGTCACATTCCCCCAAAATTTCACACACCGCTAGCCATTGAACTCCCCTACAATCCCTAAAAATTCGGTGAATGTAGGATCTATAGC
>Ga0209671_1004999_pt1 | contig 13302 bp, 13 predicted proteins | sample WorMetHERISLAND2_2_FD_187401 | JGI IMG/M metagenome (GOLD analysis project Ga0209671, IMG submission 187401) | Marine gutless worms symbiont microbial communities from Max Planck institute for Marine Microbiology, Germany - Olavius geniculatus... | ecosystem: Host-associated > Annelida >... | reverse complement strand
TATCGGCTTTTACAATTGTATATAATGTTGTTTTTACATTAGCTTAATAGCCTTGATCTTAACTAGTATTTTAACTTTGCTTTTAATACATATATTAACTGCTTTTAACTAATTTTAACCATGTATGGCACTGAATGGCCTATTTTGTGCTGATGTGCCGTTAAGAAACTACTCACTCACTAATATTTATCATATAATATTTAATATAATTTATCATATATCATATCATATAATTTAGCATATAATGTTAAATATTTATCAATAATATTTAACCCAAGTGAATGCTAGTGCACACACAAGGATACATTGCTCAATGTTTTGCTTAGCTTGGCATTCTTCACAGTCTTCTCGAAATCCATCCCCTGACACAGTTCGGTAACTTGCATATGCTGACATTTCTGCAATAAGCACTTCGGTTTCACTTTTGGCCTGAGGAACATCGAAAGAGGCAAACCCTCCAGCATCATAATATGCACATATCTGACCAGCATGGCACTCAATGCACGTAAGATAACTAGGGACCAACAGAGTCGAGTTGGGTATTAACCCAAGTAAGTTGATGAAGCTTCATTGTACCTTTAATACTCTTGACCTTAGAGGCATCAAGTTGTTCGTCAAGCAACTTTATGTCATCACCAGTGATCAGATGAATTTCCGTGGCGGTATTGCCATATAAGGTCATATAACGAGTATTTGCATCTGTAATGTCTGCACCATGAGCCACATAACGGTCTGCCTGCCTCTTAATGCTTCCACCAATGCCATCTGCTGGACCTTTACCATGTCCACTTTTCGTGAAATTCCATGTGGCTGTAACGAATTTTCCGAACATTGACTAGTGCGAAAAAATGCAAAATTCTTCTTGCTGCTGTACTGGGTAGTCGGTCTATCTGACCAAATGTGTATAGCATCAATATGAACCAGCTTCTTTGATATGAAACAGAAAATCGCCTTGAGATGTGCCCATATTGCACTAGGATCATGTCTCAAACTGCTAAAAATTGTGCAAAATGACTTGCAGTCCAGCTGCACAATGCTGTTGTCACATTGTGATTTGTAGTACAACACTGCAGTACGCAGGGTAACCTGCTGCCTCGATGCACCGAAGTGCACACTCTGAGTTTCTGATGAATACTTACACATGTAGTTCTCACCAATGAGTTGTGGTGTAGATACCTCAGATGATAATAATTCAAACACCATCCGGTATGATGACAATTATTCAGTGCTTGTTGACATCTTGTTGTCACACGAGCTCATCAGAACATCGAATCTTATCATCGCAGTTGTCAGACGTGTTGACATCGCTGGTGCTTGCATTGCTCTCAGGTGCTCGGCAGTTGGTTTGCGAGGTAAAGTGACAACACACAGGGACAAAACAACACGGCACATAGAGCACAGACAGCACTGCACTATCGGTATCATTTATTATTATTTCTCTCATTTTAGTTTTTTTCTCATCTATGGCTTCTGGTTCTCAAATAACCATCTGTTTCTGTAATTTTATGCTTTACATAGCAGTACTTACTTTTCATTTTCACTCATCTCATCAAAGCATTTTCGGTTTGTTTTAGTTTAAGTGCTGGATCTAACTGGCTGCTTGCTTGTCATTTTTTCAGTGCAAATCTCTTTTTTATCATTCAGTATCTTTTGGCAGCATCCGACAACTGAAACTGCTGCAGAGTTTCAAATATGTACACATGGACCAACATATGAACCACATCATGCAGGGATCATAGGCCACGCTTAATAAGTGACTGAACTAATCCTACGTCCAGCACACACCATCACTAACAGTGTTTTAATTATCTGTTCCAGCAGTAGCGCAATGCAAGCAAGCTACAGCTTTCAAACTGCCAATGCTAATACCTCAAAGTCCTGCATCTTAGGACAGCTGAGCCTGCTGTCTGCAGTGAAATGACGTATATGCCACATGACATGATAACTTAGCTCATGCCATTCAACAAATGTCACATCTGAGACTGTAAAGCACGTCTGGACATGAGTGTTTACGCTCCATTACAGCGATTAGTAGCAGCTTTGCACTCAACTGCCATGTACTGTGTGCTCAGGCCAACTCAGCTTGCCCCGACTGTGAGCAAAAATGAAATTCAAATAGCATCGTATTCACTGGCACTTGTGGTGGAAACAGCATCTGACCTTCTAGGGAAACAGAACTGTACCAAACGACAAAAATTTTCATCCAACCGCAAAGCGTCCTTCAAAAGAGCTCTCTGTTTTGTTCCATTTACCCTCACCTTTTCAGCCTTTGCAGGCTGAAAACATGGTATACCGCCCCGCAATGGCGTACCCACAATCAGCCTGCCCTTTTGAGGGGGAAGCAAAAATAACGATCACGTCTTGCAGTGACGTCGATCTGCTGAAAGTGTTGACACACCATAAGGGTATTTTCCCATGTGGGTGTCCCACCCCGCCAAATAAAGGATGACTGCAGCGAACACAGTCGTTTTTGTAAGCTGATGTACCGACACTTTCTTGGAACGTTTTTGTTAACACAACCAGTACACCCCATTCTCCAGTTCCATTAGCAGTTTAAGTATAATGCTGTGGTGGCACCTTATTTGACTAATCCGCCAACCAAACTGTGGGCATAACACCGAGTGCATGACTAATCGAGATCCCCCGCCAAAAATTGTTGGATCTCTCTCGGCACGTATAGCATGTATTTGTCTAGCATCATACTGCTGTGGTCCATCAGTTCATCATGAAAATTAACTGCACGGCACAGGAGGCTGAGTTGAGCTGAGTACACTGTATATGCGCTGGTGCACTTCTTGGACTCCATGTACGGATAGGTTCAAAGCCTCAATCTTCAAGACTAAAGCCAGTGGTGCTGGAGGCCGAAGCCAAGGCCACAGTTTTTGTCCTCAAGGTCAAGGACATGCCTGTGTATAAGCTGGCTGTGCATCATCGACATTGTCAGCAGGTCGATCGCCGAGAACCCAGGCCATCAACACAGCTGCACTATTTACACCTACACCAGAGCTGTTACTTCTCTGCTTTATCGACTGGGCCTAGAACCTCTGGAAGAAAGACCTGAGGGAAAATCCTACGCTCGGCTTAGCTTTCACACACAAGATCCTGCATCAGAACAGGTAGCGATGCCGACAGCTTCTGTCGACCTCAGTCTTATCTGCCAGACAGACCTTCTCACGCTAGCATCGACGTCAGCCAACGATGAGGTTCATGCAGAAGATCACTGATGCTGTGGGGTCATGAGATGTCTACGGATAATGACATTGTACCGGGATAGTCTGGGAAGACAGCTCTAGAGAATTTTCAGTTCCATATCGTGAACTGTCCTTCTTCTCCTCCGACTTCTCCTGGCCCCTCTCCTTCCTCTGTTTCTTCTTTAGCTGCACACACAGTCACACGTAATTCGGAGCAGCACTAACACAGTATTAACAACACACAATGCCGTAGTACAATGATGTCATTATAAACACATTGCACATTATTTAGCCACAAAAATTACACTTGACTGTGAGACTCTAAAAGTTATCCATTCAGCATTATAAGCAATGCAAATGCAGTGAATATTAGGTCAGCTATGTATAAAACTGTACACAAATTTACTAACACAGACGATGCAATTGTAGCTATAGTCATAGAGCACAGTGTATATAGTTGTACACAGAGTGACCTATTTTACCAATGTATGTATTTCTACAAACCAACGATGAATGTACTCTCACACTGATATACATCATACCTTGTGCTCCAGTTTCTTTTGAAGCTTGGCTTCTTTGGCCTGCTGCTGGCCCTGGCCAGCTTTCAGCTGGGCCACCAGCAACTAATTACTTCTGCCTCCGGCGACTTGTTTTTCACTACAACATTTGCACACACAGACGTATACAGACTGACAAACAAACCCTGTCCTTCTTCTCCATCGCTGCTCTACTTCCTTCTTCCTCTCATCGTCCTTCACCTTCTTCTCTCCACTCTTTTCCTGCATCTGTCTCACCTTTCTCTGTTTCTTCTTCAGCTGCACACACAGTCACATGTAATTCGTAGCAGCACTAACACAGTACCAACAGCACACAGTGTCGTAGTACAGTGATGCCATTATAAACACATTGCACATTACTTAGTCACAAAATTACAAGTTGACTGTGAGACTCTAAAGTTATCCATTCAGCATTATAAGTAATGCAAATGCAGCGAATAGGTCAGCTATGTATAAAACTGTACACAAATTTACTAACACAGACGATGCAATTGTAGCTATGGTCATAGAACACAGTGTATATAGTTGTACACAGAGTGGCCTATGTAACCAATGCATGTATTTCTACAAACCAATGGTGAATGTACTCTCACACTGATACTCATCATACCTTGTGCTCCAGTTTTTCTGACGTCTCTCTTCCTTGGCCTGCTGCTGGCCAGCTTTCAGCTGGGCCACCAACAGCAGGCCCTCCTCCTCGTCCGACGACTTTTTTTTGACTACAACATTTGCACGCACAGACATGTACAGACTGACAAACAAACAGACAGAACTCATACAAAATACACAGTGCATACTAGCACTTAGAAAACCAACAGACAGACATGAATGACAGCTCTACAGATAATGTACCAAAAATGAGCTAACTGTAAAGCATATGCATAGTTGTAAGAATGTTATAAACTAGCTTTCATACACACTGAAGTGACAGCAAATAATATATTTGCTAAAACACACAGCAGACGCGAGATAATCTCTGTAGCTTGATGGGTTAACTGCAATAAAGTAACGCATCATACATAAATAGTTAACAAAACATCACAACGGTAACACTCAACACTTAACAAGAAATGAGAAAGGAAGACAGATGCAATAATGTGCAGACCACAAATAGTACCAGACGTTTTATTGTTATTGTGCAAAAAGTCACAATAAACAGCCTGTGCAGAAGTAGCACCTTCTGCTGCAGACTGCTGACATTCACCATTTGATATCTGCAGGGGGATTAGTTTGCAGATTAACGTTAGGACTATTTGTTTCATCCAAAAAAGTTCTTGCACGCAATGACCTGTCACTGCTGTCAGGTAGGCTACATACAGTGCAGGTGAGTCACCTCGTGTCTGCGCCAGATAACGGACAGCGACTTATTTTGTGCAGTGCGCCCAAGGCAGTTTCTCTCTAGGTATAGAACTGTTGTGAATTGCTGTGGACATGCTAACGATCTGCCTCCCAATATGCACGCCCGCAGGTGCGACGAAGCCCCAAGCGCCCTGACATTTCACCACGCGCCTGTGTGAGTATCGTTTAAGTTTCAGCATTCGTGTGGACAGACAGCATATTCATCACAAAAAAGCGTGTGAATAGTGACCAATCTAATATAATACTCGCGCGCTATTTCTCTTCCGTTCTGGTTGGACCAAATCAAAGAATTTGTGCTGGTCGAGCGGCCGATCCCAAAAACCCAGAAAAAGAACAGAGCACGAACAGGGCCTAGATCCGATGATTGGTTGCAGAGATACAGCATTCTAAATTTTTCAGAATGCGAGGTCATCGGTCTCGGTCGGTGGTCAGCAGTACATATACTGCGTCATACAATATCTCTTCGCTACGTCTAGCGCCGGAAGCATAAAATGCACATAGATGGACATATCTATCTATCCATCTATCTATCATATCTATCTATCTGGCACATAGACAGGCAGAACTGACATGATACTGCTTGATGGTAACTTGCTTATCATTACGTTGCTTTATCATGTGAGCATGCATTTACATGAAAATGACGTCATCATGTGCCTAATCGTATTTATGCAGAATAGATATTTGTGAACGGTTTAAGTACAAAAAATAGAAAGCGTCTGTGTTGAAATGATTGACTCTAGCTAATCAACGAAGGTTTTGCTTAAACCAATATTGGCAAATACAGAGAAGAAAGTCGCTCATATACTTTAAGTTTTTAAAGAAATATTATAGCTGGAATACTGTGAAAAATTACCCACAAAGTGTGACTGCCAAAAGCTTGGGCAAAAATGTGCTTTCCCAAAACGTTCGCAAAAACATTCAAGCATACAGTTCCGATTGTTGGCCATTTTGACTATTTTCGAATTGGTTTAATTAGCTACGTTACGTGAGCATGCGCTGACGTAAAAATGACGTCATTATGTGCGTGTTTTTACACTGGGTAGATAATTGCGAAGGAGTAAGGCAAGAATGCACCAGAAAATGCCTGCGTTAAAATGACTGGTGAAAGTTAATGAACAAAGATTTTACTCATGTTGATGTTGATAAATATGTAGGAGAGAGTCGTGAGTGTATTTCAAGTTTTTGAATAAATATTGTAACGGAAATTATACGGGAAATCAGCCACAAAGTGTGGCTGCCAGAATATATGAGCAAAGTGGTTTTCTTCGCCAATACATTCTGTGCCTTCTGGATACATAACTTACAAAAGTGTAGAAATACTAATTCCAGCCCATAGTAATGTTGATGCTAAAAAGCCTACACATTTTCTGAATGCTAATTTATTGATGATTGTTATTAATTATGCCATGAAAAAACCTTTTATATTACACAAAGGTTAGCTCCAGCACACCACTAACAATTCTCCAAATATCTGGGAAACGGAAAAATGGATATTTAGTGTTACATGGTCTGTGCAGAGTTAAGAGCTAAATGTAACAAAAAATATATAGCGGACAATTAAATTGAAACTCCTGAATAAACTGACTACAACATCGAAATGCAAGAAGATTTAGTTGGAGCAGTCATCGGAATCTGGGTGCCATTGCCTTTCGCTTATATTCGCAGCTTATATGCCTCTCTGTTGAAAAACTGCAGTTGTTCATTACAGCCAAAAATTATTCAACCAATTACTAATCTTTACAGATAATTTTCTTTAAATAACATTTAATCTTGTTAGCCACTTGGTGGTAATTACGCAGTGGCGCCATCTTGGTTACTCAGTACTCACTTATGGCCACTCACTGTACATGCAAACATGTTTTTCCACCGACACTTAGAAATGAAACCGCAACAGTGCATCAAAATTTTCAAAGGTTGAATAACAAGTACAGATAACGATTTTTCCCCGACTGACAGCAACCACAATTACAGAAATTTTGTGAATGCTTGGCAATAATATCTACTAATGTAATATATGGACATGCCTTAATAAGCGTCAAGTTTGCACCTATCTGCACACTAGACAAGCTGATAGTTGTAAAATAACAAGATGTGAGGTGGGTACCCATATTTCACTTAGTCATCAGAGGGCAATCCTGAATCCTGTCACATGACAGCACAATAATTTTCTTGCATAAAAGTAGACACTCACGGTACCAGCGCCTTCATGGCTTTCAAAAACCAAAAATCGCAAAATTGCACCGTTTTCAAGACCAAACTACTGTGCTGTGTAATAAAAATGGCCATTTTTTCTAAGTGCAGTTTAGCTCACCAATAGTCAACTAACAAAACTGGTGAAAATGATCAACTGTTTATCGTATTACATTGGCTTAATGTCACTGTGTCTTTAACACGTCCAGGTCTGGTAGGCCTATTTGTAACTTGCATTTTCCAGACCCTGCGAACCATGACACATACATGCCACATAACATAACACAGGGAGGGCAAGAACGAGATCACGTTGTTTTATGGCTTGCAACTTTGGAAATATTGATCCAATATTGATTCAATATCGTTAATAAGTTTTGTTGATTCAAATAAATTTCCTCCTACTCCAACTCTACTCTTAATCGCCTATCAATTTGTTTTTTCAGTTCCTCTTCCACGGTGTTAATTCTGCTCAGAATTGCCTTCAGAACATCATCGCCGATGACGATGTCGGTTGATTCCGGACGCGGTGATTCCGTGACGCAGTCTCAATCATCATTCGTCAATGCCATGAACTTCAGCTTGTTCCGGAGGCAATGATGAAATATCTGTCAGAGTTGGCATTGGTGGCAAAGAAACTTTTTTCTTCTTGCCCTCGATGTCTTCGTCTTCTGTTAACTCTGTGTCACACAGATCAGTGTCATAAAAACATTTTTGCTTCTCATTCGCTAATGACATATTACACTCTATAAATGTGTTCTGGCTGATTTACTGATACTACTCACTTTGGTGAGTTTCATTAAACGTCAAAGTGGGCCTTAAATGCAGTAGGTTTCAAGCAGACATATAAAAAAGTTAGGTTAGTGTGAGGCTATCTTGGTAGGATTAAAGTTGGACTCAACTAAACCTCTTTTTAATCTAGCTGAAGCCTTTTACTCAACACTATAACGTGGTTTTATACCAAAATGATAATAACAAGGCGGCAGCACCGACATAGCAGTCCAACGTAAAATACGTTACATTAGAAGGCGTGACTCGGCAATGTATCCCATGAGTTGACAGTATGAAAAAGAATTTGTTGTTCGTCTCAAATTCAGTGTAGTAATGAATTCCAGCGTCGTCAAGGGAGAATCTGTCTACATTGAAGGGTGGTTCATCAGCTGTTTGTACACTTGTGCTAACAAGAAGAGCAGGCTGTTTAGATGCACTGTTCTCGTTAGCAACATAGCCAAACAATGTGTTGACACTAACTGTCTCCTCTGCTGCTACATCACACATGGACAAACAGTTATTGCTCACCACAAAAATACCTAATTCGTTTTGTGTTCTACATCAGAGGACGGAGGATGATGCTGTTGTTGTGTTGGATCATAGTTGATCAAGAACTTTATGTTGTTGTGTTGGATCATAGTTGTCCTGTAGAAGGTGGTTCCACCAGCAGATCAGTGGCTGCAGAATATGAGAGTTAAGTTGAGAAGTGCATTGAATTTTGTAGATCAGCAGTCAGATTGCTGTTGTTTGCTGTTGAGGTTCATGCGGAAGGTCACTGATGCTGTGGGGTCATGAGATGTCTACGGATAGTAACATTGTACTGGGATAGTCTGGGAAGACATCTGTAGAGAATTTTCAGTTCCATATCGTGAACTGTCCTTCTTCTCCTCCGACTTCTCCTGGCCCCTCTTCTTTCTCTGTTTCTTCTTTAGCTGCACACACAGTCACATGTAATTCGGAGCAGCACTAACACAGTATTAACAGCACACAATGCCGTAGTACAGTGATGTCATTATAAACACATTGCACATTATTTAGCCACAAAAATTACACTTGACTGTGAGACTCTAAAAGTTATCTATTCAGCATTATAAGCAATGCAAATGCAGTAAATATTAGGTTAGCTATGTATAAAACTGTACACAAATTTACTAACACAGACGATGCAATTGTAGCTATAGTCATAGAACACAGTGTATATAGTTGTACACAGAGTGACCTATTTTACCAATGTATGTATTTCTACAAACCAACGATGAATGTACTCTCACACTGGTACGCATCATACCTTGTGCTCTATCTTTCTGACTCTTCTCTGTTTTTTGACCTGCTGCTGGCCAGCTTTCAGCTAGGCCACCAACAGCAGGCCCTCCTCCTCGTCCGACGACTTTTTTTGACTACAACATTTGCACACACAGACATGTACAGACTGACAAACAGACGGACAGAACTCATACAAACTCATACTAGCAAACTCATACTAGCACTTACAAAACCAACAGAGAGACATGAATGACAGCTCTACAGATTATCTACCAAAAATCAGCTAACTGTAAAACATATGCATAGTTGTAAAAATGTTACAAACTAGCTTTCATACCAGCTGAAATTACTACAGAGAAAAATATTTCTTTCTGTTATCTCATATTAAGACTTAATACATATACCTGCATTTTGACAAACAGAAGCTAAGCAAAGTATACATTGACAAATTAAAACGACAATACATGGATATTAGTTGAATTTTGTCAATTGCAGCAAGTTTCACAACGTAATGAAACATGTTTTTAACATGATTAAATGTCATCACTTTAGCTTAATTATTCGACAATTACAGCTAACATACAAATAAAACAATGGGCACTGTGTAACTTCAGTTATCATGATGGGTAATGCTGAAGTATTTTTTCCTTTTAAAAATAAAAAGTTAATAACTACTCCCTCCCGGCACTAATTACATCGCCCAAACAAGCTAAACATGCGGTGGCGACGTCACTGCTAACTGTCGGATAGCTTTCTTTAGTTGTGGCGATCGCGGACCAGCATGGGGAATTGTCAGTCAAGTTGGCACGCGCCCCCGCGTCAGATCGATAACAGGTAACGTTCTTGCTGAGGACGGTCCCGACTTTTGAGGTTCGGCAGCTACAACGTCCGTTTGTCCGTCTGGATGTGCCACGGTAGCGATGATGTTGGACATCCAATCACTCGACGGAGTCGGATCCGCTGCTGCAGTCTCCATCTCTCCCTCAGGCTCTACTGATGCGTCCGTCCCTTCCCGGATTTCTCCCTTTTCCATCTCTGAATCACTATTGACGGTGAACGCAGCTGGGATTTCGGGTCTTGACGCCGTGGCCGCGTCGCTACCTGAGCTTGACATCGCAAGATCGGCTTGGATAATCTCGCGAGGATCCACGACGGAGCTGGTAGTCGACATGGGTGGTGCTTTGGACACAACCGACTGGGCTGGTGAAGAAGCATGCCTTGGAACAGGCTCACCATCGACAGTGTATTCATGACGAACTAGAACGTGCGTAGTCAGAGTACGGAGACTTCCATTGTTCCTATTGCACATCGTGCATCTGAACTTGGGCAAAGCGTTGATGCGTACCATGGCCCGATAGATCTCATCTAACTCGGCTTGGGCACTTGCCTCGCCTTGATCTGTAGAGGGTCGTTCACGGCGAGGGCTGTGAACGACCCTCGCCTTTCGGCCAATTTTTGTCTCTTTTTGGCATCTTAGAGACCGATACTAACGATACGTTATGCAACTGACGTGTTCTTGTCAAACTCTGATTGTTAAATGAGATTAAGAAGTTCTTGTTGTCATATTTAGCTGGTCGGCCAATACTGTGCCTAAGGCGCAGCTGTAGGCGTGGGGGCGGGGCTTGAGGCGGCCAAGAGCCTTGCCTCTGGCCAATCAGCGCTGAGCTCGCTGTCTCGGCCTGGGCGGCAGCGCGGGCGTGGCAGCCAATAGTGCGTAAGCTTTTGACGCTAGGCCGGCCCATAGCGGCGTCATGCCATGACAGCTGCTGATACTGATTTTTGCGATTTCTCGCACTTAATTCTCCTTTATTAGAAATCGACATAGGCCCTTTTTGGTAGACAGGATTTCTCCTTTGGTCCTTTATAAAAGGGGTATTTGTCTTAAAAGAAAAAGTATTCCTAAGCGATTCATTAGTCTTATGAGAAGACTTACTAGCGGCTGTTTGATCAGTCCGAAATCGCTTTTGATTCTGATGTCCAACTTCAAAGCTAGCATATCGACCGGGTAACCGAGTTTTTCGCTCGGGGTACTTCCAATACGAGCCAGCATTAGACTCTGGATTGCAAGTCACAATAGAACTTTCTGTGTCGGACTGTCTAAATTTTCCAACATCCGACACATCGTCACTGTCATTACAGCGCGTTTGAGTTGATTTATCAACGATCCGTTCGCTTTTATCAAAGTGCCGATGTCTTATCATACTTTCCTTACTAACACTTTCTTGGATGACAGACGTCGAATCTTGTTTACCAAGATTGGTTGGGAATCCTTCTTGGCCTAACCCTAACCCTAACCCTATGTCTGATCACCCATACCCTCAAAGTTGGAAGTAGCAAGGTTAGGTCTCGCATCATTACCTCCCATAGTAGATGATATTTGAGAACCTTGCTGTAGTTGTTCCAAGCTTGTGCTCGTCAGCACGTTGTCGGAAATTAACCCTTCTACTTGCTGTTTTTCGCAATTGGACTGAGCCTGCTGAACGTGAGAGGCGGTTAAGCCAATCAGTCGTCTTTCAGGGTTTGGCCGGTCTCTACCAAACGATTCACTTTCTTTCATATTTTCACTGGAAATGTTGTTTGGAACCAAGTCAACAGTCGCAGAATGTTCAGTCACAGGACTTGAAACAATTCGTAGCTTCGATTGAGCCTGCCCAGTAGTCTGCGGCAACTCATACGGCGTCGCACTAACTGGTGATTTAGGCGTTGAAGGCAAAGCTCTTCGCAATTGGTCAGTAAGCCATGAACCGAGGTGGTGTACCTGGATATTCTTTGAGTTTATCGATATGCACCACCTTTGGCTGTGACTTCGCGTTTCGCTGAATCTTCGCAGTCAATATTGAAGGGGTCTCAACGACTAAATATGGTCCCTCATATTGTCGTCGCCACTTCATTTGTTTTCCTCGCAGTTTTCTGGGGTTATAGTAGAGCACCCACTGTTCGGGAACAAAGCGTTTTGGCTTTAAGCCAATATCGTAGTATTGCTTGTTCCGTTCGGCACTGCTTTCTGGCAATGAATGACTATATTAACAGCATTTCACTTTTTAGCAATAAACATCACAAAACACTGTAATATTTATATCGACACTTGAGTAGATGCAGTTTAGTAAAGTAAATGTTTGTCTGACAACTAAGAAGTATATGTACAGCAAGAACAATTATTAATTGTTTTTGACCAAAACAATTAGCACAAAGCCAGTATTTAGACACGAGTTGATACATAATTGAAAAACCCAAGCATTAAAAATAATGAAATTAATGAAACAACACAGCAATTAACATATTCATTAGTATTCCAGTCTAGACACATGGAGGTCGATTTGCTGAGGCTCAAGTTCATTCCTGGCAAGTGTTATGACGCCTCCTGCTTAACTGAGCGAAGCTCACATTTTGGTCAGCACTTAGTCGGCTCCTCGCCTCCAGATTTTAGAAATCTTTCGGGTCATCGGTGCATAGCCCCACCACCAGGACAAGGTGGCTGACCACGGTGGGGCAGGCCCATTATCTTTGCACTGAAAAAAATATGCGACAACACTGGGGTGGTTCATAGAAATATTGTTAGTTAAAGGGAAACCATCATGAAAATAAAATAAACCTTTTCTGAACACAATTTGCTACCGATATAATGTAAACACGTACTACGCTCAGGCTAGTTTGGTACCAACGACGTCATCGGTACGACACTGTGTTTACTCTTTTTTGATCTTGAGAGAGCCTACGACACTACTAGGAAATATGGTATCATGAAAAACCTATTCGATGTAGGTCTTCGTGGTAGATTACCCATATTCATTGGAAACTTTCTCAAAGACCGGCAGTTCCAAGTACGACTTGGAACACATTCGTCTACTGTGTTTGATCAGAAAATGGGTGTACCTCAAGGCAGCATGCTTTCAGTTACACTCTTTGCATTAAAGATCAACTCAATTGTGAAGGCTATATGCCCTAATGTTGAGTGCTCTCTATATGTTGAT
>Ga0209671_1004998_pt1 | contig 13303 bp, 3 predicted proteins | sample WorMetHERISLAND2_2_FD_187401 | JGI IMG/M metagenome (GOLD analysis project Ga0209671, IMG submission 187401) | Marine gutless worms symbiont microbial communities from Max Planck institute for Marine Microbiology, Germany - Olavius geniculatus... | ecosystem: Host-associated > Annelida >... | reverse complement strand
TAACTGTCCATGTTTCACAACCGTACAGCATTGTACTGAACACACATGTCTTCAGGATGCTGAGCTTTGTTTCCAGAGTGATCGCCTTACTTTTCCAAATCTTGTCCAAGGCCTTCAGGTTTGCCACTGTCTTTGCAATTCTGACTGCTATTTCCTTTGAACAGTCCAGGTCATATGTCATGTTGCTTCCCAGGTAGATGAATTTCTCCACATTTTCCAGCTCAATTCCATCTATGCATATCTTACTTGATATTTGCTTATCACCAAATACCATCGTCTTTGTTTTGTCGGTGTTCATCATTAGCCCATACCTCAGGCCGAAGCAGTAATTAATAAACAAAAATCAACTCAACCTTCCATCCCTCCAGAATAGGTAAAATGAGTAGGGATCAAGAAAAGGTACGTTCGCCTGGGTTGGATGGTACGTAACACTGTGATTCCACATGGCAGTTTACAAATTTGTTGATGCTTCAGCTTTCTTCGGAAATATTTTTTTTTGTACTGAATGTTGTAGAAGGCAGCAGTAAATGATGGCTGTAATCTAATAGATTTTGCTATGTATTCGCCACTAAACAGTCCTAAGTGGTAAATACAAGGATAACATCAGCTAAATATAAAGCGAGTCATGATGACGATGATGATGATGACATAAGCAAACAAAAAACCACAGCATGCCATAGCAATGTTAATAAAAACTGATTATAAACTATAACAACACTGACACCACACACAGTCAATGATGGTTACCGGTTTACGAACTTCAAAGAAACCAATCCACAATTAAATGGAACAGCAGCGAACTAACAATTACTAGTTATAATAAACTAACATGTGACACAAAACATCTGTTCAAACACAAATAAAAAGCCATAACTGACCACCCATGTCGGTCGTGCGAAGGTATTTCTTGTCGGAATGCATGCCGTGCCAGAAACGAACCAGAGCGATGATATCTTCCCGCAGCTGACAGCCACGCTGCGTTGGATACATCGGTCGATTGCTTCAATACACATAAAATGTACCATAAAACAAATGATTCATGCCCGCCATAGCTGAGGACCCCCATAGCTAGCGGCTGCCATGTATCTATGTAGTGGCCATTTTCTAACCACAACCTTGACTTATAGGGTGTTTACAGGATGAAGCAAAAATAAAGCAAATGTACTGAAAATACACATGCATGATGTGTGCTCTAAGTTTGCTTCATGTGTTTGCTTGATAGTTGTTTCATCTTTGCTTCATCGTGTAAACACCCCATTACTAACACAAACCCTAACCCTACTCACAATAACCAAACCTTTAACAACATACATGAAGTAAATAAAACGATGACGGCCTGCCATAACTATGGTGGCTCTCAGCTAAAATGGCCCCTAGCTATAGCAAGCCATCACTGGTACAGACTGCTACACTTATGTATGGCCTGCATTATGTATGGCCTGTCTCATTTTTAACTCAGCCGAGCTGTTTTGACAGAGTCACTTTTTATCTCTGGCAGCAAGCTATTGTTTATTGATTACTAATTTTGGTTTTGTTTAACCAGCTTACTTTCCCTGAGTTAATTATTTAATGCCATAAACCAAAGTGAAAATTGCGGCAGTAGATTTTTTACAAGCAGTACCATTCAATTTTGTTCAGTAGCACCAACCAATCACAGTGACAAACATGACTAATGCATAAAAAATGCATTTTTTTATTTTAAAAAAAAATAAAACAATCAAAAATCCACATCAATTTTGCAGCTGTAAATCTGTAAAACAAAACAAAACAATATCTACAAAAACAATATCTACTAAAGTTCACCGATCAGACTTGCTACTAGTTACCAAAACGTTCAAATACAAATTATCTTGCCACAAAGAAGCCGGCAATTTCTTGTCCAACTGAAGGAGCATACCTGAAATAGTGGAAAGCGCTTGCGTAGATACGTTCACGCAAGACACACTTAGCAGTGCCCTGTGGCATTAGATCAGCTTGCAGCAGAGACAGACCCATTGTTAGCAACCTGTCCATAGCATACAACAGAACAGCACCGTATAAACACTGCACTTGGTCTATCTAATCTATCAGTAACCAGCCAGCCAGGTCCACTCAGCCTTCTACCCTCCAAGGGACTGTAAAATTGAGCATCTTTCCAGCTGAGTAGTAATAAATGGCAACAGTGAATGCAGTGCTGTAGCTGTCAGTTTAGGCAGATCTGAGACTCAGGCTGATTGGCTTGGTCTAAAGGTCGGCGGCTGCCCACTGTTCGTGCTACATTCATCAAATAAACCAGCTGAACTCTCTCCAATCTCCATGGCCGTGCTACGCTGAAAGCACCATAAACTATTACTATTGCCCTATCAGCACTGCCAAAAGGAAATGCCAGAACCCAGAACTCAGCATTAAACCTATACAAACTACGATAATTTCATGAATTCAAAAAATAGTACATTTAAGTACAATAACGATGTAACACAAATGTCTGTATAAGAATGTAAAAATGTAAATATGGGTAAATCTGGCTAAAGTAATTTTTGAAATCAAAATGCAGCACATCTGTAATTATTTATACCCATTATCTGTGCTGACTATATTAATAGGCAGTATCGTTTTTGCAGCCCAAGTTTCCACCTATTCTGACACATTTCGCCGTAGCGTGGTCTGTCATCTGTCATATTTGGGCACCCTGCTTAAACCGTTCTACGGCAAATACACTTGTGGGGACCAGTGACACATCGTGTCAGATGGGCAGACGGGATCCCTGACTTTCAGGGGAAAAAATTTGGAATGCCCAGCCAAAACGTGCAACTGCGAACTGTGGCCAAACCATCAGTCTTATGCTGCCACCTAGCAAATACAAACAAAAAGCTTAGTGGAATGGTCATAGCAATTCCGCCCTTTGGCAAATTATTTTAGTGCTTGTTCTAGTTCTGACCTGAAACGAGGTCCAATGGCAGCAATGTGGGAGTTGATCTTTTGTCGCTTGGTGATGTGAAATGGCAGACAATAGTGCAGCAGCGAGACCAGTATGTCCACCTGGTCCTGACTGGAATACTTCGCTATCTCAATTCTTTCTGACAGAAACTACATGAAGACAGTGTGATATGTACAAACGTCAAAAAAAAACAATTTTGTGTTCGGTAATATTCGAGACCAAACAGTGTCAACACATTTCATCCAACTGTGACTGACCTTGAACTTTGACCTTCGACCACAAAATTTGACACATCCAACCTCGTCCTGGACTGCATTAATGTCAAAAGTACTAAGCTGAAAAATGAAGAAAAAGTGGTCGAATGTAAGTATATATTTTAAAAATCCAAAAACAGATGAGCAATAGCAATAATAACAATTTTATTTCAACATGCAACGTAAGCGTGCAAATCAAAAGCAGACACAAACTCAAAAACAAGCACAGAACTCAAAGACAGACTGTAATGCAAAACATTCAGACAAAGACTAAAGCAAATGGTTAAAGCAATAATTACATTTGGCAGAGAGAAAAGACTGAAGTAAAGACAATGAAAAGACTAATAAAAATTAAGCAAAAAAGCTAAAATTGAGAACTGTAAACACAGAAAAATCAATCTAATAACAGTTCAAAAATCTTCAAAGTCAGGCTAGAGAGTAAATCAAAATGTTGAGGCCGAGATGAAATAAAAAAGAAGCGGAAAGAAACAAACCCGAGTCCAGAGATTGTGAGGAGCAGTGTTGATGATTGTGGGCTGACAGTCGTCACGACAGCCGGGGACTGAACTGCTGTTATCAAAACTGACAGCAAACAGTCCTAGCCTCATATCCACTGTCATCTTCCATGCCACGGCCATCTCCTGCATGAACTGCCGACAAACAAACCAGCAGCAAGTAAGAAAATAAATAAAATATTAAAAATGGACAATGTCAGCCACTGTCTGAATCTGAGGCACTTGGCTGAGCCTCTAGGGAAAGCAGTAGGCCTGGTGGAAGAAATGAGCTTTAAGGAAGCAACGAAAAGTGTATGCACATGCAGAACTGCCAATGCTAGAAGAGAGCAAGTTCCAGAGAGTGAGGGGAGGGCTGCAATGCTAAAACCACGGGAGGCAAAAGTTGTGCGAACACGTGGAACCAACAGCAATAAATAAATAAATAAATAAAGATTAAATGAATAAAGCAACCAATTTAACAATCAATGGTGCAAATGGGCAGGCATTTGACCAATGAGGTTATGCACGTACGGAAAACCTTTAAACATGGATTTAAATGAATTCAATCATTTAGCGTAGCTTGTCTGGCAGACAGTCTCCTAGTCCACAATAATTCCAGACATCAATTTGCTTGGTTCATTATTTTGGCCCCTAGAAACTCAGTACCTTGGGAGCAAAATTTAATTTTTAAAAATCAGTCCGTCATCAACAGATCAAACTATCTCTCATCACTGCAAAAGTAGCAAAGCTACTTCAAGGTTAAGCCATTTGGCAGTGATGTGACAGGTATCTGAACCCACAACCTGCTGACCACATGTCCGATGGCCTAACATTACCAAGCCACACACAGACTGTCTGGCAGTACCTGGGCGCGGAGATCACCAGCAAGCAATGGCTGACTCCATGAACCCGTGACCTGTTGATCTCAAGTCTGACATTCTGACTATATTACCAGAGCTATATTACATTCACTACATTAGATGGCTTGATAGTAGAACATTGGACTAACAATCGCAAAGTCGTGGGTTCGACTCCCGATCGAGTCGCTATCAAGCAGTTACTACTTAGATGGGTGACAGTCTATCTGCAAACAGGTAAACCATCTTGGTATATAACCAACACCAATGTCACCTCAGCCTTCCATCCCTCCGGGGTAAATAAATCAAGTACCAGCCTGTCTGGCTGGGGTTGAAATGGTGCACGTGCACCTGTGTCAAGTGGCAGCTAACATTGTGTGATCCAATGTGGCAGGTGACGCTCCACAGCTCTGTGATGGGTTTACTACACCATCTTTACCTTTAGCCAGAAACATACCTGGGCGCGGAGATCACAGCGTGCTGCAAGCAACCGCTCCCAGCAAGCTATATGACCAATATCTGAACCTGCAACCTGTTGATCACACACGTACTTGGGCACGAAGATCAAAGCGAGCCGCCAGCAGCCATTCCCAGCAAGCAATGGCCGACTCCATGACCGACTCCTCAAACAGACGAACTGGAGAGATACACAGGCACTGCAGCAGACGACGATCGGCATCCTTTGATGTGACGAGCAGCGCCGTCATACGATACAGCATACATTTGAACTGTGCCACGTCTGTACACCACAATCCAGCTATCATTCCAGCAAATGAATAAGTAAATTAGTCACTCACTCAGTCGGCCTATTGATCGGTAAAGCAATCTATGATATCATGCAGTATCGCATGCACTTTAACTGAGCCACGTCTAATGACAACCACATTAAGAACAAAAAAGCCAAGATGTTGCTAGGAAAGACATGCTACAGCCTATACAGTTCCTGTTGCAGTTGACCTTCAATGTCTGTCAATGTCAATGATTTTCATGTCATCTAGAAAAGTGTACCATTTCCTATTAGTGTTACTTTGTAACCTTGGCCCTATCTCTCACCATTTCCAAGATATGGCCAGTTTTCCATTGAAAAACGCAAATTGTTTGCACCGCCTCAAATCAACCCCAAATTTAAAAATGTTTCTCTTGCACTAGATCGCTGAAATTCTGCATGTTTAGGTTTAAGACACAGGGCTAATTATTTGTGTAAAAAATTTCCCCTTAAGACCTAACGCTTAGCCAGAATACATCTGTTACAGATGACAGACAGACCGACAGATGACACATTGTGCCATAGATGCTTACAGCATAGCTGTACAGAGTGCATCAAAAACAGTTTCTAAACGATTATCTCACTGTCGTTTTGAATCGAACAATCAGTCAATCATTTACTACCTCAACTACAATGCAAACAGCTATAAAAATTAAATACATGGTACAGCAGAAATAAAGATACTTAAAATTACAAGATACACGTCGATTTTACAGCTGTAAAACTAAGTACAAAGACAAATAGGGGTGCAAACTAAATTGACACACTTAACTGTTCCTATTTTGCAATGCACAACAGAACAAAAAAAAAGCAGAAAAATATCAAGAACAAAAACAAATGACATCACCAACCTGCAGCCATGGAAAAGTCGTTGAGTTGTTTGCAAAGTTTTACAGCAAGAGCACAGTTGTCCAACTGACCTACTAACCTCATTCCCTCGACCTACATACACGTAATGAAATAGCAATCAGGCAAACAACACATACAGATAAAAATGCATCAACGCATAAGAAAAATTGAAAGACACTTGAAGAGGGCAAACCTCTGCCAACAATATTAGTCATAATGTGCTGTGAGTACAAACTGGCTTGTCTCAACTGGTTCTGTCAATAGCTACCCTGCTTCGACGGTGAACTTTATCTGGTTTACTGATGAAAATGTTCATCATGTCAGCACTTAGTAACATGGAGGCATAAAATCAGGTGTCTCGCAATCCAAAACTCATCCATCTCGTAAGCAAAGTGCGCTGGTGCACTGTCTTGCTGAAAGGTGTAAAAGTTAAGCTATCCCCACAAGTGTGTGAAAGTGATCGTTTTGGGCACTTTGTGGCTACAATGTTAAAACTTCAACAGTCTGTTACCAATAAACCAGATAAAATTTGCCATCGATGTGAGGCAGCTATACAGCAAGTATGTCAACACTGGTTGCGACAAACCAGTTTGTACTTGCGACACACTATGACGTCAGCATTACGTCACGATTAGCAAAGAATATTTAATGAACAACCACATTTTGTCCAAATCTTTCGAATTAGTATTTCTTCAGCTACATCTAGTAAAAATTTCCTGTAAATTGATCATTATTTGACTGAATTATGAAAGAAAGAAAAACTGTGCCATTTTTTATGAAACACCGTGTATGATATAACTGAATCCAAGCAAAAATAAACAATATTAGTCATTAGTTTCAGCACCATATTTAACAAAAGTTTGCCCTATCAGGCAATGGCAAAGAACCCTTTAATCCTATCCTAGATCCAGATGCTGATCCTGATCACTACCAAAATCCAACCATCACTAAGTTGGGTGAAGTCTAGCACTCCCCAAAAATTTGAGCCAAATCTACCTGCAACTTTTTGCTAACAAACCAACAGATGAATAAATAAATAAATAAACAAACAATGAGTATCACATAACCTACTATACAATGGGTAAAGTGGTAAACATGATATTTGTGGAAGGGAAGTCATATGCAGTTGCGATGGTACTGTTCGTTAGTTCTTACGGACTGCCTACAGTTTCCATCCTGCTATCTATAAGTTTGGCAACAATGGGCAATGGAAATTGTGACTGGGCTTTCCGATCATGGAATATATACAGGAACCCTCAATGGAAAACGTAAATCAAGTAAAAAATAAATAACCCAAATTTACCTGCAAATGGCTATTAAAACATGTGTAAATGCCAGAAACCGATAAGAGTTGTGATTCTATGCAACAGCACGAATTTTACATAAAACTTATCCCACATTTTCTAATAAGTATTTTACACCATTCTAAAAATCATGAAAGACAAAATAGCTAGAACACATGTTTTAGTATAGGCCTAATATTTGTTGTATACTGTGGAGCCCCTGTGCTATGGATGAGAGGCGCCGTAGTAAGTGATGTGATATGTGATATGATAAACTTTTGCTGACCTACACAGTCAAAAACACGTTCAGTTATTGTGGACAACAAAATGAGTAAAATATTTGTTTAGTCTGGACCAGTGCAGTGTATTGGTAAAATCTTACCTCTCCGAGATAACGGCTTCTGATGCTGAGGTTAGCCATGAAGTTTGATGAATCATTCTTAACACATTTCGGCCTCCGTTCCAGCGTAATTGTCTACAGACCACACAGTCGCATACTTATGCACGGTCACATGGACAACAAAACTCTTCTACAGATGTTGTGAAAACATTTTGGTATTTTTCTTAGAATGTAAGCGTGTCTGCCAGAAAAAAAGAAAACCCATAAGATGCCAAAATCTTACACAAATCTCACACAAAATTTAGCAGAATTTCACTCTGGCTGTAACTAACATTTCTACATGATAAGTCTCAGTGACTTAACACTGATGACCACCAGTCACCATCAATCCACAAACCTTGAACACCACCGATCTTGGTTGGCAATCCCAGATTGTTTTAGTGTGTCAAGAATGGAAACCAGGCAAGACAACTGAAAACAGAATATCTGTTAAAGATGATTCGCTGTGCAGCTGGCAGATATACCACTTCCCCCATTCATCCATACTAGGCTTTCAGGTTCATTCCTGATCAGTTCTACCATTAGCAAGTTTCCTGAACGTTGAATGGTCACAGCTAAATCAAGAAAATAAAAATGGACCAATGAAACCTAAAGTATCCTCATCTAAAATTTGCCAAGATGGACATGGCCAACTCCCATACTTATTAACTAAACAACGCATAACCAACTGAGCATCGAAATGTATAATAAAAAAATGCACGAAATAAAGTCCGACAAAACTGAAATAATGCACGTTGAATGGTCACAGCTAAATAAAACAAGTAATTTCAGCAAAGCTCATGAGACGCACAACAGCCTTAGCAGTTCCTATTCGCAGGTTGTCTTGATTTAGCTCTATCTATTTTGATGCAATTCACTCTTGAAATCTACGCTGCAGTCACAAATTGCAAAAAAACACTAAAACCCCTATTTTAGAAATTCAAGGTCATTCAACGTCATCGATGTTTACACCAATAAAAAGCTTGTCACTATATTACTTGTTATGATAAGCAGCATGTCTCTGCCAATCTGCAACCGTTTTCAAGCTACACGAGCCAATAGCGGTAAAAAAAACTACTTGTAGATTCTTAAAAATGTACGTTCTATGCTAAAAAATGTCACGCGCAAAATGTCCAGGTCTATCTACAGCCATTTCAGCGCAATTCACTCTTAAATTGTGTGTCGCAGCCAAAAATCGCAGAAAAATTCACTAAAAACCCTTATTTTGAGGGTTCAAGGTCATTCAAGGTCATCGACGTTGACAGCAATAAAAAGCTTGTCACCAGAGCTTGTTATGATAAGCAGCATGTCTGTACCTATCTGCAACCATTTTCACACTACAAGAGATAATTGCGGTAAAATATCCACTTTTTAGTGGGGTAGCTGTCTTTGACGCCCGCCTGTGCCGGCCTCCTTGAACCTAAGGGGTCGGGACTTGGACTGCTAAAATCTACGTTGAATGCTGAAAATTTCGTATGTAGGTTGTCTTGCTCTATCTCCAGCCATTTCGTCGCAATTCAGCGTTGAAATGTGCGCAGCATCCAAAATTGCGAAAAATTCACTAAAAACCCCTTTTGGGGAGGTTCAAGGTCATTCAAGGTCACCGATGTTGACAATCTCAAAAGCCTGTCACTAGTGCTTGTTATGATAAGCAGCATGTATGTACCTATCTGCAAGCGTTTTCACATTATTCGAGCCAATAACGCCAAAATGACGTCTTTTTAGGGGGGTACCCCTCTTCGACGCCCTCGTTCGAGGGGAACCCCTTCACCCAGTGGCACAAAATTTTGTCACGATAAACTAGAGACCTTGGGGCAGCCCACAGTTAAGATTTCGTGATCCTAGCTTGCACCGTTTGATACAGATCACGAGTGTGACAGACAGACGGACGAACAGACGGACGGACAGACAGACGGACGGACAGACGCCCAGATGATAGCTAAGACGCGCGAAGCATTCTGCTGTCGCGCGTGAAAAATGGACCAATGAAACCTAAAGTAGCCTCATCTAAAATTTGCCAAGACGGACATGGCCAACTCCTATACTTATTAACTAAACAACACATAACCAACTGAGCATCGAAATGTATAATAAAAACAGAACAGAAATGATGACAAAACTGACAGAACTGAAATAATGCACAATCACAGAAATATTAAGAAGTTAATGTCCAAAAAATACAGAGCCAAGAAATTAAAGTTAAAAAAACTGCTGCTAAATTCTAAATGCTATATTAAAGTTTTGTAGAAAAAAAGTTAATAATAACAATATTGTAGAAAGTAAAATTTTCAGTAGCCACCAGCAAAAAAATCTGGTAGTATTCTCCATAAAATGCAAAAACAGACAAAGAATAGTAAAAATGTTAAGCCACAACACAAATTATTTAAAAAAGCAAAAAGAACAACAAAAAATTTTCACTCAGTTTCAAAAAAGCATTCAGATCAGTGCATAATTACCATCAGTTATGCTAATAATAACAATTTCAACATTTTTCAACATCTGCTGCAATTCACATAGAATAAACTGCTCCAAAATTAGTAAAATAATTTGCAAAAAAAGCTTTGAATACACAAAAAATACAAAACAACAGTAAACTAAATAAACAGCTAAACAGATCAACTAAGTACTGGACTATAAGATCCAGAAACTGGTGAAAAGTGCAACTTGGAAATCTACTTCGGTGAAAGTTACAGCAGCTGCACTGTGAGATGAACTCGTGACCGATGTAAAGTCGACTCTTGCTGATGACCAAGCAATTTATTAACTGGTGACTTGCAAGTGCATGCCCCCCACTCCATAAATTTTGCTTCAAGACACCAAAACCACTACAAAATTAGAATGAATAACTCAGGCAAGCATTTTTGACAATTATTTGATGGAGCACAAACAACAAAAGCATACCGAAAAAAGTGGTGCTAGAACTTAGGAAACTGCTTTGGAGTAACAACGGATCAAGGGAATTGCAGTTTCAGATCTGTTATGAGTATTTATTTTTTTTCAATTTAGCAAGCTTTCCAAAACCAATCTGCTTGTTTTGAGACATCTAAACACAATCTTCAAATTTCATTCGGAGTGGGGGGTGGCAGTGCTTGACTTTCCCAGCATCTTACCTGACTGGCCGATGCACCCGTCAAATCTTTTAATGACGATGACCTAGCAATCTTGCGAGTCAGGTCGGAATTTGACAACGAGCGAATCAGCTCCTTAGATGAGTTGCGTCTCGACTAATGCCATTAAATTCCAGTCACACAGTAAAACTATTTCACATGTTGCAAATGAGAAATGACACCCAAACAAAAGAGTTAAATCATTCAGTGAACAAAACAACGATCTCATAAATAATTACAGGTTCTCATCAAAACCAGTTTCTTTGCGTAGCTATCGTATTCAGACTTGGAATAATAAAATCTATTTGGTCATATTTGTTGGCTGCATTTCCCATGAGAGTTGCTATTGCTGTGACTGCCGCATCAAAAGAGAAACTGGCAAGTCAAACACAAATGCATAAAATGCTTTAGATCGTTAAATAATGGTACTTGGACAAAATCCACTTAGTTTTTAATCAAAATGAATGACAGATCATTTGTTATTTTCTGAGAAGTTAACTACAACATTTTCGGAATCGGTATAAACTCTAAAATGAACCCTGCAGGGAAGATTCTTGCCTGTGTGTTGTCATCATTAATAAAAGTGAAGCATAGATACCCCGAGTGAGCCAGAGCCACGATTATATCCAGCATAGTTAAGAACGCTCTCGGTGGCCAGTGCAAGGCCACTGTGCTGACTGAGTCCACTTGTCATGTTGTCAATGGCCAGTAGGTACTCAATGAGATGAGATCGGGTTGTGCTGGGCGCCCAGCGCATTGATTCCTGCAGAATGCCGACGCTGCGAGCTGCAAAGTCCTTCACTGTGTTCTAAACAACACATCCAGTCGGTCACCACAAGCGCCATTGGACTATGTGATATTGCACAGTTATTAGAGAATGGTGGTACCATAAACCGTCTATAACAAGAAGCCCAGCTGTCACTAGGATGCCGACCATACTGCGAGTTCAACACACTACTGCTACACTACCAAGCTACATTTCCAGTACCTCTGCCAAATACTTGAGTTACAAATTGCGGCCAAACTACTGCAGACAGTGACATAGCAACATGGTTACTATTGACAGCCTACAAAACTGTACCAATGCACTATCCAACGTTACCATCGCCGACTCCCTGTGGTGTACCGTTTAGCATAAGTACATGCACATTTCGTTACAGATGACATATGGACAGACGGATGAGACATCACACCAACACTACTTAATTACGCTAACAGCCTAACATGTATTCCAACAAACAAAATATCTGTCCAACAACTTCCCTCCGAAGTCAGCTGTATTTTGTCTAATTACTGAGAGTGACAAAAAACAAATCAACGACAGAAAATGAATCTGGCATGTTTACCAACCTCTCGATCCGTCATTGTTCCCATCGCAAGCAGCTTGTACGGAGTCCCGGGAACATCGTACTCCGGCGCCTGCTTGTTGGGATCCTGTTAAACATACAATTTACCACAAACAGTCAAACACTTAGAACCGAAATCAGCTTATAAACTGCACAATTAAAACTAAGCAAGGCAAAAACACCAAACCACAGAAAACTGTTGGTAAACAAGCAAGTAAATAAATATATTTGTATAGCGCACAATAATGTCGGCAAGAAACTCGCCGAATCTGAAGCGCTCGGGTGAAGTGGGGCACTAGAAATGGCTAGAGACTAAAAAAAGTTTTAAATTGATGACGAAAAGAGACTATTGAACAACTATTGCGAATGTCAAAAGGGAGGAAATCCCAAATAGTAAAGGCAGCTACAAAAAACTTCTAAAACCAAAACGTGTATGGACACAAGGCACAGACAGCAGATTAGTGTCAGGTGAACACTATGTACGAGCTGAACTGTAATGTTCAAGAACAAAGTTCAGATAGACAGGCTGATGGTCTTGTAGGTAATGCAGGTAATATTGAATATGATATAAAGGTGAATGGAAAGCCAGTGGGAAACAATGACGAAGACGTACCAGGTCCAGAGCCTGGGACAGGAGCTGCAGTGTGTCCAGCATTGTCTTTAGCACACGACCGCTCCATAGCAGCGTCGGAAAACTGATCACAACAAACACATAACCAAAGTTCGTACACCAACAAGACCCTCAGTGGAGCCGTAGCAAATCTATGCTTAAACACAACGAAACTATGCATTGTACTGAACTCAGTTAAGTAAGTAAGTAATCAAGTAGTCTGCATTTGTAACGTGCCATATGTCAAAACAGAAGTTCGAATCGTAGGCGCGGATGGTAACAGTTAGTCGATGGCGGTGTTGCCGGAGAAAAGGTGAGTCTTGAGGTGTCGTCGAAAAGTGTTGGTAGTGGATGCTGTTCGAATGGTAATTGGTAAACTGTTCCAAATACGAGGTGCAGTTGAGCTGAACGCACGGCCGGCGAACACTGTGTTGTCTGTTG